>JACKQG010006001.1_pt1 | contig 13073 bp, 7 predicted proteins | sample 8237621 | NCBI WGS metagenome assembly JACKQG01 (sample SAMN15677084, study PRJNA649215) | marine metagenome | biome: marine; feature: Black Sea; material: saline water; isolation source: suspended particulate matter (SPM) from the Black Sea western gyre | collected 2013-06-09/2013-06-10 | depth...
TGATGCCATATTGTAACGCTGGAAGGCTGGCGGCTACGCCATTAGTCGATAATAACAGGCTGGGTTGATTTGTGCTCATCGGAAGAAAATAATCCCAACAATGCCAGCCACCAGTAAAACCAGCGTGGGGGGGGTTTTGAGTAACAGGGCGGCCATGCTCAACACAGTAATCCCGATAGATATTCCGACTCTTCCACCGCCTTCACCACGAAATACATTCCAGGCGACCAATACCATCAGAGCGGCTACCGCCGGGGCCAGGCCACGCACAAAGTTACCCACCCAGGCTTCACCACGCACGCGTTGCAAAATGGTGATCATGCCCAACATCAACACCGTGGGCGGCAAAATCGATCCAATCAGGGCGGCCAATGCGCCGGAGACTCCGCCTGCCGCATAGCCCACAAACATCGCTAGTTGCAAGGCATCGCTGCCCGGCAGCACGCTTGAAAATCCAACAGCTTCAACAAATTCACTCTCGCTGAGCAGTGTGCCAACAGCTTCTTTGTACAGCAGTCCAACCGAAGCCGGGCCGGAAGTGGTCAACAAGTTTACTTTAATGGATATCCAGAGCAGATGAAACCAGCTTACCATTGTGCCTCCTGGAGCGCGTAACTCAACCGCAAAACTAGCAAGTGGAAACACTATTGACGAACTTTATAAATAACCGTCTCGCCAAGCCGAAAGACTTCATCCCAAAATTGGCCTTCATAGGCGTCGAATTTCTCCAGGCCGAGACCGTCGTATTTGGCGCGCTCGAACTGGCCGAGAACAATATAGCTAATATTATATGTTTGCAAAAAATTTTGCGCCCATTCGATATCTTCCGTCAAATAAAATTCATGCGTGCCATCTACGCGCTCATACACCCAATCGTGGGGAACTATTGTACGTTGCTGGCGTTGATGCCAGTTCCAGCCGACCACGGAGGGCAGGCCAGTATAGATAGTGTAGCGCGTACCCCAATGATACTCGACCTGATTGCCTTCCACGATAACCGGCGACCCCGCCACGTTTTCCTGCATCCAGCGGATAGCTGCGTAATCTTCGGAAAGATCAAGTTCCTGGCCTTCATCGTAATAAGTGGCAAATTGCATATAGGCCATACCATCGAGGTTGTGCGGGGCCTTGGCGGTCATGCGGTCTTCAATTTTGGCAAAACTGCCCAAAACAGGATACAAACCCGCCACCCCGAGCAAAAATACCAGAGTGATTTGCCAGACCACGCGCCCGCCCGATTGCCAGCGCTTTAGCCACCGGAAGAGCCAGCCCAACGCCGCCGCCGCGCTGACCGAGAGCAATGTCCAGGCGTGCAGGTAAAATTTGAAGACCGAGTTCATGCGCCCGATGTCGCCGATTACGTAGATGATTTCAACCGTCAGGGTGAGCGTCAGAGCGGTGCCGCTGATGAAGAGTACAAAACGCTTGGCATCGGATGTATCTGGACGCAGCATCAGCGCCCCTGCCCAGGCTACCAGAGGCAAGATAAACCATATTATATGAATCCCCAGCCCCAGAGGGAGTCGGGTGTCGCCCCCACCTTCAACGGGCAGATCAATCCCCAGGAGCAAGGTCACCGCCACCAACAGGATCAAGCCGGTCATAATCAGGGTTTTATACGGCTCCAGCTTACGCAGCGCGGAGACAGGTGTTTTTGCCATCCAATCGATGGTTTCAGCCATCATCCAGGAGACGATCACAAAGAGGAACAGCCCCCAATGGGCGAGGTAATCGGAGATCGGGGTGTGGCTGCCGGGCCAGATTTTGAACTCGCTGTACCCCTGGCTGTACCACTGCCCATAGGGCTGATACAAGTTCCGAGCCAGCAGCGTGAGTACAAGCGCGCCGCCAGCAACCATCAGCAGCCGTTTGACGCGCTCAAAACGGTCGGCGGACAAGGGCAGATAGCGCCAGAGTACATACACCACCGCGGCGATACCCAGCGGCAGGTAGGTGTAGATATCGGAGAGATTGGCAGGATAAAGCGCCCCAATTGCCAGCCCGCCGATGAGAAAACTCAGCCCGATACGCAGCGGAGAATGCCCTGGGGTGGCGCGGCCCACCCAGGCTTTACCCATGACAACCGAGAGCGCCCAACCCACGACCAGCAAGGCGATCGGCATGGCGATCATATGGGCGTGTAGATCAGCATAGAGGAACGTAAAAAAGGGGAATTCGGTAATCGGGTTGCCATGTTCGGCGCCGATGACGCGGCTGGGGTTCCAGTACCATTCGTCAAGGCGATAGTTGAGGGCCGCGCCGCCGAGGGATTTAATAAAGCCCTGCAAAGCCCACCAAAGACGCTGGAAGAAATAGCCAGAGCTGATCTCTTCGCTGGGGACAATCAAACGCTGGTAGCCGCGCATGAGCATCTGTAAAACGCCCAGATTGCCGAGGGTGGACATGGCAAGTGCGCCACCGAGAGAAGCGAAGAGCAGAGAGCGGGGAGCGGGGAGCGGCTGATCGCTAACATCTGACCGCTGACTACTGAGATTCCACACTATCGAGAAGGCCCCCATCGCCACTAACGAAAAGAGCGTTGGCAAAATCAGATTATAGGCGAAAGTCGGCACAATCCCCAAAAATTTGACCAGCACACCGACAATCACGTAGCCGTAATAATAGTAGTTGATATAGCCGCCCGCGAACCAGGGATCGTAAGGCGGAAAAGTTGTACTCTTCAACACGGCGTTGAAGTAGGACAAATCCATTGGTTTCTCGCCGCCCTTCCAGGGATGCCATAAATCGGGGTTGCCCAGGCGAATGAGCAAGAAAATCAGGAAGAAAAGCAAGAACAGCCCTTCGACGGTCAGGAAATATTTACGCTTTTCACGCCACTCGGCGCGCAATCCATCACGTTGACGGTAGGCCAACCAGCCGCCCAACAAAGCCATCAGGAGTAGCACCAACCCAATCGTCAGGCGCGTAACCGGAATACGCGCCGAACCCGCCATCCACACCAGCCAGGCCAGCAGCACCAGCCCAGTGACGCGCGCCAGCGGATAGCCGCGGTCGGGCAAGCCCGACATGGCAAAACGCACCAGCGGATAGGTCATCAGCCCCAGGGCAAAAACACTGCAATACCACAGCAACGCGCCGACAATCTGTGAACGGTTTTGCAGCGCAGCGGTGTTAAAAATCTCCGCCCAGGTGCCGCCTGTGCGCTGTTGTGCCAGCCGGTCGGCGGGCAGCATCAGATTGGCGGGAAAACTACCGGCCTGTTTGGGCGTCACGCGCACCACTTTTTCTAAATCCACCGCGCCCAAAATTTCGGCCACCCGTTCCGGGCTGTAGGCCTCCGTTTTGGCAAACACGAACACCTTCGGATGGTCATATACCGTGAAAGCTTCTTCGGCAAATTGATCGTTGATCTCAAAATTGCCCAACCTGGGATTCGACTGGAAAACCTGCACCAACTCAAAACCAAAATCGCCTACGAACATGCCCGGCTCGGCCACGGTATAGCACCATTCAATTGTCTGCTCTACGGGACAGCCCAACAGATGGCGATAATATTCACTCGTCAGCGGGTAACGTTCTGGAACGCGGGTGGTGCTGGCCCATTGGCGGCTGGAAGTTATCAACACATAATCGGCCTGTGCCAGCGTACCCGTGAAACGTTGCAATTTCTCGTCGTTATCATCCCAGTACATCTCAAAATTCAGCCCACCCTGGTAGATGCCGCCATAGGGGTCATAACCATCCATGCGCAGCGGCAGGCCATCATCCCAGGTGGTCTCATTCGCCAGCGCCGCTCCGGAGAGCTGCACCTGCCCAACTCCATTCAGGTCAAAGTTCAAATAATAGGTCGTGTCTTCGACCAGTTCCAACGGCGTGTCGAGTTGGAGGCTGAAACGCGTGCCGCGGTAATCAGCGCCGGGCAGAAATTCATCCGTGATGGACGCGGCAGCGACCGGTTCGCCATCCGGCGTGAGAGATAGACTCGCCGTGAGGGTTTTCTCCCCCGCGCGAGCCGTCGGACTCGCTCGAAGTTGGCGCGCCGTAAACCCGGAGAGCGTGCCCGCATCCAGGGGAATAAATGCCGCCGTATACGGGCTGTCGGGGCGCGCTGTACAATCCGCACCCGGATTCACATCCTGCATCACCACCTGATCGACCGTCTGCATCTCAAAATGCAGCACATCGCACACATCTACTTCTTCCAGTCCGCCCAAGACTTCAAAGGTCAATACGTATGTACTATCCGTGCCAACAAAAACATCCTGCCCGAAGTTAATCGCAAAATCGCTGCTATCTGGCAGCGAGAGGGGTAAATCCGCGCCCGAGAGCGTGGTCACAACCAGCGGCGTGTCTGGCGATTGCGCCGAGGTCAGGCTAACGATCAGATTCCCCGCCGCACTAACGTCAGCAACATGCGGCAGCAGAATCTCGTTCAGCGTTCCACTGGCATACGCCGTGAACTGCGTATGATAAGGCGCGCCGCTGCCGATGCTCAATCCCTGCGAAAATGGCAAAGGCTGGGCATACACACCATCATCGGTTTCAATTTGCAAGGTAATCGGCCCGGCGAAATGCTGCAACATCCAATGCGTCGCTTCCACGCGCGTGTGCGGAACAGTGTAAATGCGCGAGAAAGAAAATGCCCACAAAAACGTCAAAATAAGAACTACCCCACCAACAAAAGGCTTGACGTCAAAACGTCGTGACGTCTGACGCCGCGACACAATAATCCACGCCGCCATCATCGCCAGCGCCGGATAAATCGGCAATTGGTAACGCATGGTGCTATTCCACTGCAGCGACTGCCAGACAAAATAGACCGTCGTCCAGCCCCACAACAAAATATGCTGCCGCCATTCCCCCTTGAACATACGCCAGCCCATCCACAAGAAACCCGCCCAGGCCAACAAACCCAACGGAAGCCCCAGCCCCCATACCGTCAGATTTTGCCACGAGAACCACAGCGGACGCCGCGCCCATTGCAGCGCCGGAGGAAAATCTACATCGCCGCCTGTCTGTGCGCTGAGCGATTTGAGATTCTCCACCCATTGCGGATTAGGCAGCATCCCAAAGAAACCCGGCCCTGAGAAAGCATAGGGCTGGAAGATACGAAAGGTCAGAATGCTGACCAATCCGGCCAGCGCCACATAACCAAGAATGCGCCCCGCCTGCTGCTGCCGTTCTTCAACGGGCAACCGCAAAAAATATAACACCGCCGCACCTGGCAAAGCCAACGCCACGGGAATAGCGTTAATCTTGGAGGCCACCGCCATGCCCAGGGCAATACCAAAAAGAATATATGACGGAAGACCGGGGACAGGGAGCGGAGAAATTTCAACCGGGTCTGTCGACCTCCGTCTTCCGTCCTCCGTCGCAATCGCCACCGCGAAATAGAACGCTAAAAAGGTAAAGAAGTTAATGAATGTATCCACCGTAAAAAAGTGTGACTGTTGAATCGGCAGCACGGCAAAAGCATAGAACGCGGCCGCCAATACGCCAACCTTGCGACGATACAATCGCTCCCCTGTCAGGAAGATCAGCCAGATCACACCCAAATCGGCCAGCGCCGATAACGCCCTGCCAACCCGGTACACTTCGCCGTAGCCGGTATTACCCAACCAGTCGGCCACATAACGCACAATAAAAATTGGCAACGTACCATAAACAAAGAACCCATGTCCGCGGTTATGCGGGTTAAGGCTCGAATTAACCGTATCAAAATAATCGCCCAAGCTCTGCACCGGCTCCAGGCTCGATTCCACCATTGTTAAAAAGCGCTCATCCGGGTGCAGGTGTTGCTCTGCGTCCCAATCCAGGCCAACGAGGCGCAAATAAGCTCCCGCGGCGAGAATATACAGCATCAGGACAATATAACCGAGTTTTGTGAATTTTTTGGCGGTGGTCATCATAGTATCGTTGGTACGTTGATAAATATTCTACTGTTCAGGTGGCACAAAATAAATATAAAAATCCTTGCCCTCGATCGCCGAGTCGTAGAGCTGCACCGCGCCGTTAGGGTAGATGGTTTCCAGCATGTCGCGGGTATCGGTATCTTCGAGTTTATAAAGGAATAATTTCGCGAGCGGGTTGTCCAGGGTATCGGCAATCTGGTCGGGCCACAGGGCGTAATCGCGCAGCGGCACATCGGCGCGCATCCCTACCAGACGCGTATCCACCCAATGCGGGTAGGGCACTACCCAGGCGCTGTCTTCGTCGCCAATCGTATCGGCGAATTGACGAATCACCGCTCCGAGTTCGGATGTATTCCACGAACTGCGGGCAAAGTTTTCGCGGTATTGGTTGAAGACGAGATCAAAGTTTTGGGCACAAGACCCACCCAACAGGAGAATGCCCACCCCCCAAACTAACCACTGCCCGCGCGCGGGGACACGCGAACTCCTTTCGAGCTGATTCAGAAATCCGTCCAGCGTCATCCCGACAATCAGGAATACCGGTATCAACGCGGCCCCAGTGCGATTGAGTGAAGGGTTTTCATCGGGAAAAGCCAACGACAAAATGGAGGGCATCATCAATAAGGGGATCGAAATCAGCCAGAAGAGATCGAGCCAGTTGCGGCGACGCAGATAGCGCACAGTGAGCATCAGACCACCTAGCGCAAAGAGCGCCGCAGAGACCATGCCCAGCGCCGGACGATGTGTCACCGAATGTACCCAGATTTCACCATCATCCCAGAAGAACATTGTCAGCGCGGCCCATAAATTTTGGGTGAAAATCTGCCAAACCGGTTCGGGGAAGGGTTGTTCAACTTCGCTCATGCGGGTCATCGTGCGGTAGGTAAAGCCCGGCATATCGCTAAGGGCGTAACGCAAGAGCGGTGCGAAGATCAGCAGCGAAACAAAGACCAGCAAAATTAGCCCCCAAATGGCCTGACGACGTTGGGCGCGGGGACGCTTGTGCAAAAGATACACGCCGACCGCTGCCAATACGACGAAAGGCACAAAACGGAAGGGGCTATAGCCATGCAAGCCGAGGCCGAGAAACAGCCCGGCGAGCAGAAAATCGTTGCGCGAGCCGCGGCGCAGGCCGCGCACGAGAAAATAGAGCGTCGGCGCGGCAAAAAAGGGGTAGAGCGCAAAACGCAGCGCCACGCGCGCGATCACATTCGGCCAATAGGCGATTCCGGCAAAGGCCATTGCCAGCAATCCAGCGCGGCGGCTGGCAACTTCTTTACCCAATAGATAGATGAAGGGCAGTGTGAACAGACCCGCGAAGGCCGTGCCCAATTTGAGACTCAGGAACGATAGATCGGTGTTGAAGATTAGCGACATCGCCGCGGTCAGGTACATCTGGAAGGCTTCGCGCCCAGTGTTGCGCGGGAAGAAAATGCTGTATTTCCCTGCGAGCACATCAGCGACATCGTAGAGTTTTTCAGCATGATCGCTGAACATCTCTGGCGGCACCCGGTCGAGCTGGTAGAAGCGATAGAACGCAGAAAGAGCAAAAACCGCCAGGACGAGTAAGCTCCACGGAGAAAAGATGATGCCGTTAGACTTGAAGCGCTCAAATATAGTGCGCAACTTTTCACGCAGGGTCGGCGCATCAGGCGGCAGATACCAAAAGGCATAGAAAAACGCCGCCAGCGAGATCAGCCACAAGAGCAAATTAATCTGCGTAAAGCGGTTACCGCCGAAGGCCAGAAAAGCCAGCAGACCAAAGACAATGCTGATCCACATCCCGAGGGGGCGCACAGTCATCGGGTCTGAGGTTTCAGGTTGAGCGGGCGCTGCGGGCAGAGTCACGCGACCACGCAGCGAACCCCACAACAGAAATCCTGCCGCCAGCAGGTAAAAACTCATCCCCAGCAGAATGCTGCGCGTGGGTGGCTCCAGAGCGCGTTGAGCAGCCAATGCCAGGAGTAGCGGAAGCATCACCCACCAGCCGGGCCACGACATAACGTCCGGGCGCGGGAGTGCAGCGGCGTCGGACGTCGGGACGTCTGACGTCGAGACGTCAAAACGCGTGCCAGGCTCATCTACAAATGCAGAATCCACACCCGGCGGCGGGATTTCCACCACATAGCCGCGCCAGAAGAAGATTTTTGATTTTACATAATCGAGAACAGATGGTTCATTCATAATCAGCCCCCAATGATACCAGAAGTTTTGCTATCGTTTGCGAGTGATATAAAAGGAATAAGCGCCATTATCCATTTCCGGCGGCTCATTGTAGTAGCGTTCCACCAAACGGCGGGTGAGGGATAGATTCCAGCGGGTTGGGGAGAGAATCCAGCGCCCGAAGAGCAATTTGCTCACCCAGGCGGGCAACCCGAAATAGTGGCCCCACTCGAGGGCATTCAGTGCCCCCGGGGAAAAGTAGTGCCACCAGCGCACAATTTCAAAACCGGCTTTCTCAAGCCGAGCCTGCCACACTTCGGGCGCATCACAATGATGGTGGCGCGAGATGCGATTGAAAAATGCGCGATAGGCATCCCCAAAACGACGTAATCCAATACGATCCAAGAAACGCCCTAAAGAAAGTGTGGGTAAGAAATTATGATTGGGCACGCAAAGAATAAACGGCGCTCCAGGTTGCAAAACACGGGCTGTTTCGGCCAGAACTTCATCGAGATGGGGGATATGCTCCAGCACGGAGTTGCTCGCGGCACTGGCAAAATACTCATCGGGAAAAGGTTGTGCCGCCCCATCGGCCTGTGCCAAACTTTGATAGGTTTTCCGTTTCCCGGCTTCGAGCAGCGGCTCCCACCAGGGGTCTACACCCACTTCGAGGGGACGCGGAAATGCAATCGGGGCAAAGTGTCCATCACCGCAGCCGAGGTCGAGAGTCGGCGCGGGAAGGTCAATATCAGTATAGGCGCGTGCTTCCACAGCGCGCAGCAAAGCGCGGAAATAGGGCAGGGTGCTCAACATTTCCCACAAGTAATCCGTAGGCGGTTGAAGGTTGGTGGTTGAAGATTGGGTAGATTTCATCCAAATCCCTAATTGGTTAGTCGCCTGGCCCTAACTCGCTCATCAATTCTCGATACAGCTTTTCATACGCCTGGGCGTTGGCGCGCGGTTCAAAGGTTCGAGCGATTTCCTTGGGATTGCCTTTGAATTTTTCAGGATTGGCAAAAATTTCCAACAGTGCATTGGCCAGAGCATCGGAATCGCCAATCGGGACGACCAGGCCCATACCGGTCATCGTGGGGGGTTGGCGCACGCCAGGGAGATTGGATGCCACTGTAGGAACACCGTTCAGCATAGCTTCAATTTGCACCAACCCAAAGGTCTCGGTGGAATTCAGACTGGGGACAACGAGTACATCCAGCGCGGGGTAAAACGTGGACATTTGGGCTGGATTCAGCACCCCGAGGAATTTCCACTGCCCGTGGGCCTGATACTGCTCAATCACGGGAGACAAACGCGCAAAATAGTCTTCTTCGCCCATAACATCTTCGTATTGACCGGCATACAGCACCAGAGCCTTGGGGTGTCGCTCCAACACTTTGGGTAGCGCATCCAGCAGAATTTCGACGCCCTTCTCGGAGGCAAAGCGAGTTGCCATGCCGATGACTGGGCGGCGGTCTGCAGGGTTATGTTTCATCTGGAAAGCAGATACATCTTCAGGGTTAGCCGCGGGCAATTCCACCGGAGGCAAAATCACGCGTACTTTTTCGGCGAAACGCGTCAGATATGGGGAATGGGAAGCGAAATCTTGGGTATATGCACCGATGCGATGCGTAAACCGGCCAGCCAGATGATTCATGCCTAGCACCACGGCATTGACCAGGCGATTGAACAACCCTGTCGGCAATTCCAGATCACAATGATAGGTTATCAACGTGGGTTTACGCAGCAAACGCCCACGCAGGGCGACCCCGGCAGCATCAAACTGCGGCAAATGCAGATGGATGACATCATGCTCTAAGGCTAGTTTCCAGGCCAAATAACCGAAGGCAGGCATTATCACCCCCTTGCTGACGCGAAAGAGCACGGGAGCACGCACCACGCGCACGCCCTCGCAAATTTCTTCACGCGCCAGGGCTTTATCATATTGCGATGTCAGCACGGTGACTTGATGGCCCTGTTTCACTAATGTTTTCGCAAGGTGTTCCACATAAATCGTCAGGCCGCTGGTGTGGGGGCGATAGTAGGTTAAGACTGTAAGAATTTTCATATTCTCGGATAAAGGTTGCTAATTTCTTACCGCCAAGGCGCAAAGAACGCGAAGGTCCTTGTTAATTTTCTTGGCGCTCTTTGCGTCTTAACGGTAAAAAGCTATTTTCAAGTTCAGGAGAACAGGGATTTATTTTGTTTCACCCAGGCAAACAGCCGAGCCACGCCATTTTCAACATTTATTTTTGGCTGCCAACCCAGATCACGCCTGGCTTTGCGGATGTCGGAAATATAAACTCGCTGGTCGCCGGGACGCCAGTCGGCGCGGGTAATGGAAATTGGCGCACCGAGCAGTTTTTCGAGCAGGGGGCCAAACTCCGTCCAGATCGAGAGGGTATTCCTCGGGCCGCCACCGATATTGTAGACTTGCCCAGATGCCGTAGCAATATTGGCAATCGCCGCGTCGTAGGCATCGAGCAAATCTTCGATGAAAAGCACATCACGCACCTGTTTGCCATCGCCATAAATTGTGATCGGCTGGCCCAGCAGCGCGGCGATTACAAACCACGCCGCCCAGCCCTGATCTTCGATGCCAAATTGCCGCAGGCCGTAGATACAACTCTGGCGCAGCACAACCGTGGGCAAATCATAGATGCGGGCATAGTCGCGCACATATTGGTCGCCAGCGCCTTTGCTGCAACCATAGGGGGAATGAAAATCAAGCGGTTGCGTTTCGGGGACACCGTGAGGCAGATCGGCATAGGCGTAACAGGTCGCAGTTTCTCGCACGGTTGTATCATCCATGCCGCCATACACTTTATTGGTGGATGCGTATAAAACAACAGGCTGCCGTCCGGATAGCCGCGCCGCTTCGAGCAGGTTGAATGTCCCCAGGGCGTTGTCCAAAAAATCTTTACGGGGATCCAGCACCGAGCTAGTCACCGCTACCTGCCCGGCAAGGTGGACAATCACATCAACGCCGCGGGCTGCATCCTTGATGGATTCCACATCCCCCACATCAGCTGCCACCAAAGAAAACGAACCCGCCCCGTGGGTAGATTGTAGCCAATTCAGGTTGAGCTTCGCCCCCGCGCGGGACAAATTATCAAAAACTGTGACACGCTCCCCACGGTGTAGCAAGCGATTAACATAATTTGACCCGATGAATCCCGCTCCACCGGTCACAAGATATTCTTTCGACATAACAAGCTCCAGAAATAGCGCTGGAATTACGGTTTCAAACGCTTCAGGTTTTGAAAGATCTGTCCAATCGACAAATTGCTACTGGACAAACCATACGCACCTAAAACCCCGGTAATCAACACATACGCCAGATGCGCTGTGACAGCAAGGGCGAACGCGGTTGAAAATGGAATACCAAACACGGCCAGCGCACCGACAATTGCGGCCTCATACACACCTACATAGCCCGGCGATGAGGGGACAGCTACCCCCATGGCTGAAACACCCAATGCAAATGTGGCATGGATCAACCTGGCATCGGGATAGTAAGCCCGCAAAAACAAAAACAGAATCAGCACGGCAAAAACCCAACCGCCTGTGACCAAAACAAAGATTTGTAAAAAACGGCCTGGAGAGGTGAGCGCGCCAAGACCTTCTAAAAACGATTCGAAACGCTCTTTGCCCAAACGCAAGATCAGCGGCCAGCGTTCGCCCAGACGTTCGAACTGCTTCAAGGCCCACTGACGATAACGCGCCAGTAAATATAGCACCATAAATCCGAAGACGACCACCCCGCCGACGAGCAGCGCCACTTGCTGGGCGTTGGATGTTTGCAACACAAACGGCAACGATCCCAAAAGCAGCGCAGCAGCAAAAGCCATATCGAAAGCGCGTTCAATCAGAACCGATGGAAAGATACGCCAAAAACCCGGCCCATCCCGACCCAAAAGATAAACACGTCCTAACTCACCCAGGCGAAAAGGCAGCACGTTGTTGAGCAAATATCCGGTGTGCATAGCGAAAAAAACTTTTCGATACGGTACTGTTTTTTGCAGAATTAGATACCAGGCCAGCGCACGCAAAAAATAGGAAAGCGCATAAAAGGGCACAGCCAGCAATAAATAGCCCCATTCGGCCTGTCGCACGGCCAGCCACACTTCTTGCCAGTCAAACAGGCGGAAAAGCACAAGCAGCGCCAATAGGCTGATAACCATACCAGGCAACATACTGCGCCAAACACTTTTCTCTTGAAGTGTTTTCTCTGAATCAGTCATCACGTAATCGCAACACCGCCAGAAAAGCTTCTTGCGGAATTTCTACATTTCCCACACTCTTCATGCGTTTCTTGCCCTTCTTTTGTTTTTCAAGCAATTTGCGCTTGCGGGAGACATCGCCACCGTAACATTTGGCCAGCACATCTTTACGCATGGCTTTAATATTGGCCCGCGAAATCACCCGTCCGCCCGCCGATGCCTGAATTGGAACAGCAAACATTTGGCGCGGAATGAGTTCTTTCAATTTCGTCACAAAGGCCTGCCCCCGGTGATAGGCAGCATCGCGGTGGACGATCATTGCCAGCGCATCGACCGGCTCTCTATTGACCAGTACTTCAAGCTTAATCAGATCATCGACGCGGTATTCGGCAAACTGATAATCCAGCGAGGCATAGCCGCGCGTGCCTGATTTAAGATAGTCGAAGAAGTCAATAATCAACTCAGAGAGCGGAATATCAAAATTCAACTGCACACGATTGGCAGTGGGGTAATCCTGGTCGATGAAAATACCGCGCCGCGAAGTGGCTAATTCCATAACAACACCGTAATAATCCGTCGGCGTAAATATCTGAATTTTCATCCACGGCTCGCGCACTTCTTCGATCTCGCCAGCATCGGGTAATTCGGCAGGTGAATCGATCAAAATCGTCTTGCCGTTGCGCAGGAGTACCTCATATTCCACCGAGGGCGCGGTGGCAATAATATCGAGATCATATTCTCGCTCAAGGCGCTCCTGAATAATTTCCATGTGGAAGAGTCCCAAAAAGCCGCAGCGAAAGCCAAAATTGAGCGCCTGAGA
>JACKQG010006002.1_pt1 | contig 13070 bp, 14 predicted proteins | sample 8237621 | NCBI WGS metagenome assembly JACKQG01 (sample SAMN15677084, study PRJNA649215) | marine metagenome | biome: marine; feature: Black Sea; material: saline water; isolation source: suspended particulate matter (SPM) from the Black Sea western gyre | collected 2013-06-09/2013-06-10 | depth...
TGCAAGAAAAAACCAAGGTGGATTCATGAGCCCGGGAAATGGCGCCGTGACCGAAAACAATGCCAACGCTTCCAAGGCGAGACTTGGCGAACTTCTGGTCGACGTTAAAAATCTTAAAATGTACTTCCCGATCACCGAGGGGATTGTCTTTAACCGTACCGTCGCCGAGGTCAAAGCGGTCGATGACGTCAGTTTCTACATTAACAAGGGCGAGACGCTCGGTCTGGTGGGCGAGTCGGGGTGTGGTAAGACGACCACTGGGCGCTGCATCCTGCAGTTGGAGAAGGCCACCGCCGGGGAGATTCTTTACGAAGGACAGGATCTGACGAAGCTCAGCCAGAAGGAAATGAGCACGGTTCGCGAGAAAATCCAGGTGATTTTCCAGGATCCGTTCAGTTCCCTGAACCCGCGCATGAAAATCGGCGATATTCTAGGCGAGCCGATCAAGGTTCACGGCATTATCAAGGATGCTGAAGAACGCAACAAGCGGGTGCGGGAATTGCTGTCCTTGTGTGGCCTGAACCCAAAGTTCGCCGACCGTTATCCGCATGAAATGAGCGGCGGTCAGCGCCAGCGTGTTGGCGTCGCCCGGGCGTTGGCGCTGAACCCTGAATTTATCATCTGTGATGAGGCGGTGTCCGCGCTCGACGTGTCGATTCAGGCCCAGGTCATCAACCTTCTGGAAGACCTGCGCGACGAATTCGATTTGACGTATCTGTTCATTTCCCACGATTTGAGCGTTATCCGCCACATTTGCCATCGTGTGTCGGTGATGTATCTCGGCCATATGGTCGAACTCGCCGAATGCGACGAGCTTTACGAAAATCCCATTCACCCCTACACTAGGGCCTTGCTCGCGGCCGTGCCGATTCCGGACCCGGCCATCGAAGCCAATAGAAAGCACGAAGTTGTTAAAGGGGAGGTTCCGAGTCCAATCAATCCGCCAAGCGGATGCGTATTCCATCCTAGGTGTACCCTGGCGGTAGACAGCTGTTCAAAAGACGTTCCCGAGTTCAGGGAAATCAAACCGGGCCATTGGGTGGCCTGTACACAGGTGTGATCATTCAATCCTTAAAGGAATGACGCATAAACAGAGGTAGGGAGGCCCTTAAACAGGCTTTCCGGATTCACTGGGAGAGGAGACAAGTTCTATGAGAAACGTCTATTCGAAATTGGCGCTTTCCGTCGCTGTCGGGGCCGGTCTGGTTCTGAGCGCGATCGGCGGCTCCGGGACGGCGCTGGCCAAAAAGTCCGGCGGCGTCCTTAACTTCGTGGTCGGGTCGAAAATCCCGTCTTACGATCTGCATCAGGAAACCACGTTCGGTGTTATTCACCCGATTCGCCCGTTTTACAGCCTTTTGATCCGGGTCAATCCCGAGAATCCTTCGTCGCCGACCGACTTCGTCTGCGATCTGTGCGAAGGGGCCGTTCCCAAGGGTGAAGACGGGTTTACGAAGTACACCTTCAAAATCCGCAAGGGCGTGAAGTTCCATGACGGCACGCCCCTGACGGCGCACGACATCGTCGCCACCTACAAGAAGATCATCTTCCCGCCCGAGGGTATCCCGAGTGCGCGCAAGGCTTTCTTCAAAATGGTCGACAGCGTCAGCGCGTCCGATGATCACACGGTCACGTTCAAGTTGAAGTTCCCGTCGGGCGCCTTCATCCCGGCCGTGGCGACGCCGTTCAACATCGTCCTGTCCAAGAAGGATCTGGATAAGAACGGTTTCAACTGGCATAAAAAGAACATCAACGGCTCCGGCGCTTTCACCTTCGTGCAGCACCAGCCGGGATCGTTCGTCGAAGGCAAGAAGTACGCCGGTTATCACCACAAGGGTCAGCCCTATCTGGATGGCTACAAGGCGATCGCGGCTCCGAAAATGGCCGTCCGTCTGCAGGCTATTCGCGGTGACCGGGCCGCCATCGAGTTCCGCGGCTTCCCGCCGAAGGCTCGTGACGACCTTGTCAACGCGCTGGGCGACAAGATCACCGTCCAGGAAAGCGACTGGAACTGCGTGCTGATGACCACGCCGAACCAAAAGCGCAAGCCCTTCGGTGACGCGAGGGTGCGGAAGGCCTTGTCGCTGGCGGTGGACCGCTGGGGCGGGTCGAAGTACCTGAGCCAGATCGCTATCGTGAAAACCGTTGGCGGCGTCGTCTTCCCGAAACACCCGCTGGCCGCGACCGAAGCCGAGCTGGTCAAACTGACCGGTTACAGCAAGGACATCAACGCCAGCCGCGCCGAAGCCACGAAGCTTCTCAAGGCGGCCGGTGCGTCGGGTCTGAAGTTCGACTTCTCCAACCGCGGCGTCGACCAGCCCTACAAGGTTGTGGGTACCTGGCTCGTCGATCAGTGGAAGAAAGTCGGCCTGGAGGCGAAACAGCGCGTGCAGCCGTCCGGTCCGTTCTACGCTACCTTGCGTAAAAGCAAGGATTTCGACGTGTCCATCGACTTCAACTGCCAGTCTGTGATCAACCCGATCGCGGACGTCACCAAGTTCCTTGGTTCTGCCGGTAACAACTACGGCAGCTACGAGGATCAGCCGCTCGAAGACATCTATGACCGTCTGCTGCGCGCTGGCACCGAAGACGAACAGCGTAAGATCATGCGTGAGTACGAAACCCGCGCGATCAGTGATCAGGCCCATCTGGGCATCACGCTGTGGTGGTACAAGATCAACCCGCACCGTTCCTACGTGAAGGGTTGGAAAATTGCGCCGTCGCATTACCTGAACCAGTCTCTCGACAACATCTGGCTGGACAAGTAAGGCGACTTAAGCGACACGACTAAGGCCCCCGCCCGCTTCCGGAAACGGTGGCGGGCGGGATCGCCCTTAGGCGTTGGTAACCGGAACACCGGACCAGCGGCCATCTAAAAAACGTACCGATCAACCAGTCCAAGAATCGATAAATGTACAAATATATCGTCAAACGCCTGCTGCTTATGATCCCGACCTTGATCGGCGCGGCAATTCTCGTTTTTTTCCTTTTACGCCTGATTCCCGGCGACGTCTGTGAATTGCGTCTGGCGGGGACCGGCCTCTATGCCGACCCGGCAGAGATCGAATTGTGCCGCACCAATTTGGGGCTTAACGATCATGTCCTGGTGCAGTTTGCCAAATTCGTCGGCGGGTTCTTCATTCTGGACCTCGGCGATTCCATGTGGACGGGAAAGCCGATCACCTACGAAATCGGGCTACGGTTCCAATTATCTCTCCAGGTTGCCTTTATGGCGACCTTCGTCGCGGTGATTATTTCCATACCGCTGGGGGTCATTTCAGCCGTCAAGCAGGACACCTGGATCGATTATGTGGTCCGTACGTTCAGTATTTTCGGCATCGCCATCCCGTCTTTCTGGTTGGGAATCATGATTATTCTGGGGCTATTGATCATCACCCAGGCTTGGTTCGGCGCCCCATGGATGCCACCTATTGAATATGTCTCGCCGCTCGAGGATTTTGGCGCCAATATGGCGCAGTTGATCTGGCCGGCCGTGGCCACGGGGTATCGCTATTCCGCCGTCGCCACCCGTATGACGCGGTCGGCGCTACTGGAGGTGCTCCGCGAAGACTATATCCGCACGGCGCGCGCCAAGGGCCTGTTGGAAAAGATCGTCATCAACCGGCACGCCCTGAAAAACTCGCTGCTGCCCGTGGTCACCATCATCGGCATCGAGTTCGCCTTCCTGATGGGCGGGCTGGTTGTCACCGAACAGGTCTTCAACCTGAACGGCCTCGGCAAGCTGTTCGTGGAATCCGTGCTGAACAACGATTATTCCATGACCCAGGCGCTGGTCATGATCGTGGTCGCGATCTTCGTGTTTACCAATTTCGTGGTCGATCTGTTCTACGCCTGGCTGGATCCCCGCATCCGTTACAGCTGATTTAGGAATGCCCAATGGTTGTTATTTCTGAAAGTCTGGTTGAGAGCCAAGTCGAAGACCTTTCCGAGGAAAAGACGTGGGGTCAGGTCGCCTGGACGATGACGCGGAAATACCCGCTCGGCGCCTTCGGCCTGCTGATTGTGGTGGTCATGATAATCCTGGCGGTTTTCGCGAATATCCTGTCGCCCTACGATCCGGAGGCCAACGCCTTCGAGCACATGCTGACCCCGCCCGACCTGCAGTTCTGGCTGGGCACCGACCAGTTCGGGCGCGATATCCTGACCCGGATTATCTATGGCGCAAGAACGGCCCTGTTCGTTGGGTTTTCCTGCGCCATTATCGGTTCGGTTGTGGGGTTGATCCTGGGCGTTGCCAGCGCCTACTTCGGGGGCCGCATCGACCTGATTTTTCAGCGGGTCATGGACGTGTTCATGGCCTTCCCGCTGATTATCATGGCGCTCGCCGTGGTGTCCATTTTCGGCACCGGCACGCAGAACGTGATTATCGCCATTACCATCCCGTTCATCCCCCGTTGCGCGCGGGTGGTTCGATCCAGCGCGCTTGCCATTCGTGAAATTCCCTATGTCGACGCGGCCCGGGCGCTTGGTTTTACCCACACCCGGATTATCATGCGCCACATGACGCCCAACGTTATGGCGCCGTTTTTGATCATGTTGTCGGCCTTCGTCGGCCAGGCGATTCTTCTCGAAGCGTCCCTCAGCTATCTCGGCCTCGGCGTGCAGGAACCGACACCGGCCTGGGGCCTGATGTTACAGGGCGGCGCCGAGGAATACGCTGAAAGCGCGCCGTGGGTGGCGATCTGGCCCGGCATCGCCATCAGCCTTGCCGTGTTCGGATTCAATCTGTTCGGTGATGCCCTTCGCGATGCGCTGGATCCGAAACTGCGCCAGCAGTAAGCCGAATTTCTTAAAGATCGACGTGACTTGACCGGTCCGGCCAACCTGGGGGTAACCCTTCGTGAATACACCGCAACCGCCTAAGCGCATCGCCCTTCTGGGGATGCATCTAGAAAGCAATGCCTTTGCGCCGGTGTGTCCGGAAGACTCCTTCCGCACACTTTGTTATTTGGCGGGCGACGAAATTCTGGCCGATCTGAACAGCGAAAACCCCATACAGCCGGCGGAAATTTCCGGATTTGTCGATGAAATGAACCGCCTCGGCGTGGCCTGGGAACCGGTGCCCATTCTGGTCACCGCGTCGGAGCCCAACGGCCCGTGCGATCAGGCGTTCTTCGACGCCACATTGGAGGAAATGCGCCGCCGCCTGAGCGAAGCAGGCCCCATCGACGGCGTCTATTTTAGCGCCCACGGCGGCATGACGGCGACCGTTTGCCCCGACCCGGATGGTGATTTGCTACAGATGGCGCGCGACGCCGTAGGTCCGGATGTTCCGCTGATCGCAACGCTGGACCTGCATGCCAATGTTTCGCACCGCATGGTCACGGCGACGGATGTCCTGATTTCCTATATCACCAACCCGCATGTGGACCAGAAGGAACGCGCCTGTGAAGCGGCCCGCGCCATGGCCGATATGTTTGATGGCATGAAACCGCAAACGGCGGCGATCCGCCTGCCGATCACGGCGCCGACGGTGACGCTGCTGTCGGCCAAGGGGCCTTATGCGGACCTTATCAATTACGGCCAGAAGACGATGGGCGAAGATATCCTCAATGTCTCCGTGGTCGCGGGCTTCGTGTTCAGCGACCTTGCCAAGAACGGAATGACGGTGCTGGTTACGGCGAGGGACGATCTTGCGGTTGCGCGCGCCTTGGCCGAAGATATCGCAACCCGCGCCTGGGCCATGCGCGAACGCTTCCAGACCAGCCTGACGTCATTGCAGGATGCCGTCGATATGGCGGTTAAGAACGGCCAGGACGTCTCCCGCCCGGCGCTTATTTTAGCCGATGTCGCGGATAATCCCGGCGGCGGTGGGCGCGGTAATACGGCATGGATTCTGTCTGCGCTTTACGAGGCCGGAGCCCAAGGTGTTCTGTTCGGGGTCTTCAACGATCCCGCACTGGTCCGGGCGGCAAGGGATACCGGCGAGGGGGCGGAGTTCCAGGCCGTCTTCAACAGCGAAACGGCAAGTGAATTTTCCAAGCGCTTCGAGGCCCCGGCCCGTGTCATCGCGCTCTCCAACGGGGAATGCATCGGGCGGCGGGGGTTGTGGGCCGGGCGGTCGCTCAGCTTAGGTCCGACGGCGTTGTTACAAGTGGGCGGCATCAAAGTGGTGGTGGTTACCAACCGAAAGCAATGCGCCGAGCCCCGGTTTTTTGAGATGTTCGGCCTGGATATCGCGGACGCCCGCACCGTAGTGGTCAAATCGAGGGGTCATTTCCGCGCCGGGTTCGATGAATTTTTTCCGGACGATCGTGTCATTGAAGTCGATGTCCCGGGCCTGACGTCGCCGGTGTTGAGCCGGTTCGATTTCAAGAACCTTCCGCGCCCGACGATCCCCCTAGATGCGGACGCGACCTGGGACGGCCCCAAATGGTGACGTCTGCTATCCGTTCCCTGCTGTTCACACCGGGCAATCATCCGGCCAAAGTGACAAAGGTTTTCACCTCCGGCGCCGACGTGGCGATCCTGGATCTGGAAGACTCCGTTGCCTTGTCGGAAAAGGCAGCAACCCGCACGCCGGTCGTCGAAGGCCTGAAAACCCCCCGAATATGTCTGGGCTACGTTCGCGTCAACGCCGCGGATACCGAATTTTACACAGACGATCTTTCCGCCGTGGTTGGGCCGTGGCTGGATGGCATTGTGCTGCCCAAGGTCGAAAGCGCGGACCAGCTTGTCGCCGCCGACGCCGAAGTGCGAAGGCTCGAAGAAGCCAGCGATATGCTCCCCGGCGCTATTGATATCATTCCCATTCTTGAAACGGCGAAGGGATTGGCGGCAGTTTCCGAGATCGCGGGGTGCGATTCGCGGGTGCGTAAACTCAGCTTCGGTGCCGTCGATTTCGCCAAGGACCTCGGCATGCGCTTAAGCCTGGACGAATGGGAGCTGACCCCGGCCCGGTCTTCGATCGTGCTGGCGTCGCGCGTGGCGGGGCTGGACGCGCCGTTGGATAGTGTCTGGGTGCATTTCAAGGATACGGACGGGCTGGTGGCGTCCGCTGAGCGGGTCCGTGACATGGGATTTAGGGGCAAGATGTGCATTCATCCGGCCCAGATTGCTCCGGTCAACGGCGTCTTTACGCCGTCGGACGAAGAAGTCGCCCGCGCCGAAACAATCGTCGCCGCCTTCGAGGAAGCCGAAGCCGCAGGCTCGGCCTCGATCCAGATTGACGGATTTTTCATCGACTACCCGGTCGTCGAACAGGCGCGCCGGACGTTGAACCTGATCAAGAGTATTCGTGGCGGCGGCTAAGGCCGCAGTCCGGGGAAGGAAAACGGCAATGGAGCGGGGTTCGGTGCGGGAGGTTTTCTCCGTTTTTCTCAAGCTGGGTCTGACGTCCTTCGGGGGGCCGGTGGCCCACATCGGATATTTTCGCGAGGAATTCGTCGTTCGCCGCAAATGGCTGGATGATGCTTCGTTTGCCGACCTTGTCGCCCTTTGCCAGTTTATGCCCGGTCCGGCCAGCAGTCAGGCCGGTCTCGGCATCGGCCTGGCTCGCGCCGGACTGCCCGGCGCGGCGGCGGCGTGGTGCGCCTTTACCCTGCCGTCGGCCTTGGCGCTGGTGCTGTTTGCATACGGTGTGCTGGCGCTTGGCGATGCCCTGGACCAGGGTTGGCTAAGGGGTTTTAAGTTGGCGGCGGTGCCTATTGTCGCACAGGCCGTGTGGGGGATGGGGCGAAGCCTGTGCCCGGATGCGCCCCGGATAACGCTGGCGGCGTTCGCTGCGCTTGGCGTGTTGGCGTGGCCGACCCCGTTGGGGCAGCTTGGAGTGATTTTGCTAGGCGGCGTGGCTGGGTTTTTCATCGTTCGGGTGTCCGCTGACAATGTTTCTTCCGGGCTGTCATCCGGTGTTGGGCGGGGAACCGGCGCTTTTTTACTGTTTTTGTTCGGGGTTCTATTGATAGGGCTGCCGATCCTGGCGTCATCGTTCCCGGACCGTGGGTTGGCGCTCTTTGATTCCTTCTTCCGCTCCGGTGCTTTGGTGTTCGGGGGCGGTCATGTGGTGCTGCCGCTGTTGCAGGCGGAGGTCGTGCCACCGGGGTGGGTCAGCCAAGAGGCCTTCCTTGCCGGCTACGGTGCGACCCAGGCGGTGCCGGGGCCGCTGTTCACGTTCGCTGCCTTCCTGGGCACGGTAATGAACGGGGCGCCCAATGGAGTCTGGGGTGCGGTCTTGTGCCTGTTCGCCATTTTCGTGCCGTCGTTTCTGCTGGTCCCGGGGCTGCTGCCGTTCTGGGACGGGATTCGAAAAATGCCTGCGGCGCGGCAAGCTCTTGCCGGCATCAACGCCGCCGTTGTCGGGTTGTTGCTGGCGGCGCTTTATAATCCGGTGTGGACCAGCGCTGTCCGGTCACCCGTCGATTTCGGGATCGTCCTTGTCGGTTTCGTGTTGTTGGCGTTCTGTCGCACGCCGCCCTGGGCCGTGGTGATCTTAATGGCGGCGGCGGGGGCTGCGGTACAGGGATTGTCCGGCGCGGTTCTCTGACCCCGCTTCCTAGCCGCCCAGATACATGCCGCCGTTGACGTGCAGGGTCTGGCCGGTGATGTAGGCGGCCTCGGGCTGGCACAGGTAGCGTACCATGGAGGCGATCTCAACCGGCGATCCCATGCGGTCGATGGGCGGGTGCACCTTCAGGGGCGGGCGCTTTCCGGCCGACGCCGGGCGTTCGGTATCGATGAAACCGGGTGACACGCAGTTCACGGTGATGCCGTGTTCGGCCATTTCCATCGCCAGGCCCCTTGTAAAGCCGACGAGTCCCGATTTGGCGACCAGGTTATGGACCCGGTTTTTTGTGCCTATATGCCATGAAATGCCACCCAGGGTGACGATGCGGCCCCAGCCCTTTTCGATCATGTGTAAAACACAGGCCTGGGTCAGGAAGAACGCGCCGTCCAAGGAAATATCAATGACGCGCCGGTATTCCTCGTGGGACATTTCGGTGAACGGTTTTTGTCCGCGCTGCGATGCGTTCAGGACCAGAATGTCCAAGCCTCCCAGTTCCTCCACCGCTTTGCCGACCATGTTGTCCACCGCCCGGCGGTCGGTGACGTCACAAAGACAGGAAATGGCCTGTCCGCCATTGGTGCTGATTTCCCAGACAACCTTTTCGGCGGCCTCTTCGTCCTCAAGGGCGTTGATAACGACACTGGCGCCGTCGGCGGCCAGGGCCAGGGCCGTGTTGCGTCCGATATTGCGTGCGCTGCCGGTAACAAGGGCGACCTTTCCGGTCAGGGGGCCGTCGGTGTCGGTCATGGTCGGTTCCTTTTGGTCATATCATTGTAGGTAATTTTTATCATTTTAAGGTGAAGCGTGGAGGTCTTTTTTCAGAAAAAGCGGCTACCCCTTCGGCGAAATTTTCCGTTACGGCGCAATCGGCAAAGGCCTGCTTCTCGGCCTGCAACTGGTCTTCCAGTGAGCGGTGCAATGATGCGTTCAGCAGCGCCTTGGTTTGTGCGTAAGCGGTGGCAGGCCCGGACGCCAGCCGTTCGGCTAGTTTGTCCGTTTCGGCTTGTAAATCCGTTTGCGCCACGACCCGGTTGATCAGGCCGGCGTCGAGGGCTGTGCGGGCGTCGAAGCGATCGCCCAGCAGGGCGATCTCGAACGCACGTTTGAGCCCCACCGTGCGCGGCAGGGCATAAGTGGAGCCGCCGTCCGGGGCGGTGCCGAGATGGCAGTAGGCGAGGGTGAAAAAGGCGTCTTCGGCGGCCAACACCATGTCACAGGCTAGCATCAGGCTGACTCCGGCTCCCGCCACGGCGCCTCGAACGCTACCGATAACCGGCTTCGGCATTTCACGGAAATCGGCGATAAATGCATGCACCGTTCCAATCAAACCTTCGAATTCAGCCCGGATTTCCGATTCATCGGGCTTGCCGTCGAGGAAATCCTTGAAGCTTTTGACGTCGCCGCCGGCCATGAAATGGTCGCCTGCGCCCGACAGCAGCACTACGCGAACGGCATCATCGGCGCGAATGTCGGCGGCGATTTGTTTCAAGGCTTCCGCCATATCGCGGTTGATGGCGTTCAAGGCCTGGGGCCGGTTAAAGGTAATGCGGCAGATGCCGTCTTGCATCTCGACAGCAATGGTATCGTTTGGCGATGTGATCATGGCCGGATATCCCTCCCTGGTTCGGCGCCTCTTTTTTTATGCCTTTGGGGCGTTGGGGAATAAGGTAGCGCAATCACCGCCGCCGGTAAAAGACCGGCGGGCGTCCAGGGTAAAACTTTTAAGGAAAGCTGGAAGGTTTCAGTGGCAGTTGTTGCAGGTTTTCTTGACACCTTCGACGGCCTGCATCACCGGCGCCTTTTCACCGCCTTCGAGCCAAATCCCGGCGACCTTTATCAGTTCCCGGACGGCCTTCGTGTTGGCGGCAAACAGCCGTTCGTAATCCGCATCGTCCTTCCAGGGCCACGTCGAATCCGGACTTTTCTGTTTCGCCACGGAGACGGCATGGTTAAGCATACTGGCGGTTTCCAGCAGCCCTAAGGCATGGCGGACCACATTTTCGGAAAATGGGCTTTTTTCCGCCATCAATTGCTCGATGGATTGCATGTGCAGGCTGAAAATTTTGCCAATTTTATTGACATATGTCGTTTCCTCCCCGTCTGTTGCGGAAAGGGAAGAGGACAGCGCCGGTAGGCAAAGGGCCGCCGCCAGAACGAAAAATTTCAAATATTTTCCAACCATCATTTTGCCTCCCTACTTTGTCTCCCCCGACGGTAGGCGGGAAAAGAGTTCAAGCCGCACCCAACCCATTTTTGACGCCATTTCTCCGCTGGGGTCCGATATTTCCGGAGTTTGGAGTATGGCAAACATTGACCATGGAGGATTTAACTTTCGTCAAGTGCCGCCCACTCCATTTGCTTCGCCCGCACGTCAGGACGTTTTTTCGTCTTCCAGACGCAACACCATGTCCCGGAGCGTGACAATGCCGAGCGGGTTGCGCCCGTGATCGACGACCATCGCGCGGGTCAATTCGAAACGGACCAGCATTCGCACCGCGTAAACCACGTTCATTTCCGCCGCCAGGGTGAGGATCGGCTTGGACATGATTTCGTAAACATTGACGCGCTGTGGCGACAGGTCCTTGCCAAGAACCTGCTTGGCGATATCGGTGACCACGACCAGCCCGAATTCATCGTCATTGTTGCGGCGTTCGACGACGACGGAACTTGTCCGTTTTTCGCGCATCAATTTGATGGCCTCGCTGACCTTGGCGGTCGGTTCCACCGTAATGACGCCTTTGGTCATGACATCCATGACCCGGGTGATTTTTTTCTCGGTCATAGGTTTTCCTCGATTTCATGAATGAGGGCTTCTTCCTGGGTCTTCAGGCCGACGGCATCCTCGATCTCGATCTGAACAGCAATGCCGGTGCCGGGTTCCTCGTCGAATTTTCCGGCTTTCGATATGGTTTCCAGAATCTCCCGTGCCTTTGGCGCTGCCACTAAAAACATTAGCACGTCGCGTTGCGAGGTCAGGTCCAGCCCCAAGAACGTCTTTTCAGGTTCAAGTCCCTCCCCCCGGACACTTGGGAAAACGGTGCAACCTGTGGCGCCTGCGTTGCGGGCGGCTTCGAGAACGATTTCCGTCTTCTCGTCCGCCACGAAGGCCATAATCATTTTGAGGTCCATTGTGCCTCCTCCTTACTGTCGGGTTTGTCGCGACGCCTTAGCCAGGTTGAAGCCATGTCGTATCCTAATACGGAGACTATTGGAAAAACGCTGGCGAAAGCAATTAAGCCGAAGCCGTCGATCAAAGGGCTGCGCCCCGGAATGGTCGACGCCAGACCGAGCCCCAAGGCCGCCACCACAGGTACGGTCACTGTGGACGTGGTGACGCCGCCGGAATCATAGGCCAGGGGTATGATCATCTTTGATGCCAAAAAGGTTTGTATGATAACGACGATATAGCCGGCCATGATGTAATAGGGCAGCGGCGTGCCGGTGACGATACGGAAGGTGCCGATGGCAACGCCGATGGCGACGCCGATGGCGACGGCGATTCTGAGTTCAAACGCCTTCATGGCGCCGCCGGAAACTTCCTGTGCCTTGATCGATACGGCGATAAGCGACGGTTCGGCAATGGTTGCCGAAAAACCGATGGCAGCGGCGAAGGCATAGACCCAGAGATAATCGCCCCAATGAACGTCCTCGCCTTTCTCAATGCCTAGGAAACCGGGGTCGGTCAGTTGTTGCGCCATCAACTTGCCGAGCGGGAACAGCGCTTCATCCAGCCCGATCAGAAACAGGCTCAGTCCCACCAGGACATAGACGAAGCCGATCATGATGGTTTTGAGACGTGCCGGCTTTTTGCGGATTACCAGCGCCTGGAAAACAAACAGGATGACAACGATGGGCAGCACGTCGAAGATCGTGGTCAGGATTATTTCGGCGATGTTGATGAGGAATTCCATCACGCCAGCATCCCGAAAATCATGACGAAAATCATCGGCGTCAGGCTGGCGAAGGCGATCAGGCCGAAGCCGTCGAGCATGGGATTGCGGCCCTTGATGGTGCTGGCCAGGCCGACGCCGAGCGCGGTGACCAGGGGCACGGTGATCGTCGATGTGGTGACGCCGCCGGAATCATAGGCGATGCCGACGATTTCCTCCGGCGCGAAGCCGGTGATGACGATGACCAGAATGTACCCGCCGATGATGAAATACTGGATCGGCCAGCCGACCAGGATGCGGAACACACCCAGCACCAACGCCGAGCCGACGGATAGGGCGACGGTGATCCTTAGCCAGAAAGCATACGAGCCCTTGGCCTCCGTGGTGTCGACAATGGCCCCGGCTGCACCGGCGATCTTGGCCGCTTCGGCGGTGACGGCAATCAGCGCCGGTTCTGCGACGGTCGTTCCGAACCCCAGCGCGAAGGCGAACCGGAGCAAGACGGTCCGACTTTCCTTTTTCGCCATCGCCTGTGCCATGGCTTCGCCGATGGGAAACAGGCCCATCTCCAGGCCCTGGTCCATGAACTCCTAGCCAAGAATGACGCAGTCCCGCCCGATCAGAACGCCGCCGCTGCTGGTGAACCGCTTGTTCTG
>JACKQG010006003.1_pt1 | contig 13069 bp, 14 predicted proteins | sample 8237621 | NCBI WGS metagenome assembly JACKQG01 (sample SAMN15677084, study PRJNA649215) | marine metagenome | biome: marine; feature: Black Sea; material: saline water; isolation source: suspended particulate matter (SPM) from the Black Sea western gyre | collected 2013-06-09/2013-06-10 | depth...
CCAGGACTGATGGAAGGCGAAGGCAAACCGGATAGCGCGCGTTGGATTGACATTAGCACCCACGCTGCATTGAACGAAATGATTGCTCCGGGTGTTGTCGATTTACTAACGCCCATCATTATCGGTTGGTTGCTAGGTGCTGAAGCAATGGGTGGAATGCTGATGGGTGCGACTCTGGTTGGAGTTCTGCTCGCATTGTTCATGTCGAACGGCGGTGGAGCTTGGGATAATGCGAAAAAATATGTAGAAGCTGGAAACCTCGGTGGTAAGGGTTCCGACGCTCATCATGCTACGGTTGTCGGAGATACCGTGGGTGATCCGCTGAAAGATACATCTGGGCCTGCAATGAACATCCTTATCAAGCTGATGTCTATTGTCTCGCTGGTTATGGCACCATTTTTTCTCTAGTAGTTTTTTAATTTTTCTTAAAAGGGATGGGGGGTTTCCCCCATCCCTTTTTGTTTTTCAGGAGATTTTTATTGTTAAAATTTGGCATTCACGATTTCATCAATGCCCAACCCATATTGGCTTCTCTAAAGGCCATGGGGGATTGGATCAAGTTGGACATTTATACTGGGAACCCGGCTCACCTTTCGGAAAAACTCAAAGAAGGGAAATTGGATTTTGCCATGATCCCTACAATCGAATACCTAAAGCAGGCAGATAGCTTGCGCCTGTTTCCTGGAATTTCTATTGCATCGAGGAATCAAGTCGGCACAGTTCTATTGGTATCCAAGTATCCACTTAAGACAATTGAATCTTTGGCTGTCGATAATCGATCGCGCACTTCGGTGGCATTATTGAGGCTCATGTTTAAGAAGGAACTTTCGCCCGATTTAAAATGGGTGGAGTGTGATCCGAATCCAGAAAAAATGTTGCAGGAACATGATGCCGCGCTCATCATTGGCGACCCAGCTTTAGGGTTTAAAAAAGAAGGCACAACCATCTATGATCTTAGCGAGGAATGGTTTCAAAGAACTGGCAAGACTTTTGTTCACGCAGTGATTGTAGCGAGAGAAGGAGTTGAGATTGACGAGCGAATGGTTGAAATCTTTCGTGTGGCAAAACAGGAAGGGTTGATGAAAATTACCACTATTGCTCGAGCCCAGGCCCGTGAAACAGGTTTGCCAGAACCTTTGTTGGTGGATTATTTAAAAAATAAGATCCGCTATAATTTGGGAGCGGAAGAGCTAGATGGATTGAGCTATTTTCAGTCACTTTGCAAGTCTGCCGGACTGATTGAGAAAAAATCCCCCTTTAAATTTGCCTACGAAGAAGGGACTGTTTAATTTCTTTTTAAGAATTGCATAAGAAAATCTTTTCCCTTCACGAACCCTGTTTTGATCAGTTCACCCACCGTGGCCAGAGTGGCCTCAAAAAAATCGAGGTAGGACTGTACCGCTTCGCTTCTTTCTTTTTGTTGAACAGGTTCTTCTACAATTTTTTGTGAGGGTCTTTCTGCATAGGGACTAGATTCTGGTGCAGCAACGGCAACAGGGGCAGATGGTTTAGGAGCGGCCACAATAGGAACAGGCTCGATCACCGGTTCTTCTTTAAATTCTTCAGGTTCTTCCTCTTCCGGCTTTACTTCTGTAGTAGTCCCAGAAATATTAGCGAGAAGATCGGGCTCTATCACTTCCATAACCGGTTCAGATTCTGAACCGCTAATATGTTCATGCTCTTCAGAAAGTGGTGGAACAATTTCAATGACTGTTTCCTTTGGTGGACTGGGGATCTCTTTAGGGATTGCTGGAGTCGGATTTTTTTCTTCCACTTCGGAGACCCAGCTTTGAGAAGGTCGAGGGGATGCTACCTCTTCGTGAGGTGGATTTAATTTTTTTATGAGAGGTTCTACCCACTGCATGATTTTTGGTGGAATCTGATCGGTGTAATAGAGATACCCACTTCCCCCTGTTAGTAGTATTAGGGTGAGGATAAAAAATCCAAAGCCGTTGCTTTTTTTCTTTTCCGGTGGAAGGACTTCTCCGTCGTGTTCTTCAAACGCCGGATCGGTATCAGGAGAATCGGGAGGGTCATTTTCAGAAGTTACTTCTGAACTCGTTTCTGGCTCTTCGGGAATCTCGGAGTCTTCTGGTTTTTCCGATTCAGTGTTTTCTTGCATACAGCTACTCCGCGTAGGGCGAAAAGGTCGGGACTATGTCTCGGTATCAGGTCGATTGCGCATGTTAATAAGAAATAATCTTGCGAACTAATTATTAATAGAACTTGTTCGCAACCGCAATGTTTGTGGTTCGCATTGAAAATGCTCCGACTTATTTCCAGTGACTGTTGTCACCCACCAGGTGGGAGGAAATCCTATAGTTTAAAGCTCCACAATCTGAGCTTAACGAGTATCGACGTATTTTGCTGGCTAGTGGATGATTTTGTTTAATGGATATTCCACAATATCTTCGGCACCGGCTTTTTTAAGATCGGGAACAATATCTCTTACCAGTTTTTCTTCAAGAATCACATTGATAGCAACCCAATCTGGATCACTCAATTCAGAGACCGTTGGTTTTTTACCGGGTGGAAATATTTTACCGATTTCATTAACTTTTGCTTTAGGTGCATTGAGCATCAGCCCGACCTTGCCGTTTGCAGCCATAGCACCTTGCAGCATCAATACCAGTCGGTCGACTTTATTGCGTTTCCAGGTATCTTGACTTGCAGTTTTATTCATTATAAAGCGGGTTGTAGATTCCATTAAAGTGTCGACAATTCTCAGGTTATTAGCTTTAAGGGAAGACCCTGTTTCTGTCACTTCAACAATGGCATCGACCAGTTTGGGAGCTTTAACCTCTGTAGCACCCCAGGAAAACTCCACATTGGCTGTGACGCCATGCCCTTTTAACCAATCTGTAGTTAAGTTAACGACTTCGGTGGCAATTCGTTTTCCTTGCAGGTCTTTGACGGTTTGAATGGAAGAATCATTGGGGACTGCCAGAACCCAGCGTACCGGTCTTGCTGAAACTTTTGAATAAACCAGCGGTGCAATTTCTTCTACATCGGCGCGGTTTTCCATAATCCAGTCTTTTCCGGTGAGCCCTGCGTCGAGGACGCCATCTGCGACATAGCGTGCTATTTCTTGAGCACGAATCAACATACACTCAATTTCTACATCATCAATGCTGGGGAAATAAGACCGACTTTGGATTCTGATGTTATATCCTGCTCGGGCAAAAAGTTTGACCGTGGCTTCTTCCAGACTGCCTTTTGGAATTCCTAGTTTTAATACATTGCCGCTCATGGGTTGATTTCTTTCTTCTTAAATGGATTGAAAAATTTTTATTTTTTATAAACTTTTTCTGGATCGAATACTTTCTCTTCTATGATTTTTACATCACCGTTGACTTTTCTAAAAAAGCAACTGCTATAGCCTTTATGACAGGCGGCTTTACCCACCTGTTCTACTTTCAAGAGCACCGTGTCGTCATCACAATCGACAAATACCTCTTTAACAATTTGTACGTTGCCGCTTTCTTCCCCCTTCATCCATTGTTTGTCCCGCGAGCGGCTGTAGAACCATGCTTTTCCGGTTTCCAGAGTTTTTTCCCATGCAATGGAATTCATATAGGCGAGCATTAACACTTTCCCGGTTTCTGCGTCCTGAATAATTGCGGGAACCAACCCACCCATTTTGTCAAAATCCAGTTTCATACCATTGCCCCTTTAGCTAAAACCCTTCATATAATAATAAAATTATCGCCGTTTTTGGCAGTATTCCGTTAAACAAAACTGCCGATTTGTCAAATCGTTGAGTCAAACTTGGAAATCTAAAATATAATTGATTTTCTGTCAACCTTATAATAGCCTGTTTGCAATCGAATTAGTTGTTTTTGTTTGGATTTTTTAATTTATTTTTATAGCGTCTAGCGTTCTAATTTCATATTTTTTAAGGGTTAACGCTATTCCAAAAATATAAGGGGTCGCAATGCCATCTATCACTCATTTTGAAATTTATAAGCCTGCAGAACCCTGTACTTTAACAGGTGACAAACTGCGGGAAACCATGGAAAAAGTTGTTGAGGAAACCTTGAGTTCAGATGGAAAAGAACTGAACTTAAAAGGTTATTGTGTCGGTCCCAATGGAATGACTATTATTACGCGAGACGAACGTGTCGCAAAAGTGCGCCGACTCAATTTGGGAGGAAACCGCATAGGTAATGATGGATTGAAGATGCTCGCGGAATCAGATCTGTTTTCCAAAGTAAATTGGATAGAACTGGGGGGGAATGACATTGGTCCTGAAGGATTACGCCATCTCATACGATCCAAAGTTTTTAAAAAAGTCAAATCACTCAATCTGTACCGAAATTGCATTATGGATGAGGGCGCGAAAGTAATGGCAGCGGAAAACGAATTGGATAAATTGGAAGACCTCGATTTAGCTCAAAACGAAATTGGTGATGAGGGGATTTTGGCTTTAGCAACCTCGAAAAAGTTTCCCGAACTGGTGAGCATAGCTTTGGATAATAATTTTGCTTCGACGGAAGGAAAAGAGGAAGCCAAAGTGGGAGCTAATTTTAAAAAACTTCAATCCTTAAACTTGTAACTGTTGTCATGCCCGAACCGTCCAATGAAGAATATGGTAAAGGATATTTCCTGATTGCCAATCCAGTATTACCAGATCCAAACTTTTCCCGAACCGTGGTTTTATTGTGCAATCACGATGACGAAGGTTCTTTTGGATTAGTCATCAATCGATCCGCTCCTATAGACTCCAAAGAAGTGTTTGCGGAAATGGGATTGTCTGGTTTTCCGACAGGAAAAATATATGTGGGCGGGCCGGTTTCTCCCTCGCAGGTTTTTTATCTTTGTCGATCTGAAGAAGATCTCCCGGAATTGGATAAAATTTGTGATGGGGTCTACATGGGTATGAGTTGGGAATTACTAGACAATTTAATGACCCGCATGAAAAATCCTGAAAAGAATATTCGTTTTTATTTAGGTTATTCCGGCTGGGGAGCTGGGCAACTAGCAGGGGAAATGACCCAGCTCAGTTGGTTGACTTCGCAAGCCTGCGGTGAATTTGTTTTCCAGGGAAATGAGGATGGCATCTGGGCAAATGTAGTTCGCTCTCTCGGCAAAGATTACGAATATCTCATACAAGCTCCCGTAAACCCTCAATGGAACTAAGCGGCGAACCGCCGCTTGAAATAGGTCAATTCCTATCCTGCGATACGATTACCCAAGAGCTTCTGGATTGAAGTTTTTTATTTCCCCTTTAAAAATATATCTTGCAAATATGTCTGAGCCATTATGTTTAGAAATTATGAATAGACCAACTGGCCCTACGCTTAGTAGTTTGTATCAACCTCCGGCCAGCCAGCAGATATACCAATCTTCACCTTCGCCCGAGTATTGCGGGCTTCCTATTGAAGAATATTTTGCCAAACGTTTTTCGTATCAGTCTCGTGACGTCTGGATAGCACAAATCCAAAATGGTGATATTTTTGTAAACGGGGTACCGGCCAAGACAGGTTATGTTCTGAAGGAAGGCGATCGCATTATTACCCACGCCGGAATGCGCCAGGAACCGCCAGCGGATCGTCGATTGAAAGTGGTTTATCAAGATTCAAATATACGCGTCTTCAATAAATCTGCCCCCATTCCCGTTCATCCCAGTGGGCGTTATTTTCAAAACAGCATGACAGAAGTATTGAAGCAGTTGTATCCAGAAGAAATTCCGCGGCCGGTGCAAAGACTCGATGCGACCACAACAGGTGTTATCGTGTTTGCCCGAACACGTGAAGCGGCAGCGATTCTAATGGAAGAGTTCAAGAGTCACCGAATAAAAAAAGAATATCTGGCTTTGGTGGAAGGAGAGCCGAGAGAAAAGAAATTTTGCATTGATGCGCCCATTGGCGTTTTAAGCGGATCGCATAGAGGCGTGGGAGATCGGATTAAAAATGCAAAGTCTGCAAGAACAGAAATCGAATGGTTGTCATCACAGAATGGAATGTCACTTTTAAAGGTGGTCCCCCTTTCAGGAAGAACCAACCAAATTCGGGTTCATCTATCCAGCTATGGTTTACCCATTTATAATGATAAAGTTTATGGTCAGGGTGAGGATGAAAACTTTCAATATGGATTGCACGCCTGGGGCCTTGAGTTTCAGTATTTGAATAGCACTATGGAATTCAAAGTAGATCCACCTTCGCATTTTGAGCCGTTATTAGATTTGGTAAATATAAAAACTTCATGAACGCACCTCCACATCTGATTCAAGAAAACCCAGCGCAAAAGACCGAGGGTCTCTTTGCCAGGGCTCGAAACGCTTTTTGGTTGGCACCTATGGCGGGTATCACCGATGTTTGTTTTCGACAACTGATGGATGAAATGAATGCAGGGGTTTTAATCTCGGAACTGGTTTCTGCAAAGGGGCTTTTTTATAACTCTGAAAAAACCCAAAAAATGATGCGGGTGCATCCGGATAGCAAATCTATTACAGGGATTCAATTATTCGGGGAATCGGCAGAAGATATTATCCGCGCTTCTGAATTCGTAGAATCTACCGGAGCTCATTTTGTAGATATCAATCTTGGCTGTCCTGTCAAAAAAGTCGTGAAGAAAGGTTGTGGGGCGGCCTTGTTGCGTGACCCCGCCTATTTGGAGGAATTTCTTACGACGATTAAAAAAGGAATTCGTCTTCCTCTTACCGTTAAAATGCGTACGGGGTGGAATGAAGAGGAGTTGACCATTCACGAATGTGTTAAAGCGGCCTATAACTCGGGTTGCGAATGGGTGGCCATTCATGGGCGCACTCGCGCGCAAGGTTACGATGGCAAAGCCAATTGGGACCTTATCGCCGAGGTCAAAGAGCAGGCCAAGATTCCTATCATTGGGAATGGTGATATTCGCAGTGCCGAGCAGGCAAAGAGAAGGTTGCTGGAGTCCAAAGTCGATGCGGTAATGATCGGGAGAGGTGCTTTGCGGAATCCCGGAATTTTTAATGAGAGCATCGGATTGGATAATGATAGTTCTTGCTTGAAAATAATTCGGCGTTACCAGACAAGCTTGAAGGAATATTACGAAACGCGTTTTGCACTCATTCTGCTTAGAAAATTCTCAGCCTGGCTTGCCTATGGAAACCCGGGCGCGGCAAAGTTCCGAAAGAATATGTTTGAGTGCCTCACTACCGAAGAGGTAATGGAAAAAGTAGAAGAATTTTTCCAAAACGAACATCCCCTTCAATTCGATGACAACGAAGAGTTTATGATGGGTGGCCACGGCTAGCGGCGAACCACCGCTGGTAATAGGGCAGAACTTTTCGGAGCGAATTGGAATCGCCGAGCCTTTGGAAGGGGGTTTTAAAAATTCCCCTGCTAGAAATTATCCTGTTAATATAGCCAATAACCTTTTCCCGGAGACGGGGCCTTTACCTATGAGCCCTACGTTTAACATTGTCAGATATAGAACCCAAAACATTTAAGAAAACCCATTCCGATCGGGATCGGGCCAAGCACAAAAAGCAGGAAGAGTTTACCCTCTATGGATGGAACGCCTGCATGAGTGCATTCAAAAAACGTCCTGAAAGTTTGTTGCGTTTGTTTTTCGGTCGAACCCGCGCTCCGCAATTGAAGGATGTAAAAGCCTGGTGTGCAGAAAAGAAACTTCCTTTTCGTCAATTGGATCAGGAGTCGTTAAATAAGGTCGCATCGGGAACTCACCATGAAGGCATTGTTATGGTGGTGAAGCCTCGTCCCTGTGATTCGGTGCATAAATTAATCCGTGGCAACCTTCCAGAAAATGGGATGGTCGTGGCTCTTGATGGAATTGAAAACCCTCATAACCAAGGTGCAATTCTTCGAAGCTGTGCTTATTTTTCGGTCCAGGCTTTGGTTGTGCCCAGCAGTGGAACGGTGACAGGTATTACTTCTTCTGCGGCAAGAATGGCTGAAGGAGGTTGGGAATCGGTTCCCGTTTATAACAGCAGCGACTTGTCTTCTTCTTTAAGAGATTGTCGAGAGCAGGGCTGGTGCGTGGTGGGTGCCGACCCCGGTGCAAAAGAATCTTTAAGCTCGGCAAAAATAAATTTTCCCGCCGTCCTCGTGCTTGGTAATGAACAAGAGGGGCTTTCGGATCGGGTAAAACGGCGCTGTGATGCCCTCGTCAATATTCCGGGAAAAGGGGAAATGCAGTCCCTAAATGTTTCTGTGGCGGCAGGCATTCTGTTGGCGGAGTTGGACCGACGCAGAAACAGCGGTAAAAAATCTGCTAAATCTAAATGATATTTTTTGCCAAGCTCCATCCTCTCATCGTTCATTTCCCAGTAGCATTATTAACCAGCGGCGTTGTGTTTGAAATTTACGGCAGCTTTAAAAAAGATGAGGTAGTTGAAACAGCTGGGCGGTTCAACACGCGATTGGGATTCTGGTGCATCTTTCCTGTTTTAGCGGTGGGGTTTTTGGGGATGTTGAGCCTGAACAACACGACAGAATTTAAAGACTTTCTTTTCAACCACCTGCGTTTTGCTTTTCTCACTGCCAGTGCTTTCATCGTTGCGATGGTGGTTTCCCGCCATTTCCAAAACAAACTCGGTCGAACCGTTTACTTCCTCGCGTTGGCTGCTGGACTTTATTGCATTCTCCATACCGGTTACTACGGGGGTGAACTTGTTCATCGATTTGGTGTTTCCACCGGCAAATAACTTTCTGAGAATATTTCTAGAAAACCAGTTGGTATCCGGTAAAAAGGCAAATGCACATTGTTATTAATCCGACAATGTAAAAGCCTTGCGCGGTTTTAGAAAAAGAATTGGTGTAAGAATAGCCAACCGCAAAACCATAGAGGATGGTAAACAGGAAAGAATATCCTTGGTGTCCTTCCACATCCACGGTTGTGCGCAGACTGATATCGACGGACATCATTCCCGAAAAACTGGCGACGACCGCAGCCAGTAACCCCAAACTTAAATTGAAACTCGCAGCAGCCCCCAGCTTTGGGTCATTTTTCTTTTTAGCTAGAAAAAGCAAGGCTAATCCCGCAACGAACAGCGCAGGAGCAAAATGCGAAATGAAGGGATGAAAAGAAACTGAACTAATCAAAGTGAGGGCTTATACGAAAACCCCCTGTATTCCCCTTAACAGGGGGAATCAACTTAATGTCCCCCCTGATAAGGGGGGATTGGGGGGTTGTTTTTAAAAACTCAATCAAGAAGCTTTAATGTAAATGTTAGCTCATTAAAGTTTTGCTAGTTGGCCCCACACCAAGCGGGCCGGCCCTGCTAGTCTTTTTTGATATCGCCGGAGATATCGAGCTCCATTTCGGAGAGGTTGACATCGACATCGACTTTGGTGGCTGCGCTTATATCTTGTTCAAGCGCATCTATATTCACCGACTGCTTGAGACCTTCGGCTTCGTCCATAACATCTTGTTTAAGTCCGCTGAAAGTTTTCTGAAACTCTCCCCAGCCTTTTCCGATAGCTTTAGCGAGTTTAGGTAGGTTTTGGGGACCAATCACCACTACGGCGATTCCCATAATTATCATCAGCTCAAAAAATCCGATATCAAACATTCATAAGCTCCTTAATTTTTTCTGTAGGGGTATTCTATCAGATTAGTCCCCTGTTTTCATCTGTTCCGAGGCAACTATTTTACCATTCCCTTGCCGAAGGTCTTGAATAATAATGCTATTGAGGTAGACTGATGGCAGATTTATGAAAATTGTACGCGGAACCAAAAATATAAGCGGCCCCCTTCCCTATCCTGTTGTGACGCTAGGTAATTTTGATGGGGTCCATGTAGGCCACCAGCTTCTTTTCCGAAAAGCGGCCGAGATTGCCAAGGAGAAACAGGGTACTTCCATTGCTTTCACCTTCGAGCCGCATCCCTTAAAAATCATTGCTCCAGAAAAAGTTCCACCCCTGTTGACGCATTTTCACAAAAAAATGGAACTCATCGAAGCCTGCAACATTGATAGCGTCATTTGTGCCGATTTCACCCGGCAATTCGCAGATCAACGTCCGCGCGATTTTTCGAAGAATATTTTATGTGAAAAAATAGGAGCTAAGGAAGTGGTAGTCGGGTTCGACTACGCCTTCGGTCGCGGCCGCGAAGGCACCATTCCGTACTTGAAAAAAATGGGCGAAGAATTCGGATTCATCGTTCATGTCGTTGATCCTTTTCAATTGGATGGATTGACCGTCAGCAGCTCGCATGTGCGTGAGGTCATTGAATCAGGAAATATGGAATCGGCCAAAAAGTTTTTGGGTCGCCATTATTCAATTGTTGGACCTGTCGTTGCAGGATATAAAACCGGACAGGCAATAGGGTTCCCCACCGCCAATATTGATACCAGTAAAGTGCAGATTCCCGGTACAGGGGTTTATGCCGTGCGAATGATCTACCAGAAAAAATCCTACGATGCGGTGGCTAATATCGGATTTAACCCAACATTCAATCGCGATTGCCTGAGTGTGGAGGTGCATATCTTTGGTTTCAGTCAGGTGATCTATGGTAAAGAAATTGAAGTCGAGTTTATCTCACGCATCCGCAGCGAAATAGCCTTCAAGTCGAAAGAGGAGTTGGTCGATCAAATAAAGAAAGATATAGAAAAAGCCAAAATCATTCTTGGGGAATTGGATTGAAGAAAATTAAGCAAACCATATTAGGGTTGGCCGTTGCTTTCGGCGCGCTTTACTACACCCTGCGAAACGTTTCTCTGGAAGAGTTGGCGACCTCGTTAAAAGAAGCAGAGCTGATATACATCTTGCCGGGCCTGGCGCTCATTTGTTTGAGTTACGTGACCCGCGCCTACCGCTGGCAGGCCTTGTTACGTCCGTTTAAGCAGATTCCGGTGAAAGAAATTTATTCACCTTTAATGATCGGATTTATGGGAACCGTCCTTCCTGCGCGAGCGGGTGAATTTTTACGCGCCTATGTGGTGGGGAAAAAACATAACATCACCTTTTCAGGAGCGTTCTCAACCATCATCGTTGAACGCCTGTTTGATTTAGTTTGTTTGATGGGAATGTTCGTCTGGGTCTTTGTGTTCAACGCAGAAATGTTTGATCCCAACCTGAAGTTTTCAGGCGTCTCTGTACAAACCATGGCGATAGGGTTTGGTCGCGTTTGCTTTATTCTGGTTTTTGGTTTGCTGGCGTTCATGTTCATGCTCGCCTGGCAGGAAGCAAAAGTAAAATCTTGGATAAGCTGGCTCATTCGACCCCTGTCTGAAAGATGGAAAGAAAAAATAATTTATATGGTGAGTGAGTTTGCATTGGGGTGCCAGGTCATCAAAGATAAAAAAGCTTTAATGCAAATCACCCTGTTCTCAGTGTTGACATGGGCCCTGATCGTCGCGTTGTATTATCCGTTTTACTTTGCGTTCGATTTGCAAAATAAATCGGTGGATTCCCTCCTGATATTAACCGTGATGGTTTGCATTCTTATTACTGTTTTGCCCACTCCAGCTTTTCTGGGGTCGTATAACGCGGGGGTACTGATTGCGTTGCACGAAATCATGGGCGAAGCAGAAGTGACCGCTGTCAGTTTTGGTATGGTGGTGTGGGCCTCATCGTTTGTGGTGATTTTCCTGAGTGGGTTTTACTTCATCCTCAGCGACCATATGTCCGTGAAATCCCTTATAGAAGCGGAAGAAGAAGCTGAGCACGAATTAGAAGAAGCCGAACACTCGGCTGGAGGGCATCCTCTTCCCCCTGATAAGGGGGATTGAGGGGGTTTGTTTTTTTTCACCACAGATTCACACAAAAAAACACAAATAAATAATCCTATCCCCCGGTAGGAGAGGACTAAGGTGAGGGTTTATAAAATCCCCTCTGCGTTGTATTTTCCAATAAAAATCGTGACGAGCGCGGTTATTAAGGGAGAGTGGTTTTCTCCCTCTTTAACAAAGAGGGCCGGGGTGATTCACCTCAAGGGTAATTTTCTATGGTTCGCTAGAAACTATGAACTTGAATTTTTTTAAAGCCCACTTATAATACAAATCTTCAATTTGTTAGGATATGCCGAAGTGGCGGAATTGGTAGACGCGCATGATTCAGGTTCATGTCTGGGCAACCAGGTGGAGGTTCAAGTCCTCTCTTCGGCACTCTCTAACGAGAGTCGCAAATAAAAACACCACTAACCCAAGTGTGGGGGAAAAGAATGTCATTTTCCAAGGGGTTTACTCAAATAGTTTAAAATTATATTTGAAGCCAGCCATAAAATTATTGTCAGCCGTATCGAACGCCAGATTGAAATTTGTGTTGGCACCCCGAACCAGAAACAAATCATAACTTGATGTGGAATGCTTGTACTCGCTATAGAATTTTAGTTTCTCAGAAACTTTATAATCCAGCCCTACTGAAAGCACCATCCCCACATCAACATAATCAGATAGTCCATGATCGACTTTAATGGTATTGATAGTGGTATTTCCCAAACTGATTTCCTCTGCGTCAATCAAATTAACAGCTAACCCAACCCCGAAATGAGGCTCAAAATTCCCGAACGCATACCTGGCTAATGGGATAAGGGTTAAAGTGTGAAAGGTATTAATTCTAAAACCCAAATGCTCCTGATTAGGAAAAGTAGAACCGATGAACTTTGTGGTCGCATCCAAATCCCGATTCAAATAATTAAATTCGAGTCCGAACTTAAAGCCCTTGAGTTCAAAATCATCCCAAAAATGACCCAGTTTTAACTCGTAGGCAAATGAGTTATGTACGTTTAAATCGTCATAGCTCGCAGTGGCTGCACCACCTAGTTTTATATTTGAAAAGTCATTTGGGATGGTTGTCCCAACTCCAAAACCTATATAAGTTTCCGAATAAGCAGGAGGCGAGAAGCCAAATGCCCCGACCAGGAATAAAATAATAAATGTAGATTTTATACTGTGGAAGGTTTTCAATATCTTTTCTTGTCCGTTAAAATTCAAAGGATTTGAATTTTCCCGTAAAGGGGTCTACCCATTCTACCCGTATAACGTGCATGAAGATAAAGGAGTAAATTTCACCGGGGCAAAAATCTTAGAAAATAAATTAATCGGGATTATTTCACTATAATTTCTTTGGTTCATGACTAGTTAAAGCCATTAAAAGTGGTTTAAACTTCAGTTATGACA
>JACKQG010006004.1_pt1 | contig 13069 bp, 12 predicted proteins | sample 8237621 | NCBI WGS metagenome assembly JACKQG01 (sample SAMN15677084, study PRJNA649215) | marine metagenome | biome: marine; feature: Black Sea; material: saline water; isolation source: suspended particulate matter (SPM) from the Black Sea western gyre | collected 2013-06-09/2013-06-10 | depth...
TGGGAGTACTATAACATAACATGAAAAATACATTTAAATTTATTTCATCAATTATGATCATCAATTTGATTACAGCTCAAAATCAACAGCTGTTTGAACTTCCGCAAGTTGATGAACCAAATACTCCAATTTTATATAAAGAATATGGCGCATCTCCAATTGCTTTAGAACAACCGATTGACCCAGAGAAATATTTACTCGGTCCAGGAGACAGGGTGAGGATTAATATTTCTGGAGGATTATTTGAAGAAGAAATATCAAAAGAATGGTCTATTGAAAATATAGATAATTTTGTGCTTATTGATCCAACCGGAACGCTTTTCGTACCAAAAATTGGTCCGCTGTTTGCTTTAGGTAAATCATTGGCAGAGATTGAAAGAGAATTAAATGAAAAAAAAAGTAGTGTTTATAAAGAAGCAACTATATCTATCACCTTAATTCGTTTTCGTCAATTTAAGATATTAGTTTATGGAGCAGTTATTTCTCCTGGCTTTGTCAAAATGACCCCTGTTAGTCGTGTAATGAATGCGGTTACCAGCGCTCGTGGTATTCAAAAATATGCTAATCCAAATAAAATAATATTAATACGTGCTGGTGAAACTAATGAGATATATTTAAAGGAATTTCTATTAAATGGTGACTTAAAAAATAATCCACTGTTAAAAGATGGTGATGTAGTATATGTCCCTTATTTAAACATTGATAGTGAAACACAAAAGGATTTAACAGAATATAACAGAAATAAAATTACTATTACAGGTTTTATTCGAGGTCCAAAAGTTCTTAACTATATACCAGGTTATACTGTTACAGACTATATTGCTTTAAGTGGGGGAGTCTTAGATATTGGTTCTGCTAATAGAGCAAAAATAATAAGAGCAAATGGAGTAATAATACATTTTGCTGACAACAAATATGTAGAACCAGGCGATATCATTGAAATTCCCGAATCGTTTTCAAGTATTTTGTTTGGGAATACAGGGCTTATTCAGGCTCTAACATCAATTGCAACATTAATTCTAGCATACCAGGCGACAATAAACTAATGATCAAATTATCTACACACGAACAGAAAATATTAGATTTAATTAAAATTAATCCTAAAATTTTAATGGACCCATTAACAAGAAAACAAGTAGCAATAGATCATGGCATGTCGGAAAAAACATTGCGTAACCGTATCGGCGATCTAAAAAGATATGGATTGGTCGATGAAAAAGGAATAAAAGATGAGATTCAAGAATTGTCTGAAACAAATATGCAAAAGAATTTATTTATTTTATGGAAAAGGCGATGGTTTATATTCAAAAATGTGACGATTGTTTCAATTGCTTCAATTATCATTTCATTAATGTTGCCTAAATGGTATTCCTCTCAGGCGATTATTCTATCTTTAGATGCGGGTAGCTTTAGTTTTTTATCCTCGTTTTCGCCTTTTCCAGTCTCTGAATTTGGATTATCTGGCATTAGCGAAGATATAACTAAATTTATTGCAATACTGAATAGTAGGTCAGTAAAAGAACATATGGTGAACAAATTTGATTTAGTTAATAGGTATAATAAAACAGATATTGAGTTTGCTATGGCTGCATTTGAAGAAATGATGGAGTTAGAAATATCTGATGAGGGAACACTTAAAATATCTGTATTAGATAAGAATCCAAAAATCGCAAAAAAAATGGTTGCGGAATTGCTAATACAATTGGATAGCATTAATCAAAGATTAAGTATGGATAAGGGAAAGTATAATAGAAAGTTTTTAGAGAGGAGATTGTATCAAGCTGAAAAAGATTTATCAGAAGCTGAAATCCAATTAATGGAATTTCAACAGAAAACTGGGATTATAGATATTCTCACACAGATTGGTGCACAATATGAATCATACGGTCAATTATATGGTCAAGAAATGCTTGCCTATACAGAGTTATTTTCATTAAAAGCTCAAACAGAAGTTCAACTGAATGTATCCAAAGCTACATTGAGTTTTGAAAATCCAACTGTGAAAAGATATGAAGCTATGTTGAACGAGCAAGAAAAACAGTTAAAGCAAATTACTTCAAGATTAGACAAACATCTTCAGGAAGTTCTATTTGGATTAGATATAGATAATCAATTGGGTGATTTGACAGAGATATCCGGAAAAATTCCTAAACTAATCGATTTTAAAACATTTCCAGCATTAGGTATGGAAAATGCACGATTACTCAGGGAAGTCACAATTCAGAATACACTGCTCGAACTTTTACTACCCCAATATGAAACAGCTCGGTTAGAAGAAAGTAAGAATATTCCTACTTTGCAAGTAATAGATGAGCCGAAAGTAGCGATTAATAAAGTAAAACCAAAGAGATCGATCATAGTGATCGCTTCAACATTGATGGCTTTCTTGTTTTCTGTTATTTTTATCTATATTGATTATCACTCTCTGAACTTCAGAAAAAAGTTAAAGAATATTTAATGTATAAATATTCCTCATTTTTTACTCTAGTGATAAGTGAGTTTGCATGTATGATAATTGGTATTAAGACGTATCCAATATTTATAGTATTGATTCCAACTGGCATAATTTTTTTGTGGTTTTTAACGAATCATGTAGGATTTACATTAATACTTTTGAGCTTTTTGACAGTTGTTAAAGGTGTGATAATAGAATTTTTACCAGTGTTTGCAACAATCGATATCACTATTCTATTAACGATCATTATTTGGTTTGGATTAATCAAATTACTTTTAGCTGGTGAGTGGAATTATATTGAAGAAAGGAAACAATCATTAGTTTTATTTATTCTATTTACTTCGATTGTTGCCTTTTCTTTCTTTTTTACTCCATCTCCTGAATATGGCGCAAATAAGATTCTACGTTTCAGTTTGATTGGTATGACCATGTTTATAACTCCTTTAATCGTTATTCAATCACGAAACGATGTAAAACAGTTATTGCAATTATTTATATATTCAGTTTTCTTATTATTATTTGCTGTATTAGCGCAGTTCGTTTATTTCTTATTTCTTGGAAAGTTTGCATTATTGCTAGGTTACTTCAACCGTTTTTCTCTTCCAGGAGCGAATCCCATCCAGGTTGGCAGGTTTTTAGCAATCGGAGCAACATTTATGCTTGTCAATTTGATCAGAAAATCGAACATTAATTCAATTACAATTATCATTTCACTTATTACCCTACTGTTGGGTATGATTGCAACAGGATCTCGGGGTCCACTGGTTAGCATAATTTTGGGTCTTTTGATATATGTATATTTATTTGAAAAAGAAAAACGTCAACAGATCTTCATTTATGGAATATTTTTCGTTTTCATTTCTGTCGGTATTTTATTATTGTTTCCAGAAGACTTAACACGACGATTTTTTGATATGACTCAAGGTGCGGTTTTGATGACTTCTGAAGGTGTAAAAAAAATTAGTACAATTGCTACTCGGTTTAATTATTGGCAGATGTCACTTGAAAGTTGGGTCTCTTCATTATGGAATAATATATTTGGACTCGGGGCAGGAGGATTTAGCTCATTGTTCATATGGCGCGACTGGCGCTGGTATCCCCACAATGTTTTTTTTGAAATAATGGTCGAATTCGGATTAGTAGGTATCACCATATTCACATGTTTTTTATTAGCTGCTCTTAATGATATTCGTAAAGGTTTAATAAAAGGATCATTATCTGATCATAGTGCACTATGGATAGCAGCGACTTTGGTGATGTTTATCGCCGCACAATTTTCAGGTGACATTAATGATAATCGCTTATTATGGATGTTAATCGGTATTTCAGTAGCTTCAACACATATAGATCAATTGAAGAATGTCAAATCAACTGCATAATTACTTGAAACTATTATGAAATTTCTTTTAAATCAACTTTCTTTTAAAAGTGATTTACTGGTTACTTTTTTAAACGGAATTATAGTAATGGGAGGTGTGTTATTTTTAAATGGTATGATCTCACGATTACACGGTTTGGAAGTTTTGGGTGAATTTTTACTTGTAAAACGCACATTTTCTTCTGCAATAAGTTTGTTTTTAATCGGTACTAATTTGGCACTAACAAATTATATTAGCCGTGACTATGATCGATTATATGGTGATGCAACATTAAAAATATTTATAATATTGTCAATACCAATCATTGTTCTAAGTATTCAAGGGTTACAATGGATGCAAATTGAAGGGATTAGAAATACAGTATTCTGGCCTTATTTTGTATTTTCTGTTGGTGTAAGCCTTCAATTATTAGCTTATAATTTATTTCGCGGTTATATGAATATGATTGGAGCTAGTTTTCTTCAATTGATAGGTACTGCTGTAATTCCAATATCACTTTTTTTATTGCTGGATGATTTAATTAAAATTATTACTTGGATTGGAATTACCAGTATATGTGTGATGTTATTTGGATATCTTTGGAGGAATAATGGAATAAGAATATTGAACGTGAAATTAGAATACTATAAAAAATTGATTGTATATGGTCTATATCGAATACCAAGCATTATTTCTCAATTTATATTATTGGCAGGTCTTCCGATAATGGTAGCTAAAACAAGTAATCTTGAAAATGTCGCATATTTTAATTCAAGTATTTCGCTTTTGAGGTTATCATTAATTTTCATTAATCCAATTGGTATGGTACTATTACCTAGAATATCTCAAAAACTTGCAAAGGGTGAAAAAGGTAAAATATCGTCAGGATTAAATACAGCTTTATATGGTGGAATATTTTTCAGCATAATAAGCGGAATTTGGGTTTTTATTTTTGCTCCTGTAATTTTGGAAATATGGTTAGGACAATTAAATACAAATGGTTTATGGATTATGCGCGGAATTATTATATCATTTCCATTTTATACAATCGCCGGTTTTGCCAGAAGCCCCATTGATGCAGCCTCACAAAAAGGGTATAACTCAATAATTTATGGATTAGCTGCTATTTTTATTGTTTTAACATACTATTTAGGAATAAAAACAGGTTATAATCCAATTCATGTTGCTATAGCAAGTTTTTTTGGTGGACAAATTATCGCTGGAGTAAGTAGTATTTTAGTTTTAAGGAAATTATTTAATATAACCCTGGGGGATATTTCTCTTATTCGTGATATAGGAATAGGAAGTTTTATGATTATTTTAGGAAATTATATGTTGACTAAAAATGGTTTTACACAATCATTCAGTGCCATGAGCATAGCTTTGATTGGATTTATGATGATGTTATTTTATTACAAAAATGCAAAATCCGGTTGGATATACAATCTTCGTAGTGAACTAATAAATAAAGAAAAATAAATTTGTTTATATGATAAATGTTGTACAAATAGGCTGTGGTTACTGGGGTCCCAATCTCCTTCGGAATCTTATGGCCCATCCTGAAGTAGAGGTTTCTGGAGTTATTGATATAAATAGGAGAGTTATCCAGCGGCTGGAAGACAAGTATCCATCTTTGCCGTTCCACTGCGATTCTTCGCTGGACATATTAGATGTGTGGGAAGCTGATGCGATAGTTATCTCTACTCCTGCACATACACATTATAGACTTTGTCGGGATATACTATCCAGCGGACGCCACTGTCTGGTTGAGAAGCCGCTTGCATCGAGTACAGATGAGTGTCTCGATCTAATCAGGATTGCAGAGAAGAAGAGTGTTAATCTGATGGTTGGGCACACGTTTTTGTACAACGCTGCTGTTGTGAAGATGAAGGAGATCATCGACAGTGGTGAACTTGGAGAAATTTATTATGTTTATGCTCAGCGATTGAACTTGGGAAAAATCCGTCAAGACGTGAATGTTCTGTGGAATTTAGCTCCTCATGATATTTCAATAATCAATTATTGGTTTCATGAAATCCCTGATCAGGTTACAGCCAAAGGGATTGATTTTATCCAACCAGGTATCTCGGATGTGGCTTTTGTTAACATGGAATATGCCAGCGGAAGGCATGCAGTTCTTCACCTGAGTTGGTTAGACCCTCATAAGATCAGACAGATGACAGTCGTGGGAAGCAAAAAAATGGCTCTCTATGATGACACAGCTCAAGAAAAAATCGTTATTTATGATAAGGGAGTCGATCGTAAACATCCGGAAAAAGCTACTTTGGGTGATTTTGAGGATTTTGGAACTTTCCAATTACGTTTACGTGCGGGAGGAGTCAGGATTCCAGAGGTTGATTTTGTTGAACCACTCAAGGTGGAAGTGGATGCCTTTATAAAGGGAATTCAGAATAAGCAATCACCCCTCACAGATGGAAAGAATGGTCTTGAAACAGTTCAGGTTCTTGAAGCTGCTACTGAATCCCTGCAAAATTCCAGTAAGGCAGTGAAAGTGAATTTAGCATGATTAACCTGAAAAACACTGTAACTCTAAACATAGATGAACCTCGGATGATTTGCCGTGATATCCGGGTTGGCTGTGGAACAACCATTTGGGAGTATGTGAACCTCTATGAGTGCGAGATCGGTAAGGACTGCATGATCGGGGCATTTGTGGAAATTCAAAAGGGTGTGGTCATTGGTCATAGAACACGCATTCAATCGCATACGTTTATCTGCGAGGAGGTTCGAATTGGGAAAGATTGTTTTATTTCTCATGGTATTACGTTTATTAATGATACCTTCAGGAGTGGGGGACCTGCCGGTAATCGGGAACTTTGGAAACCAACAGAAATTGAGGATAATGTTTCCATTGGATCAAATGCTACAATTATGCCGGTTAAAATTGGTAGTGGTGCCGTAGTTGGCGCTGGGGCAGTAGTGGTTCGAGATGTTCCTGCAAATGCTGTGGTTGCAGGAAATCCTTCACGTATAATTCGTTATAAAAATGATCTTGGATAGCATGTCACTTAATCATAAAGTAATGCACATTTCGTGTCTTCATCATTGGAACGATACTCGAATCCTTTTTAAGGAAGCACAAACACTTAGTAGAGAACATGAAGTAGAAGTACATGCATTGGCAAATTTCAAGAAACGTGAATATGGGGACGTAAAAATTGTAGGGATCAGCAAAAAACCTCTTTGGGCCCGACCTATACAATGGTTCATTCTTGGATGGCGAGCTTTGCGAAATTCAGCAACAGTAGTGCATTTACATGATCCTGAATTGCTATTTGTTGGCTTGGTTTTACGTTTTTTTGGAATACACGTCATCTATGATGTTCATGAGGATGTATATGAGGATATTATGAATAAAGACTGGATACCAGTTTTATTACGTCCCATTATTGCAAATATATATTTATTCTTTCAAAAGTTGAGTGATAGACAATTGTCTGCAATAGTTACCGCTACCCCCACCATAGCTAAACGGTTTCGCAATCATCAGTTAGTAGTTGTTCGCAATTATCCCACACTCGATGCTTTCTCAAATAATGGGGATGATTTTTCTGTTCGTAAAATGGAGCGTCCTGTCCGATTGATTTATGTAGGTACTCTAAACAGGTCACGGGGTGTTTTACAAATCATAAGGGCACTGCATCATCTGCCCAAGGAATTTGATTACAAACTGGACATTGTTGGATCATTTGCAGAAGGTAAAGTTTTTGAGGAACAGATACATGAAACAGCAGCTTCTGAATCTGGACATATCACATTCCATGGTCGTCTGGAATTTCCTAAAGTTCTTAAATTGATGAGCCAAGCACATTTAGGACTGGTTTGTACACTGCCGACGACAAATGATCTAGCTGGAATTCCGTTAAAACTTTTTGAATATATGGCAGCTGGGCTTGGGGTTGTTATTTCAGATTTTCCAAATTGGCATACTTATACAGAAAATTATCCTCCCCATGAATTCGTTGAACCAAATATACCAGAAGATATCGCAAGAGGGATTGAAGCGCTTGTGGGACGTTGGTCATCTTATGATACAATGTGGACGCAAGCTCGAGCGGATGCAATGTCCAGTTATAATTGGAGTGGTGAAGGATTGAAATTGACAAATCTCTATAACTCGTTATAAAGTAAAGGATTTCGCTTTGATTAATATAGGATTGATAGGTTACGGCTATTGGGGACCAAATATGGCTAGGAATGTCCAGGAAAATAATGACTTGGAACTTCGCACAGTATGTGATAGCAATGCTCGAAGTCTAGAAAGAGCTCGACAGCGTTATCCCCATGTTAAATGCACAGAGTACTTTCAAGACATTCTTAATGATACAAGTATGGATGCTGTAATTATAGCTACACCAGTAAGCACACATTTTGAGTTAGCATCACAAGCTTTAAACTCTGGTAAACACGTCTTAGTAGAAAAACCCATGACCGATAGTGTTCATAGTGCCAAAGAATTAATTGAATTGAGTGAAAAAGCCAATCGCATATTAATGGTAGACCATACATTCATATATACACAAGCAGTGAATAAGCTTAAAAATATTATTTCATCTGAAGAATTAGGGGCTTTATTGTATTACGATTCAATTCGGATAAATCTAGGTCTATTTCAACATGATATAAATGTTATTTGGGATTTGGCACCTCACGATATTTCAATCATGCATTACCTGATTGATAAATCTCCTATAACAGTTTCTGCTCAAGGAGCACGGTTTATAGATAACAATCTTGAGAGTATGGCCTATGTTCATCTAACATTCGATGATGGTCTCATAGCCCATTTCCACGTGAATTGGCTTGCCCCTGTAAAGATCCGTAAGACAGTGATCGGAGGAAGTAAAAAGATGGTTGTATTTAATGACGTTGAACCAACTGAAAAGATCAAGATCTATGACAAAGGTATTGATGTAACCTCAGAAAAAGATATATTGGAAACCTTAGTACAATATCGAACTGGTGATATTCAAATCCCTCATCTTGAGAATAAGGAAGCGTTGCGGGTAGAGATTGAGCATTTTAAAGATTGTATATTAAATGGGAAAGTTCCACTCACTGATGGTCATGGTGGATTAGAAGTAGTAAGGGTGTTGGAAGCAGCCCAAGAATCCATTAGGTCAGAGGGTTTACCTGTTTCTCTTAATTAGCAATTCTGATTCCCACAATTCAAAAAATACTAATGATATGGGTATAAAAGATTCAGGTCAAAATCCTTTGGTCAGTTTTGTTATTCCCATGTTAAATGAAGCTGAACATATTCAAATATGTATGGATTCTATTTTAGATCAAGATTATCCTAAAGATAAAATTGAAATGCATGTGGTTGACGGTGGCTCAACTGATGGTTCTGTACCCATAGTTAAAGATTATGTAAAGACCTCTGTTACACCCATTTTCTTGCATAATAACCCTAAACGAAAAACACCTATTTCATTGAACATTGGTATCAAGGCAGCATTAGGAGAACTGATTATCATATTAGGTGCACATACAGAAATTGAACCAGACTTTGTAATTCAGAATGTGGCAAATCTCAACCGCGATGGCGTTTGGTGCAGTGGTGGAACACAAATCAATGTAGGTAAAACTTTACAACAATCATCAATTGGCGTTGCAATGAGCCACTGGTTTGGAATACCGTCTGCTGCGTATCGGTATAAGAAAAAAGCAGGATTTGTTAATACAGTTGTATATGGTGCCTACAAAAAAGAAGTATTTAATGAAGTTGGGCTTTTCGAAGAAAAGGGATTAATGTCTGAAGACGCTGAGCTTAACTTGCGCATCATAAATGCTGGATACAAGATCTATTATGATCCAAGAATCAAAAGTCGGTACTATCCACGGAAAACTTTAATTACATTTTTTAAGCAGATGTATAATTATGGAATATTAAGGTCTCAAATTTTAAAAAAACATAGTAGAGGATTGCGATGGCTTCATTTTGTTCCACCATTAAGTTTAGTTTTCTTTTTACTATTAGCAATTTCGTCCATTGTAGTACAATCCAGCATAGTTATCCTCGCAATTTTTATGCTATTGTATCTGACGATGGCAGGAATGAGTGCTGTTGACGCTTGTATCAGGCAAGGAAAGGGCAATCCTGTTCTTGTTTTTATTGCTTTCATTGATATGCATATCGCTTGGGCGTTGGGCTTTTGGGCGGGTATGATTAGACCTAAATCGCAATTCTAAAATGATGTCGGCTGATCCAATCATCATTGGCGATACGACTCGATTAGACTTTATGTTTCTTCAGTATGTTCCAAGAAGGTACAAGGTTAAGCTTTGTAAATTATGACTGTATATAATCAAGAAAGAGACTTCCTACCCGTTTCTGTGTCCGGCGCATTTTGGACAGGTTCTGGTGCAGTTATTGATCTCCTTTCGGAGCATCGGGATTGTACTATTATTCCCGATGAATTCACCCTCTTTTCGCATGGGCAATTTTTTGAGGAGGTTTTTGAAGTTCTTTTGGCGAAAAAAAGCATTGAGGAGACCTACGAATTGAATATCAGGAGGTTTAAGGAGTTTAATCAATCAGAGTTACCGATAATATTATCCGCCCTGCGATATTTTTGTTCGAAATTTGGGATTTTCCCCCGTTGGTTATTCGCGCGTAGAATCGGGATGTCAAAAATACTCGGAAAAAAGTATTTGTCAACTTGCCAGCAGCTATTAATTGAATTGAAGAGTGCAATGAAAAGTGAAGAGTATTTTGACCTTAACCAAATCAGGTTAATAATTATTAATATATTAATTGAATCGTCTAAAGCTTTGAATCATAGAAAAGAACTTCCTATTGCAACAGTATTTGATCAAATGGTAGCACCACCATATGTTTCCAGCGCTTGGGCTGCTCTACCAAATCTTCGAGTAATCTGTGTTGATCGTGATTGGCGTGATCAATATGTTGAACTCAGGGGTAAGATTGCAAGAATGGTAAGAGTTAAAAAAACCTTGAAGGTTACAATCTGGGGACTACAGAGTCATTCTGATGATTGGAGAAATCCGGTTAGTTTTTTTGTTCGGCTTAGAAAACAGATAGATAGTATTAAAACTCAACAGATCCAAGAGGCTGATAAGAGACTAATTTGGATAGACTTCGAAGATATTATTAATGATACAGAAAATACCGTTAAGGTTATATTCGATTTCTTGGGTCTTGATGGTTCGAGATGGAAGTCATACACACATTTTTTTCCTAACAAGTCTATTGCGAATATTGGTAAATGGCGCAATAGTAAGTATTTGAAAGAAATCAAGCTTATTGAAGAGCAAATAGGATTGAAATAAATCTAGGGCAATGGCAAATTGGTTTGATATTAAGCGAAAATTTATTTTATTAAATTAATGAATATATTTATAACCTGGATTCAAGGAATTAAAAAAAAGGAATTGAGAATTGAAAGTACCATTAGTGGATTTAAACACACAGTATTTAAATATTAAAGATGAAATTGATAAAGCTATTTCTGAGGTAATTGAATCATCGTCTTTTATCGGCGGGAAATATGTTAATACATTCGAAGATGATTTTGTAAAATTTACAAAGTCCAAAAATGTAATCGGTGTTGGAAATGGTACTGATGCCCTTACCATTGCTCTCAAATCATTAAAACTACCTCCTGATTCTGAAGTCATTGTGCCTGCAAATTCTTTCATTGCTACTTCAGAAGCGGTGACGAATGCTGGTAATAAACTCATTTTTTGTGACATTGATCCAAATACATATTTAATTGATCTGAACATTGTTGAACAATTAATCACTCCTTCAACTTCAGCTATTATACCAGTTCATCTTTATGGGCAAATGGTAGATATGAAAGCATTGAAAGATATTGCGGATAAGCATGGATTAGTAGTTATTGAAGATGCTGCACAGGCACATGGTGTACAGTATAATGGAATAACAGTGGGTGAACTAAGCAATTGTGCGTGTTATAGTTTTTATCCTGGGAAAAATCTTGGTGCTTATGGAGATGGTGGTGCTATTACAACAAACGATAATACATTAGCTAATAAAATCCGAAAGTATGTGAATCATGGCCGATCGGAAAAATATAATCATGAATTTGAAGGAATAAATAGTCGATTAGATGGTCTGCAGGCTGCAATTTTGTCTGTAAAATTAAAGTATTTACCTAGTTGGAATACTCAACGACGAAAAGCGGCTAATTATTATAACGATCTAATAAAAGAATTAGGATTGCAGTTACCAATTACTGATGATGAAAACAGGCATGTATATCATTTATATGTCACACAAGTTAGAAACCGTGATGAAGTTGTACAAAAAATGAAAACAAAAGGAGTAGGTGTAGGAATTCATTATCCCATAGCTTTGCCATTTCTAGAGGCTTATAAAAAACTAGGTCATTGTACAGATGATTTTCCAATTGTATCTAAACAAATGCATCAATTGATTTCTCTACCGATCTTTCCTGAAATAACTATAGAACAAATAAAGTATACAGTTGATTGCTTAAGAACTTCTTTATAACTTGAATCCAAGAATTGAATTTTTTCTGGAGCAACTATTTAATTAATAATTTATTGTAATTGGGTCTGTAGGAACAACTCCAACAGAATTTTATGGTTTTCTTTAGTCCGAAAAGATGTATAATTTTATAAAACAATAATTTAGGCGAAAACCAAGAATCAAAAATTGTTTTTTTATTCAAATTAGAATAAGTCATCTTTCCATACCAGTCATATATACAAATTGTACTTTTTCCGTTTGCAAGTATTGGTAACATAGTGAATAGTCGATAACATGGTATAAACTGTTGAATAATACTATCTTTTTTATCTAATCGTAAAGTATGTTCATCCCGAATTAAGACCTTATCTGAATGTTTATTCCAAAAGTTCTTGTATTCCAACTCAAATAAAGGATATTTTTTCAAATTTAAGCCAGTCACAACAATTTGTGTTTGAAATCTTTTATCGCTGTCACGAAGATTTTTTAAATAGGAAATATTTTTTAATAGTTTATCATAACTTAATCCTATTCGAATTTTTTCATATTCAACTTTGTTATTTCCTTCAATACTTATCCTAATTTCAGAAATGCCAAGATTTAATAATTTTTTGCTATTTTCTTGAGTTAATAGTTCCCCGTTGGTTACGATTTGTACCCAAGCTTTCGGAATATATTGATGTATTAATTTAATTTTAGGTGATTATGCAGAAAACGGACCAAAGTGAATTTTGAGCAATTTATGATAGATAT
>JACKQG010000794.1_pt1 | contig 13067 bp, 10 predicted proteins | sample 8237621 | NCBI WGS metagenome assembly JACKQG01 (sample SAMN15677084, study PRJNA649215) | marine metagenome | biome: marine; feature: Black Sea; material: saline water; isolation source: suspended particulate matter (SPM) from the Black Sea western gyre | collected 2013-06-09/2013-06-10 | depth...
ATGTTATTTATAAGTATTCTATACTTGCCCTGGATTTCTCCTGAGCCTGATTCTTTTAACCCCAAGGGCGAAAATTTTTGAGAAATAATAAATCAATCTTGTGGGACAAAGTGTAATCCTGTCATTTTAGATAACCTATAGATAATACACTATTTTATAATAACAAACAGCTGATGACATCATAACAAGGAGGTGCCGCCATGCCCAGATCGGAATTAGACCCCCGCTTGCCCCTTATCCAGGACGCTGACCTGCGGGACAAAATCGTCCTGGTGCGAATAGACCACAATGTCGTTAAAAAAGGGGAGATTCATGATCCCTACCGCATCGATGCCACCATCGGCACGTTGTACAATATTGTGGAACGGGGCGGGCGTCTCATCCTCATGTCCCACGTGGGACGGCCCCGTGACAAAAAAACCGGCCGTATCAAAGTGGAAGACGGCACTTCGGTCCAGCCGATTGTTGAATATCTGGAACGCAAACTTCACACCAAGTTCTCGGTGCCCCAGTTTCCGGTTGATCCGGACGTCGGTATCCGGCAGATAGATACCTCCATTAACTGGCATATCCGGGACCTGCGCGCCCGTCGGATCGGCGGCATCTATCTGCCCAACACGCGCTGGTTCGAGGGCGAAGAGGCCACCGGTGAAACCAAAGAACGCTTTGCGCTGCAACTGGCCGGACTGGCCGATGTCTTTGTCAATGATGCTTTCGGTTCCTGGCAGCCCAATGCCTCCACCTATGACGTAACCAAGTTTTTGCCAAGTTACGCCGGTTTTCTGATGCAGAAGGAATTTATTTTTCTCAAGCATGTTCTGGAGCCGGAGCGCCCCTTTGTCGCTGTGGTCGCCGGGGCCAAATATGACACCAAAATCGGCCCGCTTAACGAGATCTACAAAAAGGTCGACCACCTTTTGCTGGGCGGTGTCATCTATAATGCCTTCCTGTGCGCCAAGTACGACGTTCGGGTGGCCGGGGTCTCCGAGGATGACATTGCGGCGGCCAAGGATCTGGTCCGGCAGGACCGGCTGAACAACAAGATAGTTGAACTGCCCTTTGTGGTCGAGTCCGATACGCTTGAGGGTCGGGTGGAAGGAAAGTTCAGGACACGCGACATCAGGAACTTCAAGCCGGGGGAAGAGTACCGATACCTGCTCGATGTGGCTCCGGAATCGTTTGACGCTCCCGGAGTTGCCAAGGTCATCAGTTCGGCCAAGACCATTCTAGTGAATGCGGTGATGGGATTTACGCCGCACTTTTATGAGGGTTCCAAGGAACTGGACCAAACCATCGACCGGAACCGGCAGGCCCAAAAGCTCTACGGCGGCGGCGACACGCTCCAGGAATTCAAGAACCTCAGCCCCGGCCTCTATCTGGCCGCCATGGATAACGCCCAGTATTATTTCTTCACCGGAGGAGGGACTGTCCTGAAGGCCATTGAAGAAGGATCGCCTTACGGTCTTGAACCGGTTAAGGCCCTGATGGAAAACGCGGCCGGCCGGGCCTCGGCAAGCCCAAAAAAATAGGTGAGTGGCGTCATCACTGAGGTTGGGCGCTCCTGATAACAGGATGTAAGTCGAATGACTGACCTTTCGGTCTTGTCCTAACGCCCCGGTCTTTTTCAAACCTCAAAACCGGAACTTGGACCTGAGATCGCACACTCACCTGGACCTTATATTAGAGGATAGGGGCTTGATGTGTCAAATAAAAAATGGCTCAAAAATTTTCATGAAATGTCCGGGCTAATCATCTTTGTTGCGAAGTGCCTGCTGCAATTTTTCTGCCAGGGGATTCATGGATGTTTTGCTGTCTTTGATAAACGTTTTCCAATCACCTTCAGCGGCCAGATCGGCCGGGCCCAAAGTGATTTTCCTGTCGGAGGTCTGAATTTTCTCAACGATGACCCTGACGGTGTTGCCTTCTTTTAATTTTTCCAGCATTCCGGGGTGTGCGGCTTTGCTGATGTTGGATTTCGGCAGCAACCCGGTAACACCGGGTTCCAGTGTGACAAAATAGCCGAAGCGCTCTTTTTTCTCGATGGTGCCCTCAACGGCCTGACCGACCCGATACTTTTCCGGTACATCAAGCCAGGGGTCTCCTTCGGCATCCCGCAGGCTCAAACTGAGGCGCCGTTTATTCGGGTCACACTCTTTGATTGTTACGGAAACCGTTTGACCGGGTTTGACGATATCTTCCGGATTCAATACCCGCTTAACATAACTCATTTCACTGATATGAACCAGCCCTTCAATCCCAGGGGCGATTTCAACAAATGCGCCGAAATTTAAGCAGTTGGTAACTTTGCCGGTAATCTTATGCCCGACTTTAAACCGATCCCCGGCCGTGTCCCATGGATCGCTTTCCACCTGTTTGACGGACAGGGCAATTTTTTTCCGAGACGGCCCATCCCCTTGTTTAATGCCAACAATTTTTACGGTAATGGTGTCACCGCTGGAGACAACTTCTCCGGGATTCTCGATGCGGGACCAGCTCAGTTCAGAAATGTGAACCATCCCCTCCACACCGGCTGCCAGTTCAACAAAAGCCCCATACGGCACAATCCGTGTGACGCGGCCGTCGAGAATCGTGCCGATGTTCAGTTTTTCATAAAATTGTTCCGCAGCTTTTGCTTGTTCCTGTTGCAGCAATTTGCGTCTGGAAACCACAATATTTTTGCCGTTCTCCTCCAGTTGGGTGATTAGAAAACGGCAGGTCTGTCCTACGTAATCATCGGCTGTCTCTATATGTTTTAAATCCATCTGACTGATCGGGCAAAACGCTCGGCGACGGAGGATATCGACATTAAAACCGCCCTTACAGGTTTGGGTGACCTTGCCTTCAATCGGAACTTCATTGGCATAAGCATCTTTCAGCATATCCAGACCGCCGATTCCGGAAAGTGCTCTGGAAAGCCTGGTTTCACTTTCATTTATAGATACGACATAAAGCTCGATACTGTCTCCTTGCCTGTAGGGCATGTTTTCCTGTTCATCTAATAGCTCCGCCTGATCAACGACACCGTCGATTTTTCCCCCGATATCGACAAATACCGTGTCGCTGCCGATGGAAATTATTTTGCCGCTGACCTTATCGCCCACCCGGAAGCTTTCAGGCATAACATCCCCGTAAGATTCAAAAAGGGTTGCAAAATCCTCTTCCTCCTCAGAACCCTTGTCAATATCGTTAAAGTCTTCCGTCATTTATTATCCTCCCAAGTTATTTGAGCCTAAAAGCAAGATCAAACCTTTGACGATTTAAGCAAATCTGTATTGTGCATGTCAAACATTTATTAGGGCAGAATATGGGTTAATTGTTTTTAAACTGCTTAGCCAGCTCACCGTCAATGACGTACATGCAGATTTCCTTGGCGCCTTGCTCGGTATAGTGCCATTTTTTGCAAAGGTTGCTCATTAAAAACGTGATGTCGTCCTGAATTTTTTTGTCATAGGTTCTGAAAGCTTCTGTGTCGTAATCTTTGATGGCGCGCCGGAAGTTGTCGTTCTCCAAAAAAGGGTCCAGGACCTTTTCTTTCAGGTTGTGGACATACTTTTCATACAAGGATTTAAAAAGAATCGTTGCGGTAATCGGTTTTTCTTCCAGCAGGATTTCCTGGGTCAATGTCCAGGACGTGTATTCCTGGTGCGTGGACTTTCGAAACGCAAAGCGCTGGTTATATTCAGCCTTGGCACCTAAAAACTGGGCTTCCAGGTTTTTGAAAAAATCTGCCGTAATTTCCAGTTTGTCCCCGGTATATTTGCACTTCTCGACGGATCCGATTTCAAAATTGACGGCAAACAGATAGTTTTGGATATCTCTGGATATTTGTTCCTCATTGTAATAGTAGAGCGATTCCTTGACTTCCTGCAGAACCGTGTAGTTGTACATTCGAAGCAGCGAGCCGAGAAAGCCTTCAGGGATCGAATCTTTGAGTTCTTTGCGGGATTGAGTGAAAAAGTTATTTACCATCGACATGTTGATCAGCTTGTCTTCCTTGGCATATTTGGAGAAAAACTCATTAAAAATTTTTATGGAATCGCGTCCGGAAATGCCTTGCTTCCCTTCGGTCTCCGATTCGGCAATGATTTTTCGCCTCCGTTTGGCCGTTAACTGCTTCCGATCTTCTTCCGAAAGCCATGCCGGGATATAGCCTGTATAAAGATCCATCTTGAGAAGTTGCAGGTTGTCATCGCAGTAGAGCCTGTATTTGTCCGGATTGCCGATCCATTCCAGCAAGGCTTCCGATACGGTGTTCAGCCGGGATGAGATAATAACCCTGGCAAAATTATTCAAAACCCTGGGGAGAAAATTACGATCAATATGCTTTCCGAAAATATTGCGGTAGATTTCTACTTCGGTGTTCAGATCCAGAACATAAGGGATTTGGATATATTCAATACGGTCTGAAAAGGAAGGGAAGTCCTTTATATTTTTCTTGTCTTCGGGATTCATGAGCGCCAGAAAAAGCGAATTTACGTTTTCCTCGATATCTTCGACTTTATGGACGCCTTCGCTGATAATATTATGAAGCTCGATCAAGCGTTCGGTGTTGTTGGACTTGATGTCCATGAGAGCGTAAATGCCGTTGTTGGTTTTGGCATAGCGTGAATATAAATACCTTACCTGGTTGCCGTCCTGCAGCAGAATGTTCAACCGGTTCTGGAGATAGTTATTACTGATGGTATGTTGCTTCAAGGGTTTGTCGCCGGGGTTGAAGACGCTGATACCTTCTCCTAATCGCCGGCTGAAAGGATATGATCCGGCATACAGCATATTAAACACTTTCGCCGGACTCTTCAATCGGCTCAAGAGCGCCTGGTACAGCGAAGCGCAAATCGTACAGGGATTGTTGCTGAAGACCCAGTCGTATTCTTTTTCGGTAAACAGCTTCCATTTAATTTCGTCATTGTTCAGCAGGTCATCGAAAAATGAGCGGCGATAATCCTTGGGGATCATCAGGATCGGATGATCATGGCTGGGACAGGGCACCTCTACGTAATCCGGAGTCGACACCATGGCGCTTTGGGGTTTGAACATCCCATACTGATCATGGCCGGAAGTTTCCTGCATTTGGAGCAGTTTTTCAAACACGGAAAGGGTGGCATGTTCCGTGGAGCTGCCCAATATTTTTCGATCCAGGCGCCAGACCGTTTCAAAACTTGAGCCGGTTTCCGTATGGGTATACGCTTCAAATTTCGTCAGCAGGTTGTTTAAAAACGTACTCTTGCCGCAACCGTGCGGACCTTCAAAAATATAGATCTTATTTTGCTGCGCGCCGCGCTTCATGGCTTCGACAAGGTCGACCAACCGGTTGGCAAAAAGCCGGTCGGCAAAAAACGGCTGGTCCAGGCCTTCAACAAAAAGCCGGCTGCAATCATAATGGACAAAATCAATCGACTCGGGATCATCCGGATATTCATTGAGGCCTGCACCGACATAGTTCTTGATCATGTCATGAAAGACCTGGAAGACGTTGCGCATCACGACGGTGGGCTCGACGGTCAGCAATTTGAGAAATTCTTCAAAACAGATCGTGGCGCGCTGGTCCCGCCAGCTCATGCTGCGATCGATATTTTGCATGGCCTTGGCAATATTATTCATGTTTTAACCTATGATGATTAAATCGTTGTTTTTGAAAGCTTGCGATCCTTCATGGTATACAACACCCGCTGCCACTGCACCTCGGCTTCCTGGCTGTCTGCTTGGGCCGGAACGATCTGCCCGGAAAATACGTCAAGTATCCGTGAGGGCAGCGCCGACACAACCTCACTGGTCTCAAGTTGTACCGGACCGTCCCAGAGGTATTCGATCCCCATCAGGGTATTGGCGATAAATTCTTGCACCAGGGGCTTGCCCTCAAAGTGATGCACAAGATAGAGAGTGTTGCCAGCTCAGCGTTCATGTTTGCGTTACGGGTTTCACATTACGGATCTTGCTTTTCCGGATGGAAAGCAAGTTTCCCTGGTTACTTTTCATCCTCTTGCGTACAGAAATACTCGATGGTTTTCTGGGCACAGGTGTTGCAGTAGTTGAGCTTGTTCAGCATGGTGTTGATCATCCGATCATACAGCTTCTGGTTTTCTTCATTGGTTCGATTGGCCAGGGCCCCGATAAGACTGCCGGCGCCGGCGATATCGGATTTTAGCCGGACATCGGTAACCGCTTTGACCAATTCCAGGTTGTCCATGAAATCGTAATTGGGATTGACAGAGATCTTCTGCCCGTAAATTTTGCGAATGGACGTTCTGAATGTTTCTCGCCGTTCCTGGGTCTTGAGCCCCAGTCGTTCTTCAACGCTTTTGATGTAGCGCTCATCGATTTTCATGGCCTGCAGTTCACCGGTCTGGGGATCTTTGTATTTCCACATTTTATCAGGCCCCAGATTTTCGGCATCAATGCCGATGATCATGTTGACATAATTCATTACGTCTTTACGAATGGCAAAGGGTTCGTCCATGTAAGCGTTGAACATCTCGGTCATGACGCGCTCGCGATATATTTGCACCAGGTCCTTTTTGTTTTTGAATATCTCGTCTGAAAAATGAATACCGCCGCCGGCAACGCGCGCCAGGGCACCGCGCCGGAGGTCAAAACGATAGGGATTGTTGGTATCGGTGATGTGCAGCAGCCGCTGGATCGATTCTTCCCCCAGCAGGTCGACGGCCGAGGAAGTAATCTTGTCTTTGGCCGGGTACTTTCCGGTTACGGTCCCCAGGCTTTCCGTCAACGGTACCGGAACGATCTCAACGAGCTTGAGCATCTCATCGATGTCGCCGTCGGCATAATTGCGGATATCGTTCCAGATGTAGCCGCTGCACGCGCCCAAGGGGCGGTAGTTTTCGTAAAAAACATCGATTTCCTGGTCCGAAAATCCGATCTGGCGGGCAAGAAAGGTTTTGTTGGCGTCGGAATCGTCAAAGAGGTTCATGGCCAGAATCATGGGGTCTTCGTAGGTTTGGGATTCAACGGTCGAGATCCTTCCAAAACCGTTGAGCTTGTCCAGACTTTTGAACCTGAACGTGTATTTGCGATTTTTGTCCTGGGCCAGAAAACTGCGATACTTGCTGCAAAGAAAGTCGACAAAGAAGGTTTTGCCGTTTCCAGGCTCACCCACCAGGACAAAGGCCATCTCTTTGGATGATCCGTTTTCGGCGGCATCCTTGACAAACGAGACGAAACTGTTGATTTCGTCATACATGCCGATGATATGTTTACTGCCGGTATTGAAAACCTTAAACGTGTAAGTTGTTTTACCTTTGACCGTGACCTTTTCGATGTCCTTCTCTAAAATCATCCTGGAGACGCCCTGAAAAGCGTTTTTAAAGCAGCGCCTGCCTTCTTTGACAGCAATTAGATGATTGTAGAGCGTTTGATTACCGTTACCAGCCATCGTTTCCTCTCCTGTCGATGTTTATTGGGAAATACTTATATTTTTATAGTTTCTGTTTTATCTCAGTCGGTTGCCACATTTTTCTTTTTTTTAAATATGTCGTTGAGCTCTTTTACGATCAGCGGCTTGCAGGTTTCATCGCCAATAAACTCGACCGTTCGATTGCCATTGCTAAAATCAATAGTGATGTTGCAGTTGAACTTGCGAGCGGTCGCCTTGATGATTCTTGCCAAAATCTCCTTGTTGGTTTCTTCTATCTTGATCGGTATTTCATTTAGCATACGTATATTACCTCTATGGAAACCTGCCAGATAACTGGATGATCTCAATGTGGCCTTATTGGCCTTGTCGGCGATGATATTTTTCCGGGCAAGCAGGAAACAAACCGGAAAACCAGGCGTAAATGGTTTTTTTCTGCTTTTAACCATTAGCATACGCAAAGAGAATGCCAATATATCTTCCCAGCTTGAATATTAAAGCGGTCGTTAAAAGTAGTTATTTTATATCGGCAATTTGAAAATGTGTTCAAAGCGTGTAAACGTTGAAGCACATGTAAAGGCGGGCTAAAATGGGAAGCGTGTCGTCGGTTTTAATGATTGTCAAAAATATGCCATCATTCGAATTGCGCCAAAAATTGCCTCACCGGCCACCTTGTTTTTTTTGATCCTGCCAAGGGCGGTGACCAATCAATATCAAAAGCCGAACCAGGCTGTGATGTTTTCCAAGGGTTCCCGGTTGCTTACAATCCGGTTTGCCGGAAAATTCCAGTTGGGATAACCGACGGCAATAGCGATGATGATCCGCTGGGAATCAGGTATTCCGGCGATTTTTTCAATAGATCAGGGTACATTACTCCCTGGTTCTCAATACAGGTTCCCAGGCCGAATTCCAAGGCGGCCAGACAGATGGGCAGTTACGATATTTTTTGATTGACAAATTCCATTGACATGCAAGCTACTTTTACTTATAAAAAGAATATCAAAAAATATCAGCCGTTCACTTCCTTAGCGGCGTTCAGCAAATTGGCAAATCTCCTTGTTGCAGCCCTTTTTTTGCTTGCTGAACCTTTATACTTTTGATTTTCTTGATATTTTTTATAGCCAAGAAATGCTTGGCGACTTGTTCCGGAGTCGATCAGAATCGCTATCATTCTACAACAGCGGTTTTTTTCCCTTATTTTTTGCTGAAGCTGTACCGGTCTATTTGCCCCACATGCAGATGGACGGGATAAATAGTTGTTTATAAATGGTTATTCTATTACACATATAAGATAACAGTTAAAATAATTGTACTGTGAATGCAGCTTAAATAGTAAGGAGGATTAAATGGCTAAAAAGTGGGTGTATCTTTTCGATGAAGTTGAGCAGGCTGAGGAATATGTCGGTGGTAAATGGGAAAATGTGCGGGGATTTCTCGGCGGCAAGGGCGCCAATCTGGCGGAAATGGTGCGAATCGGAGTGCCGGTGCCGCCCGGTTATACGGTGACCACCGAAGCGTGTAATGCTTATCTTGCAGCCGGCGAAAAGTTTCCGGAAGGTTTAAATGAACAAATTCTGGAAGCACTTATAACTGTTGAAAAGAAAACCGGCAAGAAATTCGGCGATCCGAAGAACCCACTTTTGGTTTCGTGCCGCAGTGGCGCCAAGTTTTCCATGCCCGGCATGATGGACACCGTGCTCAATATCGGCCTGAACGACAAAACCGTCAAAGGTATGATCAAATTAACCGGTGATGAGCGCTTTGTGTACGATCTCTACCGCCGGCTGGTACAAATGTTCGGCAAGGTTGTAATGGGTGTGTCCGATGAGGCCTTTGAACATGTGATTACCGACGCCCGCGCCAAAGCAGGCGTTGCAACGGATACGGAGTTGACGGCCGAAGACTGGAAAGCGGTGACCCAGAAATTTATGGCGATTTTCAAAAAACACACCGGCCGCGATTTTCCCACCGATCCCTATGAGCAAATGAACCTTGCCACCGAAGCTGTGTTTAAAAGCTGGAACGGCAAACGGGCTGTGGACTATCGCAATGCCGCCGGAATCTCCCACAATTTAGGGACGGCGGTCAACATCCAGACCATGGTCTTCGGTAACCTGGGCAACGACAGCGCCACCGGCGTTGCCATGACGCGTAACGCCACCACCGGTGAAAATCGTATTGAAGGGGACTACCTTACCAACGCCCAGGGCGAAGACGTGGTGGCCGGTATTCGCCTGACCGATGACATTCACAAACTCAAAAAGGAGATGCCGGCGGCTTATGGCGAATTCGAGCAGACTTGCCGGATGCTGGAAAAACACTATCGCGAGATGCAGGATGTTGAGTTTACGATTGAAAAGAACAAGCTGTGGATGCTGCAAACCCGCGACGGCAAGCGCACGGCCCAGGCCGCCGTCCGCATTGCGGTCGATATGGCCGAAGAGGGCCTGATCACCCGTGAAGAAGCGGTGATGCGGGTGACGCCAGGACAGGTGGATTTTTTCCTGCATCCCCAGTTTGATATCGAAGCCGTTAAGGCGGCCAAAGCCGCCGGCGACATGCTGGCCAGGGGCCTGAACGTATCGCCCGGCGCGGCTTTCGGTGTGATTGCGCTTGATGCCGATCTGGCCGAAAAGTGGGCTAAAGAACAGGGCAAGGAAGTCATCATGGTGCGTCCTGAAACCCGTCCGGACGACGTGCACGGCATGCTGGCGGCCCAGGGAATCCTCACCAGCCGGGGGGGCCGTACCAGCCATGCCGCCCTGGTGGCCCGCCAGTTCGGCAAGCCCGCCGTGGTCGGTGTTTCGGCCCTTGAAATTGACCTGGCCCGGCGCCGGATCAGCGTCAACGACCGGATTATCAAAGAAGGAGAGTGGATCTCAATTGACGGCACCGTCGGCGAACTTTACGCCGGAAAGCTTCCGACGATGGTGCCCGAATTTGAAGATCCGTGGTTGATGAAGCTGCTCTCCTGGGCGGATGGGTTCCGCCGCCTGGGTGTCTGGGCCAACGCCGATTATCCGGCCGACGCAAAACGGGCGCGTAACTACGGCGCCGAAGGCATCGGCCTGTGCCGCACGGAACATATGTTCTTTGAGGCCGAGCGGATGCCGTTCGTGCAGAAAATGATCATGACCAACAGGCCCTATGAACGGCAGGATGCCCTTGAACATCTGCTGCCCTTTCAGCGTGAAGACTTTATCGGGCTTTTCCGCGCCATGCACGGCCTGCCGGTCATCATTCGCCTGCTCGATCCGCCGCTGCATGAATTTTTGCCCAACCATGTGGACCTGATGCGCGAGTTGGCCGATCTTAAGATTCGGCTGAAGGGGGCTGCCACCCTCCAAGAAATCGACAACCTGCTGGACCAGATCAAAACCAAGGAAAACATTTTGCAGCGGGTCCAACAGTTGCACGAGACCAATCCGATGCTGGGCCTGCGCGGCGTACGCCTGGGCATTCATATTCCGGAATTGACCAAAATGCAGGTGCGCGCCATTTTCGAGGCGGCCTGCATTGTCGCCAAGGAGGGTGTGGACGTGCATCCGGAAGTCATGATTCCGCTGACCTGTCACGTCAACGAGCTGAAGGTACAGCAGAAAGCCCTCGAGGCTGAAGCCAGAAAGGTAATGGAGGAACAGGGGATCGAACCGAATTACAAGTTCGGCACAATGATCGAAATCCCGCGGGCGGCCCTGACCTGTGATCAGATCGCGGAATATGCCCAATTTATATCTTTTGGAACCAATGACCTCACCCAGACATGCTTTGGGATTTCCAGAGACGATGCCGAAGCCAGTTTCCTGATTGAATACATGGAAAAAGAAATCCTGACGGAAAATCCGTTCGCCGTTATCGATCGCGATGGCGTCGGTCTCCTGATGGAAATGGCCGTTAAAAAGGGACGCTCCGTCCGTCCGGACATGGAATGCGGTATCTGCGGCGAGCACGGCGGTGATCCCCAATCGATTCAGATCTGCCATGAACTCGGGCTGACGTATGTTTCGTGCTCGCCGTTCCGGGTGCCGGTTGCCCGGCTGGCAGCGGCCCAGGCTGCCCTGCGCGACAAAAAAATAACTGCAAGAGAGGATTAAACGTTTTAAGGAGGAGTCGTGCCATGGCCCTTTTTCTATTGCAGCACGGCAAAAGCCGGCCTAAAGACAAAGATCCGCAACAGGGACTTTCAGAAGAAGGGGTTGCCGAAACAAAGCGTATCGCTGAAGTTGCCAAAGGATACAAGCTTCAGGTCGCGCGGATTGTACACAGCGGAAAGACCCGGGCGCGCCAGACCGCCGAAATCTATGCAAAAGCCCTGGAGCCTCAAGGTGGTGTAGAAGAACGCAACGGTTTGAATCCGTTGGATGATGTGGCCGTCTTTGCCGGCACCATTGACAGCTCAGCCGACTGCATGTTTGTCGGTCACCTGCCCTTCATGGAACGGCTGACCGCCTATTTGATAACGGGATCGATTGAAAGGGCCGTGTTTAAATTCCAAAACAGCGGCATTGTTTGTCTGGATAAAGACCCGGATACCCGGTCTTGGGTCATCAAATGGACCCTGATGCCCCGTATTGCCTAATCGAGTTTAAACTCGATTAGGCGTTATTGGTTAATCGTTATTGGTTATTGGTATTCTTGTATCTAAAATCGAAATTATCTCATTGCCGTTTGAAATATAGAAGATCATTTCCCTTCAAATATCGAATAACGGATAACAAACAACTTTCTATTAACCGTAATCGCTTAACTGGGGTATTGGGGTCGTTGGTTACAGTTCCCGTTGTGGTACTTTGATTTTTTGTTTCTGCGGATCGGCGTGCTGCCGGTAGAAGATGGCGGTATGCCCTATCACTCCCACATTTTCACAGCCGGTCTGTTTCTCGATATCGTCCGCAATCTTTTCTTTGAGCGGTTTTTCTTTAAAATCGACAAACTTAACCTTAATGAGCTCGTGGCTGTTTAAGGCCTCATCAATCGAACGAACGACCGCAGCGGTTATCCCTTTTTGCCCGATAATCACCACCGGTTTAATGCCGTGAGCAAGCCCTCTTAAATAGCTTTTTTGAAAACCCTGCAATTTTTTCAAACTAGTTTTCATTCCTTTTTCTTTTTTGATGAAATCAGCCGAGCCGATTGAAAATCGTGATGGTTTAAGGTATATGATAGGTGTAATATCTTAAGCAATAACAAATTAAAAACAACGTATTATTATGCTTTTAAATCGTCGTTACGCTTTCATCATGATGCTGGCATTGCCTTGGTTGCTTAGCAGTTGTGCCGGAATGTACTTCCGCGATGCCGGCAAACCGCCAATGCCCCCGCCGCGATTTGAACTGTCCGATTGGCCCTATCAGGAATACTGGACCGGTATTGTTTTCAACGGCGCCAAGATCGGCTTCTCCCATTTTATCTTAGCTTCTTCTTCATCGGCTTCGGATCATTTTGATATCCGCTCCGAGGCGGTCATGCGGTTTAGATTTTTGTCGTTTGACAAAAAGATCAACCTCAAATCCTGCGATCAGGTGGCCGGAGACCTGTCTTTAAGGCACTTTGATTACGAATACGACCTTGACGACAATCTTCTGAAACTTACCGGTCAACGAAAAGACAGCATGCTTGAAATCGATATTGTCACCCAGGGGCAGCAGCGCCGCCAAACCCTAACGTTGGAGGGCAAGGTTTATCCGACCAGTATCAT
>JACKQG010006006.1_pt1 | contig 13066 bp, 5 predicted proteins | sample 8237621 | NCBI WGS metagenome assembly JACKQG01 (sample SAMN15677084, study PRJNA649215) | marine metagenome | biome: marine; feature: Black Sea; material: saline water; isolation source: suspended particulate matter (SPM) from the Black Sea western gyre | collected 2013-06-09/2013-06-10 | depth...
GCCCTCTTCGATCGCCTGTATTTTGCGAACACGGCGAAGGTGACGTCCGGCCACAAACTCGGTCGTCAGCCAGGTTTCCACTACCTTTCGCATCATGGTCGGACCCAGTAAGTCTCCCGACAGACACAGCACATTTGCATCATTATGTTCGCGTGACAGTTTGGCCGCCAACTCATCAAAACACAGTGCCGCACGGATGCCTTTGATCTTGTTGGCCGCAATGCTCATGCCGATACCCGTCCCGCAGACCAGAATCGCACGGTCAGCCTGCTTTTCAGCAACCGCCCGGGACGCCACATAGGCTGTGTCCGGATAATCCACAGGCTGGTCGCTCGGTTTGGCAAAATCCACACACTCAAAGCCCAATTGCGAAATAATCGCTTTGATCTGCTCTATTGCTTTGTGTCCTCGATGGTCATTTGCAACTGCAATTTTCATAAAATCTCGCTTACTCGCTGTTTAACAGCCTTCTCTATCTGATTAAAACATTGCCGATAGACTTCAGGCCCCATTCCTATGGGGTCAGCAATGTCGCCGTCTGAATCCAGTAAAAAGCATTTGTCCGCCGCTTGCGGATAATGATCAACAATACTCTGCAAGTGACCGTGTCCCATGACAAAAATACGATCACATGCTTCGATCTCATGAGATGTCAGCGGAAGACTTCGGTGTTCTTCCAATTCGACGCCCTGCTCTCGGCAAACCTCAATCGCATGAGAACTCGCCGGCATTCCTGCCATTGCAGCAACTCCTGCAGAACCCATCATATACCCGAAATTGTCCAGTTCGTCAACCGAACAACCCAAAATGTCACAAAATTGTTTTCGACAAACTGCTTCGGCCATTGGGCTTCGGCAGGTGTTACCTGTACAGACAAATACAATTCGAATTGTCGTTAATTCACGAATTTGATCTTCAGAAACAGCCCCCTGCCGGAGTATCTGGACCTGCGTCTTGCCTATCTTAACAACGGTACTACTTTTCTGGATATTTTGCTTCAAGACAGGTGTATCAACAATCGCATCAATTACGCCTTCAAAATATCCGGAAACCTTCTCGCACGTCCCGGCGGGTTCCTGGTCTGCGGGGTTGGCACTGGGGGCCACCACCGGGCACTGGGCCTCGGACAGGATCGCCTCTGCCACCGGGTGATCCGGACAGCGAATCCCGATCGTGCCATTAGAATACAAAAGTTTGACTGTATTTTCATCCAGTTTTTCTTTAACCTGAGCCAGTGCCTTTTCATCAAGCTCGAAAACAATCGTCAACGGTCCAGGCAGCGCATTTTGCACCAGCTTCCGGGCACGCAATGACATTTGAGGCACATAGCGGTCGATCTGTTCGGGACTGCCGATATGGAGGGTATAGCATTTATCAGGATGTCTGCCTTTGGCCGAATCCAGCCGCTTGATCGCCTTGGGCTCAGCACGGCAGCCAATGCCGTACACTGTTTCGGTAGGAAACGCGACTAATGAACCAGCCTCAAGCATACGAGCGGCCTTCTGAACCGCATTTACTTCGTTTGCATCCCTGATTTTTATAATTTCAGTCTTCATGGCGGACAGAAATTAACATATTCAGAGCCCAATTTCCATAAAAAACGGCAAAACCCTCTCACGCATCAAATCTGCCCAGATAATTCCTCACAAAAAATCTCATAAGCATCCCGGCTATATAGGCAGAATACCACTTTTTTCAAATGCGTATCCCCTTTGAGGTACTGGATCGTATTATTGAGCATGATCTTAGCACAACGGTCTTTGGGGTACCCGAAAATACCGGTGCTGATCGCACAGAAGGCCAAGCTCGAAAGGTTTTTTTCTTCAGCAACATTGCTCCGCTACAATCAAAGCTCCTTTACAATAGAAGTGATAAGCTTCCTGGCTTCCCCGTTTTTAACCGAGCAGGGAGGCCTCTTTTTTATGGACTCCAAAAACTCCATATTTCACCATATATTAAACCAGCAAAAACTGAACATAATTGAACATTCCCAGCCCCTGAAACCTTAGCAAATCTCAGCCTGAAAACCTGTATTATCCTGTATTGGCGCGCATAAAAAAAGCCGGAAGCGATTAAACTCCCGGCCTGTAAATGCTATTTGCGTTTTCTTCTTCGCAAGGCTAGCCCACCCAGACCATGCAAAATCATTGTCGTCGGTTTGGGAACTAAAGTATATGTTATACTCTCTACCCATATCGCCGATTTCATATTATCAAAAATAATTTAGCTATTGACATTCGCATAAACAAACACTAGGCACAGCAGGACGTTTATAGTATTTTTCAAGAATATCAAAGTCTTTCTGAGTAACCCTAATGCCATTTGGATCTGCTTGGTGGTCGAAATCTGCAGCAATTAAGGGAACCAACATCCCGCCAACCTCAATCTCTAAATAGTTTCCATTTTCATCCATTAACTCTTCAAGTGTTTTATCCATAGCGGCAAGAGCTACAGTAAGGTCATAATTTCCAACATAGTAATAGCCGATAATCGGATTTCCTTCTTTTCTATTATCAGCATCTCCGTAACATTGTTTAGGTGCAAGCCAACATGAAGGTTTTTTTCGGTATAATTTGAAATTCATCAGCGCTATTGGGTAGCTAGGAAGATCTTGACTTACCATAAACGGTGCATGCCAAGGAAAATTAGGGTCAGGTACAGTTTTGTAAACAGGGCTTCCATTATACTTCCATTCTAATAAAGTGGGAATTCCATTGCTATCTACTTCCTTCACAATGGCGAAATGATCATGGCCACTATACGAAATAATATCAAGCGGATGGGCGGGTTGTTGAGGTTCGGGGTACGCAGGGTCTTCTGGGTATGATAGGCATGGTGGGCGTGGTGGGGTACAGGCAATATATTTGGTTTCAGAAATTAGAAAAAAATCGTTTTCAATAAAAGCATCTGAATCGTCCAGCCATGGGATGTAATTATAATTGGCATTGTTACCTGCTGATGCTTGCTCAATTGCATGCGTACAACAATCTTTGTTGATTGTTGCTTTTGAGACGAACTCAGTATCAAGTGTCTTTGCAAACGATTCCGAGATTTTTTTGTCCCAATGTGCTCTAACTTCGTCCCATGTTGGGATGTAATTAGCGTCGGTTGGGTCGCAATAGGTTGGATTTGGGTAATTACTGCAGTCACTGTTAGGGTCACGGAAGTCATATTCATAGTGCATATGTGGGTAAGCCAGGCCGATAGCGGTAGTAACATGGTCTAAATCCAAGTTTTGATCAGCTATAATATATTTTATGTACGCAGTAGTTGAGTTGACCTCACCTTCGGGTAAATACTCCGCTGGCCATGTTTCTTGAATTTGATCCCAGTCTGGCGAGACGCAATCGCTCGCCAAAACAATCTGGCACATTAATAATAAAATGCAAAGGTTTAATAGAAGATTTGTTCTTAGTGCTTTTGACATTTTTCATTCTCCTTAAATAGTGTGATTTCTCCTCCACAGCCTCCTCCATTGGTGACTTGCGAAATGATAGTAGAATTATACCAAAACAACGTTAAACTGAAAGAAAAAGAATTATATCTCCAGAATTTGTAAAATCGGCTTAGTTTTAACGGCAATGAAAAATAGGGACAGTCACCTATTTTTCTATTTTCCAAGTCGGTTGCTCAGCTCCCGGCAAAAAATCTCATAAGCATCCCGGCTATAAAGACAGAATACCACTTTTTTCAAATGCGTCTCCCCTTTGAGGTACTGGATCGTATTTTTGAGCATGATCTTCGCACAGCGGTCTTTGGGGTACCCGAAAATACCCGTGCTAATCGCACAGAAGGCCAAGCTCGAAAGGTTATTGTCTTCAGCAACGTTGAGGGTACTGAGGGTAGCCTGTGCGAGCTTGTTGTCTTCGTCGCCTTCGCCTATACGCGGACCGACTGTATGGATGACATACTTTGCTTTCAGATTTCCGCCTGTTGTCAGAACCGCTTGTCCGACCTTGATCGGTGCTTTTTGGTTGCACTCATCCTGAACCGTCGGACCGCCCTTTTGGCGAATCGCCCCGGCCACCCCGCCGCCGAGAATTAACTGAGAATTCGCCGCGTTAACGATCGCATCAACCGGCTGTTCGGTAATATCGCCCCGAACCAGATCCAGACATGTTTGATTGACGATTGATTCCATAAGGCATCCTTAACCCCGGAAACCCTCACGACACCTAAAAGCGAATACTTTTTTAAGGCCCACCCGGGCTGGGTGTGATGGCCTGCCAGCTTTCGGCATTGTCCCACTCTGCCGGGTGAATGGTCGGATCGATTATTTCCAAAGCGGAACCGGCCCCATCGGTCGACGGATACCATGTATTATTGTAATCGAACCTCATGACGGCTGCTTCCAGCGGCGGATTGGCAAGGGTCATAACGATTCTTTCACCGCCGTTGTTTAATTTACCAACATATTGACCGACCGCGTCAACACCCGGATATTGAGCCTCAAACTTGATTTCGTCAGCGGCGATGACGACGTATTCGCCGGGAGCAAGTGTCATTGACGGGAATTGATAATCAATCCCGTCCACAAACCGCACATCGGTAATATCAATCGTTATACCGCTGATGTTTTTCAGTTCAATGTATTCCAGATCGGGATCGCCCGACGGGCTGTACATCATCTCAGTAATCCGTAAGCCGTCTAAGACTTTTTCATCATCGACGTAAGGGTTGACCTCCGTTATGACGGTCGTTACATTGACCGCGTCAAGCGACATGCCGAACACAATATCACTGCTGCCTGTGGTGGTCTGATGGACCTCAACGGCGATGACATTGTCCCCTTCAACGAGGGCATCGGCAGGAATGGTTATTGTCTCAAGGCCTGCGTTGTCTATGGTTCTGTTAGCAAGCGTGCTATATGTAATCGTTATGTCTTCCTGCATGCCGTGCCGTAAGACTTCAACACCATTGATATAGAATACCGCACCGTCATCGATGACGACGGTTGCCTGCAACTCGTCAACAAGGTTCGGGTCATCGATGGTAAAGTGCCTGCGGAAGTAGTACGCTGTTCTTCCGAGAGTCAGCGGTGTGTTCTTGGGTGCCGGCAGAGAGGAACTTTCAACGTATAAAAGGGCATTACCTGTAGGCCAACCTGTATCGACAAAGCCTGCATCCATCCATGAAGCCGGAGCGGCCCCGCTTTGATAGTATGACCATGACGCGTCTATCGGGAAGATGCTTTCGGTGGTGATTGTGACATCCACGGTATATGTCTTGTTCATAATTCCCGGTGTCGGCAGATCAAAGAATGCAAATGTGCCGGAACCATTGGGGCTGCGTCCTTCGGACACGTCTGTTGTTTGAGACAGATAGGTCACTTTATCGATCACCTTGAGATCCTGATCCATCAGCGTGATGGTTTCATGATCGGATGACAGGTTAAAGTTCAGGTGATCGGCACCTTCGCTCTCATCATCATCGGCGAAGAGATACACATATCCTTCGCCTGCAATAAAGCTTAAGTCCGCGAATCGGTGCTTGGCCCGTCTTGCCGCCGCATCGTCGCTGATATAAAAGCCGCTGAGATCGACGGGCTGTTTGCCGGGGTTGTACAGTTCGATAAAGTCATCCTCGAACAGCACCTGACCGTTTGCCAGCCATTCATTGATCTTAATGTTTTTCGGATTATCAAGCGGACATACTTCGTTCGCCTGCCCGAATGTCTGGTACGTCAGCTTCCAGTCTTTTGCCCAGCCAACCCGGCCGATAGAGATGCTATTGGGCTGAATGCCAAACTCAACCGAGTCGATCAAACCACCGCCACTGGCGAGTTTATCATAAAGATAAAGTCCTTCTCCATTGCTGTACAATGAAAAGCCCAGATGCCCCGGGTCAAGACTCAAATCAGCATAGTAAACAAGGTACTGTCCCGGATTAATGGTCGTTCCGGCAGGGAATACATATTTCCTCGGCTCATTCGGATCGTCAGTGATACTCATGTCTTCCATATCAAACGACGAAGCACCTTCACAATACAGTTCGATGATATCCGGATCGGTCCCGTGCGAATGTGCCAGAACCTCGTTGATCATCAGCTGCGAATAACCCACATCTACCGTCCAGGTGTGTGACGCGTTACCGTCTGGGTCACCGGGCCACACATCGTCGATACTTCTTCCCTTGGTATAAACGGTGTAGCTGTGACCATCCTGAAGCGAGGCAAGAACGATCGGTGTATCGATTGTATATTCGCCGCTCCATCCGCCTGCCCATGCGCCGTTGTCCATCAGCCGGTATTGATAATGACTGATTCCCGGTCCATCGACCGTCAGGGTTGCTGTGGTTTGGTTTGTAACGGCTCCCGGCTCACCGGAAACGGTCGCACCAGCTATCGGGAAAGCCCCCATGTCGCGGGCGTTTGGCCCTGTACCGATTCCTGCAGATTTTGGCATTAACTGAAAATCTTCCTTATCATCGATAAACGATGGATCTGCGTCGATATTATCTACGCCGAGAGTGTGCATCGCGAAATCAATGATCGAGTTGTTCACTGTGACCACCGGGTCTGGCCATTGACCAAGATCGGGTGAGAACTGGTTTTGGAAGAGGTCAGCATTATCAAAGAAAATATTGCCCTCAATGTCTGCACCGTTTGAGGGCCCCATGTTTGCGGTTCCGCCGATTTCATTGAACTGCATGGCAGCGATGTCCATACCCACAAAAACATTATTTTCAATTGTTGCAAAAGCCTCTTCTTTCAGGAGTATCCCGTGATCGCTTCCATAGAAAACATTGCGTGCGACGGTAATCTCGGTGCGGTTAGCACCGCCGGTCTGCGGCAGCCCGGTTGCAATACAGTTAGACGTCGTATCGCGGGTTGTCTCTTTGTGGAAGTCCATGAAGATATTGCCTTCTACGTGAGCGTCAGTCCCGTCAAGATCGATACCGTCATCAGGGCCGCCCATGAAGATGTTGTCGATAACCTTAAAGACCGGGCCCGGGCGTTCTGCGCCGAGGAAGTCAATGATGTCTCCACCGGTGTGGCCTCTTTCGAAGATGTTGTTTTCAAGGGTGAGGTATTCGCTGTTTTCGATGTATTCGCCATGGATCACTTCACCATTGATGCCATGGAAGACGCAGTTCCTTGCGATCAGCGAAGGATGCAGTACTTCAATGGCCCGCTGGGTAGAATTCGGCCAGGTCATGTTGTCGATCAACACCTGTGAATACTCAATCAGAATGGAATTGCCCCTGGCATCGCCATAGCTCATATCAATATGAGCCAGTCGGCTGTCATGGAGTGAATTCTGGAAGATCAGACCGTTCCAGCTTGCTCCTGAATTGGGTACACGTGACAATCGTATTCTCTGATATTCTGTTCCTTCGGCGAGCAATCTTCCATTGACGGTAATCCCTGTCCCTGAATCAAAGTTGACCGTTGTACCCGGCTCGATCGTCAGTGTCACTCCGGCCGGAACGATTATATTGGATGTTACACGCCATGGGCTGGAAGCCAGATCAAACGTCGTATTCGATGCCAGCGTGCCTCCGGCAAATACCGTCTCGGAAGCGGTATCATACCAGACATCGATGGATTCATGTGCAAGTTCCTCGCCGGTTGCGCCCGGATCACCATAGCTCTGGACTTTCAACCGGTTGATGCCGGGGTTCAAGGTCAACCCGGAGCCGGCTATCTCAAAGGTCCACTGCGCATCAGCAGCGTTCCATGCGGCCAGATGCGAGTTGACGGTGACGGCACGAGTGTTGATCGCATCGGCATAGCCGGACAGACTCCCGGAGTTGGAGGTCGTTCTGTACAGACCATCCGACAAACTCAGACTGCTCGTTGCCGTCAATTCCGTCGGTATCTGACTGAGTACACTGGCAACACGATTAACAGCGAACTGCTTGACGGCGTCTACCGTACTCTGCGGTACAAGACCGTCCAGCACCTTATCGATCACGGGATCAAACTGTTCGGGTGAAAAGACCGTTTCGCAAAGCTCTTTCAGCTCGGCATAATACAGCGGCGCAAAATCAGGATGCTCCAGGAATCGCTCGATGATCGGAAGATGTACCGGGTCAGCGGCCCTGAATATCGGATCCTGGGCGTCATTCGGGCTGTCACCCAAACCCAGCACCGTATCCATATCATGAACAACCAGTTTTGCCCTCGGATCGTTGATACCGATATACAAACGATAGTCATCGCCGCGGCCGGTGCCGAGACTTGTTTCATTGTTGCCGATCAGGTTATTGACGGCAAACCATCTTACCCACTGATTTACATCGACAACTGCTTCGACCTGCGCCGAATAGGTTTCATCAGGTGCATTATCAAGAATGTTTGTCAGGTTGATCAGATCGGACCAGTCGTTATATTCTTCATTGGTGTCTTTGTAGTAACCGGCGTCGGTGTAATCAGAAGGGTTCGGACCTTCGTAGTACAGACCTGCAAGCCATGGGCTCGGAAGCGCACCGTCAACCCATATCTGAGCCTTGTAAAGGTTCCCATCGTTATCGTCCGGGAAGTGGTTATCTGCAAAATCACCGCCAAACGCTTCATTATGAACATATGAACCGTACATCAGACCCCCCGACTGGGAAAGATCTTCACCGTTTACGCGAAGTTGTATATCCTGGGAATCCGGCGCAGCCAGACCCGCCATTTGAAAGACCACATTGCCGATCAACTGTGAATACGGATAGCTGTGATTGATGTTGATCCCTGATATCTTTTTCCATTTTGCATCATGCACAAAATTGACACGGTAGTTGTTAGAGGGCCCCACCCTCGTACTCTGACCTCGGTTGCGGATACCGACATTGTATCGGTCCTTGATGTCCACCCCGTCGATGCTAATGAATGTCGCATTCATCTGTGCGTTGCTATTTATTTCATCTCCACCATCACCCATATCTCTCAATCGATCCTTTTCAGCATTTGTCAGAATGAATCGATAGATCGGCTGGCTGCCGCCGGTCCATACCGCATTCGGATCGTAATTGTCATCCGCCTGGTACAGCAGGTTTGTTACCTGTTCGGGCGTACCGTCAACAAGACTCGGCGCGGGCCATGTACGGCTATTGGCACTTGTGTCGGCCGCTTCGATGAAAAACTCAATGATGGTCGTGTCGCTTTGCGCCGGTATCGTCGCGCCATAGATACCGTCGCCTGCCAGATCATCGCCGTGAAGGCCGTCGTCAACCATCGGCACCGTCGTATAGGCCGCCGGATTGTAGCTCGGATATACGCTGCTCTGGTAAACAGACATGTCGATACGATAATAAAGCGTAACCGTGTTGATTGCAGAAGACTCATCGATAACTTGGGCAGTAACGGAAACCGCATCCGTTGAGCTCGGTATTCTGGGATAATGCTTTGCATCAAGTATCACCGGGGCCACATTACTGCCGGCAACAGAGTTGGCAACACCGGGAGTGCCCTGAGCAGTGATGGATGTCTTCCAGTTCTGACCATATGCGTTTTCCAGGCTTGGGGCGATGAGTTCGAGTGATTTGCCGCCGCCATCATGGTCATTGGACCATTCCCAGCCGCGCATCCCATGATCGAGAGGACCTAGCTGACGAACACCCCAGTCACCTTCATCCGCATAATCGATCTTGTCGATACGGACTCCCAAGTTATTAAGCAATTCAATGTCTTCGCTGTTATTGCTGAGTTTTCCTATCCAACCGCCGACCACATTCGATACTGCCGGGTACTTTGCGGTAAAGGCAGACACATCTGCGGCCACCACAAGGTACTGCCCGGATTCGATCGTCACATTTCCGAAGGTATAAGCCACTCCCTCACTGAACTGCCACCCGGCAAGATTAACCGGGCCGTTGCCGTTATTGTAAAGTTCGATATATTCTTCGGCATCCAACTCACTGGAGGGGTGATACATTACCTCGTTGATGACAATATCAATCGTCGGGCTGCCGTTGCTTTGTCCCGGACTGGGAACGGTTGTAGCAGCCGTAAATGTTTGCCAAGTGGCGGCGCCATCGGGAAACCGGCCATAGGATTCATCCGACAACCCCTGCGCTGCACCAAACGTAATACTGTCAACAGTTGCCTTGTCAGGATCGAGCAATGCAATGGTTTCACCGCCGGCACTTAATTTAAAATTCGCATGTAACGGCCCCTCGTTCGTCTGTTCATCCGCCCATATAACCATAAATCCCTGTGGCAATATCGTGGTTTCTGCCGGATAACCGACGGGCACCTGCCACCAATCCTGCAGCGGATCGGTCGGAGTATCGGTCAGGTACATCCCTGCGATATCTATCGTAGCGCCGGAGTAGTTATAGATCTCGACCCAGTCGTCAAAGTCACCGGTAGGATCCTGAACAAAAGAATCGTTCTTGGCCATGAATTCATTGATGACCAGGGGAAACTCTTGCTCCTGCCAGTTGATTGCTAATACCGCAAAGTCCTCAATATTAACACCGTCACCACCTGTGAAATCGGCGCAAGACGTACCTGAGCATGGGGCATCCAACCATTGCTGAGCAAACAGCGACAAGTCCTGAATATCGATCTTGCAGTCCGGATGCAGGTCGCCGGCAGGACAATCGACTGCCAGCGTCAGACCCGCCAAAGGCGTGCAGAAAATAAACATCACGAGAATGAACCTTACCGGATCAGACATTTCTAATCTCCGCTATTATCTTTATAAAATAAATTCATCTATTTCAATTCTTAAAATCCCGCTAACCAGTTCTCAGCCAAAACTCGCAAATCCAGTATATCAATCGTTCCATCCCCCGGCGAATCGTCAATATCCAAATGCTCGTTATAGCCGGCGTCGCTTGACGTTGACATCCAGCCGGAAGCCAACGCGGCAAAATCCTGAAAATCAATATCTCCGTCAGGCTCGACATCGCCTGGGATTGGGTTCGCTACACTTTTAAGCTCCGGGATGAGAAGAAAGTCGGAGCTTGTAATCCCTTTATTATGTATCTGTATCGCAAGGACATTTTCACCGGGAACCAGTACCGGTATAAAACCGCTGATATCGAACTGTGGTGTACTCCCACAGCTTCCCTCATGATCCGTTGACGGTTGGGCATTATATGCAACGGGATTTGGAGGATTCTGGCTGTGTACCTGAACGCCGTTTATATATGCGATATAGCCGTCATCATATGAAATCCCAAACACAAGACTGGTCATCAGCGATGGATCAAAAACGTTAAAGACCTTGCGTGCATAAACGCTATAATAGCTGCCAGACATATCGGTCAGATCGGTTGCAATGCAGGACTCGTATCCAGAGCTGTTCTCATAACCGATCGGCGTTGGGCCGGTAAGCCAGGTTCCATCCGGCGTAAACGTCAGATCGTTCCAGTTGGACGGTGGTTCGCTCGTACCTTTACGATAGAGCCAGTCGTCACCAATAACAATGTGATCGGTCGCGATTTCGTAAGGGATGGAATATGTTACCTGTTGGTAGCCGGTTAACTCCGCATTTACAGGATTCAGGATGCTTACTTTAAGCGTATCGAGACCCGCTGCGGGAGGCATCGTAAACTCTATATCCTTGACAGATTCACCGGGAGCAAACTGAAGGGTTCCGCTGTCATAGGCGCCGCCGTTGACTTCGATGGTGTAATCAATCGAAACCACGTTGGTCGTAAATGTGCTAAGCCGCACTGGAACTTGGCCCGTAATCTCGCTTATATCAAGCGTGTTGTCTTTGACTGCCAATCCAATTCCCACGGTTGTTGCCGGCGTCGGCAGGAATGGAATAAGCTCATCCGCTTGAGACGGTGTTCCGATAGGGTCCCACAACGTATTCGTTGGAAAGCTTGCGTGGGGTATGCTCACATAGTTATTCAAAATCGTCATCTGCCCGATGCGTTCGCTCCAGTCACCGGACCAGGCACGCCCCCAAACATCCCTATAATTGTAAAGCAGCAGCGAATCCTGTACATCCAAAATCCCCGTAGGCGCCCAGTTTGTATAGTTATCTCCCAACCGTGCTCCAACCATATTCGCCGTGCTTAAGCAGTTTGTTGCGGTAACATATGCCTCTTGCCATCCGCTCTCGATTCCCTGTCCCGAATTGATCGCCACGGTGTCGGTGACCGTTACCGTCCTGGTTTGATAGCCGCTCCAGGCCATCGCTTCGTGATAGGCCGATTCGAACCAACAGTTGTCAATATTTACAGTTCCTGCGTTGCCGGAACCCGCATCAACCGCATCATCAAGTGCCCAGCCGATAAGCGTATCCGTCAGATAATGATTTCCGGTCGTCAGGTATAGACCGTCGTTATCGGCATCTGCAAATGGCGCATTGTATGAAGGGAATTCGATCAGGGCCGAGTCGTTTAACGTAACGCTTCCGCCGTTGTATTCACCGATCGTGATAAACTGTTGTACAAGGCATCGGGTCATTGTCAAATATGAATTTTCGCTATGTCCTGTTTGCCCGTAATGATCGATCATATAGCAATCGGTAAGCGATACGTTGGCACTGTTTGAAAGATAGAGCAAACACTGTTCGCTGCGATGTACGCTGCCATGGCCGGGGTTGTTGCCGAACCAGTTGCTATCGGCACATGCGGCGGTCATGATGGCGCCCTCGAAGTCGCCAACGGATGTTGCAGCCTCGAAAAGGAAACCGCCCCACGGCACAGCTCTATCGGCCGGGGTAAAGACGACGGGGTTCGCATTGGTCCCATTTACATCAATCGTCCCGTTCACTGCGATCTCAAGATCAGGATCGACCTTGATAACGCTGCCTTCTCCGATGGTCAATGTTGCACCGGCCGCTACCGTAAGCTGTCCGTTCACATGAACTCTCGCATTCGTTCCCCAATCGGCATTACTGCTGATGGTCCCCGAAGCTGTAACCCAGGTTGTAGATGCTTCAATGTTAATTGTTTTGGGTGTTGAAAGCGAATGGATACCGGCATTATAGTTAATGGTTCCGGACGCTGTCGCCGCCGGCAAGAAGGTCGAGCCTACGCCGCGTAAAAGCTTCAGCGGATATGCCTCATAACCTGCTGCAGTGACATCGCCGAACACGCCGACGCGACGGCTGACGTCGTTTACCCTGGCAACAACGGGTATCTCAAGTCCTATCGGATAGTCTGCAGGTGT
>JACKQG010006007.1_pt1 | contig 13064 bp, 9 predicted proteins | sample 8237621 | NCBI WGS metagenome assembly JACKQG01 (sample SAMN15677084, study PRJNA649215) | marine metagenome | biome: marine; feature: Black Sea; material: saline water; isolation source: suspended particulate matter (SPM) from the Black Sea western gyre | collected 2013-06-09/2013-06-10 | depth...
GACCGTCGCCCGGGTTTAGTCTCAAGGACTTGGTCTCGGCGCGGTCATGTGCAATCCCTTCAAGCGCCCTCTGCCGCAAATCTTCTCCACCGCAGCCGCCCCCGACGCTGCCGACTGTCGAGCCGTCACCGCGTACCAGCATTTTCATAGTCTCTTTGCCTGGAGTCGAGCCGCGCGACAGCATTACGGTGCACAAAGCAGCCGGCTCGCCCAATTTGCGGAGGCGTACTATTTCTTCGTAAATGTCGAAGTGGGCTTGCATTGCTATAATCTTAACATAATGACGAAAGACGACAAAGTATCTGTAGTGATAGCTCTGGGTGGCGGCGCAGCCCGCGGGATAGCGCACATAGGGATATTGGAGGTATTAGAAAAGAATGGTATCGAAGTAAAAGGGATTGCCGGCACCAGTATCGGCGCTATCATCGGAGCTCTACGCGCCGCGAATACATTAGAAGACTTCGAATCTTTCATTCGTCAACTAGATGCCAAAGGCATGCTTAAGCTTCTTGACCCAGTGGTGCCGCGATCTGGATTATTCGCCGGCAACCGCATTGCCAGAAAACTCGATGAGTTTATACCTGATATGGATATTGAAGATTTAGGCCTACCCTTCTGCGCAGTATCAACCAACATCACAAACGGAGAAGAGGTTTTGCATGCTTCAGGGCCGGTCAGGCTACCCATCCGTGCATCGATGGCTATCCCCGGAGTATTCGCGCCAGTACAAGTGAATAACCAATGGCTCGTTGACGGCGGAGTGTCCTCACCCGTGCCCATCTCAGCCGCACGCAAATTATGTCCAGGCTTACCGGTGATTGCTGTCAATTTATTTAACACTAACCTGCCGTTCGAAGGCGATCTCGACCCTATCGATCAAACTTCAAAGGCAGAATTGAACCGCCTAGAGCGATTGCTGCTAAAAATGCGTCAATCAAACAAAGAAGGGCGCCCTGGCTTATTCGCTTCATTAAGTGACACCATTACTCACATGGAACAACGCATTTGCCGTTTTCAAATTGCCACCGAAAACCCTGAGTTGGTTTTAGAGCCTGCGGTATTTGGTATTGGTTTGTTTGACTTCCACCAGGGCGAACAACTTATCGCAGCGGGCACGCGTTGTGCACAGGCGATGATTGACTCTGGCGGGCTTGATGAATTTAAACGTCGCTACGCCACAAAACATCCGTAGTATCGTCTAGCTTATTAGCATAACGCGCTAAAGTAAACAACCAGTCGGACAAGCGATTAAAGTACTTTATAAATTCGCCATCGATATTTTCATTAGCTGCGAGTTCGACTAAATCGCGTTCGATGCGACGGCATACGGTGCGCGCAATATGCAGTCGCGCTGACAGTTCGCATCCACCTGGTAAAATAAAGTTTTTCAGTGGTTCTAGCTGAGCATCGAAAGCGTCAATTTCGTTTTCGAGGGTCGCTACGCAATCTGTTGGCAGATTGGGCAAGTTGTCGTTGGCTTTGTCAGCTGGCGTCGCCAAGTGTGATCCGACATTAAAAATGTGATGCTGTTCGCGACTAAGCAATGCGCTTAAAGGTGATTCGATTACCGCGCACCACCCCAGCACCGAATTCAATTCGTCGCTGCCGCCATAACAAGAAACTCGCGGCGAAGACTTCGATACGCGCGACCCGCCATAAAGGCCGGTCTCGCCGTCGTCTCCGCCGCGAGTGTAAATTTTCACCTTATAGTGAAGATGCGTTATCAGCTAGGTATGAAGCTACGCCTTCGGCGGTAGGCTCCATGCCTGGCTTACCTGGTGCCCAGCCGGCTGGACAAACCATGCCGCTAGTCGCCAAGAACTCTAATGCATCAAACATGCGCAACACTTCGTCGATGTTACGACCTAGTGGCAAGTTGTTAACAGTTTGCGATTGCACCATGCCTTCTTTATCGATTAAGAAAGTACCGCGCAAAGCGAATGTAGTTTCTTCATGCAACACGTCGTAGGCCTTAGTCATGCTGCGATCTTCATCGCATAACAAAGGATACTTAACCGGGCCAATGCCACCTTCGTTGATAGCAGTATTGCGCCAGTTTGCGTGAGATTCTGCGTCGTCAATGGAGACACCCAAAACTTGGATGCCGCGCTTGTTGAACTCGTCCATACGATGATCAAAAGCGATTAACTCGGAAGGTCAGACAAAAGTGAAGTCTTTAGGGTAGAAGAACAGAGCCACATACTGACCTTTGTAATCTGACAAAGAAACAGTTTGGGCTGATCCGTCTTCCATGATTGCAGCTGCTGAGAAAGCAGGTGCAGATTGGTTTACTAGAACAGTCATGCCAATATTCTAAAAACGCTTTAATCCAATGCAAGCATTAAGGCTTATGATGTAAGATGAGGCATGGGAAACTCTTCTCTCAATCTCCCTAATTGGGCGAAGTACAGTACTTTGGTGGCTGTAATTACTTTTGCAGTAGCGGCTTACAGCGAATTCAAGCCAGCACCAACCGGCCTTGATGCCGACTTTAAGAACTGCTTAATCGTTACGTTCGACACTACGCGCGCTGATGCGATTGGCAGCTATGGCAACATGAACGCCTACACCCCAAACCTCGATCGCATGGCTGACAACGGGGTATTGTTCAAGCGCTGCATGACTGTGGCGCCGATTACCCTGCCCTCGCATGCCAGCATTTTATCAGGCCAATACCCTATCACTCATGGGGCACGGAATAACGGCACCCACCATGTTCCGGAAGATGTCATTACCATCGCCGAACAACTTAACGATAGCGGTTTCTCTACCGGAGCGGTGGTCAGCGCATTGGTGCTTGATTCACGCTATGGCCTCGACCAAGGTTTTGACTTTTACGATGACAACTTGGCGCACGCTGAAAAGGCTCCGATGTTTATGTTTCGCGAGACCAAAGCGAGCGACACCTCCCAGCGCGCCATTAAATTTCTCAAAGAGCGTAATGGCGAACGTTGGTTTTTATGGGTGCACTTTTTTGATCCACATGCTAATTACAGCCCGCCCCAGTTTTACTTAGATAAAGCGAATGGCGATAGCTATGCCGGAGAAATAGCCTATGCCGATTCAGGCTTGGGTGAAATCATGCAGTTTCTGCAAAAGACGCGGCAACTTGACGAAACGCTAGTCGTGATGACCGCCGACCACGGCGACTCAATGGGAGAGCATGGTGAAAGCACGCACGGTATGTTTGTATACGATGCAACCACGCATGTGCCATTGCTAATGATGCATCCGCAATTAGCGCAGGGCATGCAAGTGAATGGCACCGTGTCATCGGTTGACATTACTCCTACCGTTCTAGACTTGCTTGATGTGAAGGCACAAACAAAATTCGATGGCATTAGTTTTGCCAGCGACATCCGACCAGGCGCCAAAGGAATCGTAAAGCGTCCACCGGTGTATCAAGAAGCGATGACCCCTTACTACAACCACGGCTGGTCTTCGGTTCGAGCAGTGCGTGATGATCAGGCGCGTTATCTCATGGCGCCGACTGCTGAGTTTTATGATATGTTCCGCGACCCTAACGAATTGAATAATTTGTTGCCTGGCGCAGAATCTCAAGCGAAGGCTTATATCGACACGCTAGATAGTTATCTTGCTGATGGCGAGGCCGACAGCAAAGGTGACGACATTAGATCGATGGACCCTGAGATGCGCTCTGCGCTTGCAGAATTAGGCTACGTCTGGTCAGATGACGAAGAGCCTCTTGCAGAAGATGACGGCGCATTAGATGACCCGAAAGACAAAGTAGATATGTGGGAGAAATCGCAGCGTGCGAATAACTTGGTACGCAGTGAGCGAACGGAGGAGGCAGAAGCTTTGCTAGTGGAAATCTTAACCGAAGACCCTGGGGCTATGTTGTCACGCTCTGCGCTCGCCGGGATTTACATCAAAGACGAACGCTATACTGAGGCTTTTGAGCTGCTGGAAGAAACGTCAACAATGAAGGGTGCGCGAAATTCGGTGTTCTTGCGTTTATGTGCGCTCGATCGCAAAATGGGAAACGGTCTATGGCGGGAACACATGGTGGCCGCTAAGCAAATGGACCCGCGTGATCCGCTGCCATGGGTGCGCGAAGGTGATTGGATGCAAGAAGATGGTCACACCGAAGCTGCTTTGATGGCCTACAAGAAAGCCCTTGAGTTAGACGAACGTTCTGCCAAAGCGCTGGTCGGCATTGGCAATATTGAACATCGTCGCGGCAACGAAAAACTTGCGTGGGAAGCGTTCGAGAAATCTATCGAGTATGATCCGATTGCATTTGAAGCGTGGTACAACCTTGGTGTGGTTGCCGAAGCACTCGAGTCTCCTCAAAAAGCTATTGGGTACTACCAAAAAGCTCTCGAGCTACAAGAGGATCACGTGCTGACTCTTGTTAATCTCGGGAACTTAATGACGCGTGCTAAGGAGTACTCTGAAGCCAAAACTTACTATGTGAGGGCTGTGACCAAAGACCCCGATGATTTCAAAGCAAACTACAATTATGGCTTGTTGCTCATTGCGAGCCAAGACTTAAAGGGCGCACAACAAAGATTTGAGGCTGCGTGTCGCGCCGAGCCTTCTGAAATGGTGGCTTGGCAACAGTACATTCGCACTTCGCTCCAGCTAAAGGATTACGAGAATACGCTTCAAGGTTCTGAGGTAGTCCTCAGCGTGACACCGAACTCACCATCCGCGCTAAGCACTGCAGCTATCGCATGCGCGGAGACCGGCCGTCGCGAAGAGGCAAAAGGATTCATGGCTCGCCTCAAAGAGATTAATACTGAACGCTGGCAAAAGATTATTGATAGTAATGAAAGGCTAAGAGATCTCGTCGAGTGAAGAATTATTTGTCTTGCTAGGCTGCTTGAGCGTATGGCTTTCCTTTCGGCAGGAGGCCCTGGCTCCGCGAAGAACAGTAGCTGGGCATTTCTTGGCGATAGCACTCGCATTTACTTTGCCATCAGAGTACTATAAAGCATGTTGCATTTGCCAGAATGCGACTCCGTCCTACCTTGTCAAGTCAATCATGAACAAACTGCTTCGAGTCTTTTTTATAGCCGCTTTAATCGTCGGTTCACCCTCTAATCTGATTTTTGCTTTAGCGGGCACCGAATATTATGTGGATATCAGCGCTGCTGCCGGCGGCGATGGCTCTTCAGCCCTCCCCTGGGCAACTATTTCAGAGGCGGTTGATTCCGGGCAGTTAGCGGATGGCGATACCGTTCACATCGCAACCGGAATTTACGACACTGAAAACTTTCCAGTGCAGTTGGTCCCGGGCGTCAGCTACATCGGCGCCGGTGTCAGTACCCAAATTCAGGTGCCAAGTTCGCCACTAGTTAGCGACGCAATTCTTCAGCTCGCCACGCAACCCGGAGTATCCAACACCACTCTGTCCAACGTCAGCCTCGATGGCATGGCCGAGAACGGTTTATTTGTCTTCGGATCGCAATCAGCAACGACATCTGTCGTCGTTGACCAGGTCACTTTTAATGGTAATGAGCTCGGATACGGCGACATGGTGAGTGTCAACACCGACAACGTGTTGGCGAACCTGACCATCTCTAACTGTAATGTCACAGACGGCAATATCTTGGAGCTGAGCATGGCAATGGGAACAGCATCTTTGTCCGGTACCCAAATGATTAGCGTCACCGATAACACGGTGAACAACGCGAGCTTTGATGCAATCGACATTGCGAACCTGAGTGACATGAATTGCGACATTACTATCTCAGGGAACGTCGGCGATGTCATTGGCGACAATCCGATTGTCCTTGACTTACACAACACCCCTATTATCGATATCACCATCGAGAACAACAGCTGGAATTTAGCAAACGACGAAGTAATTGACGCCGCAATTCAGCAGTACCAAGACCTCAATCTAAACATCAATAATAATACTGCTACGAATAGTAATGACGATGGGTTTACGATTAGCTTATCCGCGTATTCGGATTCATCGGTAGCCGCTGTCATTAACATTAATGACAACACGCTTGAGAATACGGATGACGACGCAATCGAAGTTTTCAACGCTATCTATAACATCTCCGACACCATTAGCGTAAACACGGCCATCAGCGGTAATTCGATTTCTGGGGGCGCAGACACTGGCATCAAAATCAATTACTCTTTGAGCTCGGTTGGCGCTGTAGCTGACATCGAGAACAACTGCAACAACAATACAATTAGCGATTCCGAGATTGGACTACGCTTCGATTTAGGGATGTGGTCGAACACTAGCAGCATTGACAATAGTTTAAAGCTGCGTGGTAACACCATCACCTCGAACGTCGGCCAAGGAATTAGCTTCAGCATAACGAATAGCTCTTCGCCTTCGAGCTCTGTAAACCTTAGCATCGACCTCGGGACTTTAGCCGAGCCAGGAAACAACACCATTCACAGCAATGGGCTGAATCACCCTGACTTCAGCAGTTCATCGTCTTTCTCATCTTCATCGTCCTTGAACGACATCGGCGTGTATAACTCAATAGAGTTCGCGGACGTCGAGATACCGGCGTACGGCAACGACTGGAATTCAACAGACCTCGCTGCAATCGAAGACAACCTCTATCATCGTGTTGATGACCCGGAACTCATGCTCATTCTGTTTGACGCAGGCGCGCCCTTGCCTCCCGGACCGCCTATTGCTGTTTACGATACACGCACTCCGGCAGACTGCGGCCCGCTAGTTATCGATGTTGCCGATAACGACCTCGATGTCAATGGCGATCTCGATCTAGAGTCCGTAGTCATCACGCACAACCCCGCGCACGGCACCGTTGTGGTGCTGGGTGGCGGCTTGGTCGAATACACTGCGGACTACGCTTGGGTAGGCGCAGACACCTTCAACTACCACATCAGTGACCTCACAGGCTTAGTGTCAAACATCGCAACAGTGCAAGTAGACTCTCCGGGTAACAATGAGCTGCCAGAAGCAAACTACGACGCCTACTCGATGTCAGAAGCAGACGGACCGCAAACATACGACATCGCCGCCAACGACACGGTGCCGTCAGGGCGCCCTCTTGATTTAACAACTGTTGATATCACTCAAAACCCAGCCAAGGGTACGGTTGTCAACAACTTAGATGGCACGGTAACTTACACCTACACGGGTGATTTAAGTGGCGCACTTTCTACGACAGATACTTTCAACTATACGATTCGTGACGACTGCGGAGTTTTGTCTAACGTGGCAACCGTTGAAGTAGAAATCACTCGCATTGAGGATATCCCAGATGCAACGGACAACAATGGTTTCAAATTATTCGTTGAACCGTTAAGTGCCGGCCAAGTCGCCAATGTGAATTTTGTAGGCGCGGCAGCAAACAGTGCCATCAAGATTTATGCCTCACGCGTTCATCAATTCGGTAACACGATCTTTGGTGTGAGTGAACTGGGCAACCCGCGTGTCAGCCTTGGCGCGACACAGGCCAACATGTTCGGCAGTGGCTCAGTAAGCTTTATCGTGCCAGCTTCGCTTCAAGGTCAAACGGTTTGGTTTCAGGCTTTAGATGTCGCTGCTGAATCACTAAGTGCAGCAACAAGTGCGGACGTCAACTAAAGCTGCTTAATCTAATGCCAGTGTTAAGGCTAACCGCAATGTTTCTGTGGCCCTTTGGGAATTTTCACGCGCGGTATCAAGCACCTCCTGATGATTCGGACGGCTGCCGGCGATGCCTGCTGCGAGGTTTGTCAGCATCGATATTGCCATAACCCGTGTGCCCATCGCGTGGGCGGCAATGGCTTCAGGAATAGTGCTCATGCCGACAGCGTTGGCCCCCATTTTTTGGAGCATCGCTACTTCGGCTGGAGTCTCGTATGACGGGCCAATGCATGCCGCGTAAATACCCGGCGTGATGTCGGGGCATTTTTCAAGTAGCGCCGCGCGCCACTCGGGATGGTACATGTCCACCAGGTCAACAAACTCGCCGCCGGCCAATGGGTTTGGCAGTGAGTAGTTAATGTGATCGCTTAACGACATTAAGCTGCCCGGCGGCATATCTTCGCTTAAGGAACCGGCGGCGTTTAGCAGTAGCACATTCTTCGCGCCCCACTCAATCATGCCACGCACGCCACGTACTAGTTCGGCGCCGCTATATCCTTCATAGGCATGAACGCGACCTGTGATAAACGCCACGCGTTTATCAGAATCATTGAGTTGACCAACAACCAACTCGCCACCGTGCCCCGCCACTGCTGGCAATGGCCAGTGATGGATGTCGGCTAAGTTAATGCGCTGCTCAACGCTGATTAAAGATTCCGCTTGCTCTTTCCATCCCGAGCCCAAAACGGCAAACGCGGACGGCGCCGCACCAGCAAGTGTTTGCAACTGCTGTGCGATGTCGGTGACTAGTTGTTTTTCATTTAACATGCTTATTCTATGACTTCAATTAAGTGATGCGAAGCGCGGCTAATCGCAGTGTAGCGTAAACGTCGTGTATCGGCGTATTCTTGTTTATGCATCTCGCACAAAATGATAACGGGACGCTCTTGCCCCTTAAAACTAAAAATGGTCTCGACAATGACTTTATCTAATTCGACTTCGCCCGATTTCTGAGTTTTAATACCGGCTATTTCTTTAACGAACAAATCACTATGCTTGCGCGTCGGCGTGAGCACTGCAATTTCATGCGCCGGAACTTTCTCTTGATTCACTAAACGATCGACTAGTGTAGTGACCACTTCAAGTGACGACTGCCCAGTTTTAAGTTGCACGCGTTCAGGTGGACGCCCACTAGGACCCGTTGCCGTCAATGCTTTGCCCTCGAATAGTGGCATGAGCTCGTTGTGAATGGACTTGGTGTTACGGTAGTTGCGTGTTAATTCAAACGGCACCATATCTGGCACTTTAGCGACTTCATCTTCCAATTGATAAATTGATTGATTGGGATCATGGAATATCCAGAGGCTCGAGCCTTCTTTAACTTGTAGCTCTTGAATAACTTCCCACCAATCGGCGCCGAAGTCTTGACCTTCATCGATGATGATGGCACGAATAAATTCTTCAGGGGCCTCGGCCATTTTTTCTTTCAGCAAACTCGGAATGGTGTCCCAATCTATTTGTTGAGTATCGATGTCTAGTTTTGATAGTGCGTAGTTATGCAGGTTGCTGACGGTGAGCATTCCTGATTTCATTAACCACAGCTGATTGTTGCGCTCGAGCATGGACTCTAAACGAGTCTTCATCCATTTGGCTAGCGCTTTGTTGTAACACGTTAAAAGAGTTGGAACGCCGCTTAATGCCAGATTAAGCGCCTTCTTCATCGCAAGAATAGTTTTGCCAGTACCAGCGCCACCGCGTACTGCGACATTGGGCACCGCGTGTAAGCCGTCGAGTAAATCGAATTGCTCGCCAGAGAGTTCTTGGAAAGTAAGGCGCTCGACTGCGATATCGGCACCAAGCTGCGGCGGGATGTCGAGGGCAGGAACGAAGGTGTGTTTAAGTAATTCTGCGAACTGTTCGGGAGACAAATCGCAATCGTTTTCGGGGCCGCGCCAGCCTTCTAAGACCGCGATGATCCAGTCTTCAATAAAAGGCAGTTCGTTTGCAGTCGCCACAATGCCACCTTGATTTTGTGGATGGCTAAAAGTGCCCAATTCGCGCATGCTGGTAAACATGATGGCATGACCATAAGTGACAGGCAGTGATGCTAGCTTTTGCTGTGCGCATAATGTTTTTACTACCGAGCGCAAATTACCACTGGCCTGCTGGAAGGGGTCTTTAATCGGATGCGAATCGCCGGCTGCGTTAGTCGTAAACCATTCGTTAGTGTCAGGCATATATTTAATACCACCGCCCTTCACCTCTATCAACAACATGCCGTGCTTCGGATGAAAGACTAAAAAGTCAGCCTCGCCGGAAAACAGCCGTCCGTCTTTGGCGACTTTCGTCCATCGCGGCGAATAGATTACCAGCCACTCGTCAGATAAATTATTACTTAACGCGCGGTAAACAGCGAACTCTGATTTAGGGATCGACGATTTGAGAAACGGCGGGAATACGGATGGCATCCTCAACATGATAACTTGGCGGATTGCTATGATTTAAAGATGATGCTTTTCGTTGCTCTCGCTCTATCACTATGCCCACAGCTAGATGAAGAACCATCCAAGCCTGAGATTGACATCTCGCTTGGTTGCAAGAAATGTGATTTCATGGGGGCGAAAGACTGTAGCAACCATGGCAAATTATTTGATGCCGAGCATCAGGTAACGTATTGCTCGGAGTCCGTGCAATGCAAAGACTGTTCTGGAGCGTTGCTGGTCGATTGCAACGGTTGCGAAAGTGGGCCGCTGTTTGTCAAACGTCAACAGCAACTCGGCAAGATGGAGCGCTTTATTAAATCGACTACCGAACCGGGCGTTTTGCTCGAACGCGAGTTACCACGAATACTGACGGATCATTTTGATTTATGTGTTACCGCGAAAAAGATGAAAAACGGTAGCAAAAACATGGACACTCATCAGTTGATGCATTCCATGGCCACGGAATGTGAGGCGGCGGCATCTTTATTTGATGAGCACTTCGAGGCTCAACCATTCAACTACTCGAACCGTACACGTTTATGGTACTGGACCTCAGAAAAAGATCACCAAGAAGTGTGCGTTGAGATTCTTGGCAGCAATGGCGGCTCCGACTTAAAGTTTTACGGAATGAATCCTGCGGTATCGAGTTTTAGTAATGGATACGGTTTGAGCAATGATGCTCTAGAAGTCGTGCGCAACGCGGTGCATGTCTCGATTCACTTAATGTTGTCGTCGGTGCATCAAGTATCATGGATTGGCAACAAAAAAGCCGGGTGGTTCGACGTCGGTGCTGCGCATTGGTACGAAGATAAAGTATTTGCGCGCGTGGCGACCTACTGCATTGACGAGGCGAACTCGGGTCTCCATTACGAGAATGGGCAGTGGCGCGTAGCGATGAAAAAGTATCTACGCAAAAACAAAACTTACATTTTGCCAACGCTCACCCAACTGACCTCCGGTGTTCTACAAGAAGAGCAGCACGCGTTGGCGTGGTCGTTATATGACTATGTTGTGGCGAATCATCCCGCGGCATTGAAGCCGATGTTGCTCGGCTATAAAAATGACGTCGAATCGCGAGTTCTATTCAAGAAGCATTTAGAGATGAACATTATGCAGGTCGAAGATGCCTGGCGCGCATGGGTCGCTGAAACTTATCCGGCAAAAGATATCAAGCCGCGTAAGAAAGTTTGATAACGTAAAGGTCTCGCTAATACACAACGCCAAAGTGAGCAGTGGCGCAACCATGACAAACTGTGGCATCGTTCGACTGCCAAGGCTGGCATAACTTCGCGCAGAAAGTGCACACGAAGTTAAGCGCTTTACGATCCTTGATGGCGCTCACCATCGCCGCGTCGACTTCGTCCTCACTTGGGTCACGCAACACCGCCACCACGATGGGTGCGAAGCCTAATTCGTGCGGCCCATTCCAAGCAAAATTTTCTGCGTAAATAACTGTGTATGTATCGGTCGTCAGCTTAAACACGCCCTCAAAATCTTCATCGGAGGACACCCTGTCATATTCAAACGTTGTGCTTAAGCTCCAATATAGGCCCGTTGATTCGCAGTCACCATCGCGCTCAATAATATCGTTGCCTCCATGAATCAAATCTAGACCTCGCAAGAATCTAAGCTCATCTTCATCGAGAGCATGCCATATTCCTACCATCGGCCCTGCTGTCGCACCGTAGGTATCGGCATCGCGGCCAATCATCGCCACCCAACCTATGACATCTTTGCCAGTGCGTTGAAAGGGTTCGGTCGGAAAGCCCTCAGGTAAATACTCGGTCGGATAAGTCTCATCAGACATCGCCCACTGCATTGCCCATATTCCTATTTGCAATGTAGTCAAACAGAAACCGATATGCTCAATTTCATCAAATGGACGAAAACTATGCCGGTCAAAATCAGCCTCTTCAAATATTTTCCATGCCTCGGCTTGGTCTTCGTAGGTAAGCTCAAGCCATTCTTTTGACACGGGGTCGTGCGTCGACGCCATCCAAAAGTCCCAGTCTCTACGGAAACTTTCACGCCAGTTATCTTCGTCTATTTCATACGAATCGTTCAGTATCCAACTTTGCGCGGCACAGCAAATAGCCGCTAATGGCGCCCAATGGGTGATCATTCCGTGATGCAGAGTGTTATCAAAGACATCGACCATTGAAAAGCCCATACCATAAACTACGCCGTTACGCATTAAGGACCCATTACTCCAAGCATGCGGATTTGCTTCCCATATTGCACGGCCGCCTTCCCACCAATCCGCGCCATTCTTAACAGCGGTTAATGCGGTACGCGTGGTGATACCTATATCGCGTGGACCGGTGTTCATCCAGGTGATGAAGTTGTTGGCTATTTGTTCGCCATTGAATACACCACGGTGTTCCTTCCAGGACATCACTATTGCTGCAGCCATTTCGGTGTCGTCAGTCGGGTGATAAGCTCGAAAGCCAAAAGGTCCGCCACCGATGCATTTGAATGGCCAACCCGTGGAGTAGTTCATCTTGTAAGTGAACTTAACTTCATCAAGTGAGGCGAACTCGGATGTCACGCCAAGCGCGTCGCCCAGCGCCAACGCGGCGAATGCGTCTCTAATGTTCACGACTACCCAACCATGCAGGGATTAAAGCAATGGTAAATGCCGGAATCAATTCGTAAATGACGGACTTCAGCTCGGGAGTGAAATACCAAATTAAGGTAACGGCAAAGCCTAGCCAAATGGAGGTCAGGCTGGCGATGCCAGATACTGGGCCGCGCATTAAGCGGCATAACAGTAGTGGCCCAAATGCGGCACCAAGTGCGCTCCAAGCGAAAAGGACCGTACTGAAAATGGACTCGTCAATGAATAAAGCGGCAGTGATGGCTGCGGCGCTAATGACGAAAATAGCCAAACGATCGAGAGCAATGTTGTTGCGCTTTACCTTTGGCATGTCATGAGAAATGGTCGAAGCGCAAACTAGTAACTGGCTATCGGCTGTAGACATTATCGCCGACAACACCGCAGCGACGATTACACCTGACGCAACCGGTGGAAACAATTCGGTAGT
>JACKQG010006008.1_pt1 | contig 13063 bp, 9 predicted proteins | sample 8237621 | NCBI WGS metagenome assembly JACKQG01 (sample SAMN15677084, study PRJNA649215) | marine metagenome | biome: marine; feature: Black Sea; material: saline water; isolation source: suspended particulate matter (SPM) from the Black Sea western gyre | collected 2013-06-09/2013-06-10 | depth...
GCTGGAGCAATTTTCCAAGTCAATAAATAAAGTGGTAAATTCCATGGAGAAATACAAGCTGCTACACCTACTGGCTGCCTTAAAGTATAGTTAATCGCCATTCCGTCCATTTCGTGCATTTCTGAACTATCGTGTAAAATTGCTCCTGCAAAAAATCGAATGTTGGCAGGTGCTCTTGGAATATCTACATGAGCAGCTAAACTTTCTGGCTTCCCATTGTCTTTACTTTCTGCTTTTATCAACTCTTCCGAATACTTTTCAATAGTATCAGCTAATTTCATTAGGATATCTGAACGCTTTTGTTTTGGGGTTTTACTCCAAGTTTTAAACGCCTGTTTTGCAGCTGCTACTGCATTGTCAATATCTTGTTTTTCAGAGTCTGGAATTAGAGAATACACCTCTCCGTTAGATGGATTGTAGTTATCCAAATAATTTTCGTTTGTTGGTGCTACCAACTCTCCATTTATATAATTTAAAATCTTTTCCATTTCATTATTTTAAGTTTTTAGGCATTAGGAACTAGCCACTAGATTTTGTATTTTCTTTTACTAGTGCCTAGTTTCTAGTCACTTTTAACTCTTTATTCTAAAGACTTGCCGTTCTTCCACCATCTACCGGAACATTAATACCGTTAATATAACTTGCTGCCGGACTACATAAAAAGGCTACTGCATTTGCAACTTCTTCAGCTTCACCAAAACGATTTGCTGGAACCCCAGATTTCATTGCATTTGCAATTTCTTCTTCCGTTTTTCCTTGCACAGATGCTTTCTTTGTAATCAGAGTTTTTAATCGGTTAGTATTAGTGAAACCAGGTAACACATTATTTACCGTAATTCCATAAGCACCCACTTCAATAGAAAGTGTTTTTGCCCAATTTGCAACTGCTGCACGGATTGTATTAGAAACTCCCAAACCAGGGATTGGCGCTTTTACTGATGTAGAAATAATATTGATAATTCTACCAAAACCTGCTGCTTTCATTCCTTTTATAACCTTTTGTACCAATATTTGATTGTTGATTAAATGCATTCTAAATGCATCTTCAAAAGAAGAAGTTTCTGCATCTGTAATAGGACCTCCTGCAGGACCTCCAGTATTGTTGATTAGAATATGATAATCATCCGAAAGTGTATCTATTTTTTCTTTCAAACTATCAGAATCAGAAAAATCAATACATAAAAAAGAATGCGTTTGTCCTTGGGATTTATCCAGGTGGTTTAACACATTCAAAAGTTTACTTTCGTTTCGGGCAATAAGGGTAATGTTTGCTCCTAATTTTGCCAATTCTATTGCAGATGCCTCTCCAATTCCTTGGGTACTTCCGCATACAATTGCATTTTTATTTTTTAAGTTTAAATTCATTTATTTTGTATAATTAAATCCTAAAGTATCTTTTATATTTTTTGGTAATTCTGGCAGGTAGGAACGAGAAATCATTAAAGTAGAGATGTTTGCCAAGTCCGTAAATAATTTATGTTTATCCACAGTTTGCTTCAAATAACCCTGTCCAGAACTTCCTCCGGTTCCAATTTTTTGTCCTAACATTTTTTCTACCATTTGTACATGACGGAACCTCCAAGTTGCAATTTTATGGTCAAGTTCTACCAGACTTCTTAAAAACTGATAAGGTAAATGTAAAATAGGTTGGTCTCGGTATAAATTAATCAGTAGTGCCGACATAGTTGCTTTGTAAGAAAGTGTCGTTTCCCCATCTTCCATTGCCTTATTATGTTCGTCTTCACTCAATACTCTTTCAAAATATTTTTTGTTTTCTTCAATCATACGAATTCTGAGGGCTCTATCTTCATCCGTTAAGTTAGCGGCTTTAATTCCTGCAATTTCTTTCTCTAACATTTCATTTACTGCTCCTTCATATTTTGAAATAAAATCAAAACCTTCCATTTTTAAGAAAGGAATACGCTCTAACCATTTTTCTATCAAAGAAAATAGAGAGTTGTTTTCTTCTAATTCTAAAATTTCTTCTTTCTTTTTCCCTTCAAATTGCGCATGATAAGGACAACCGCCAAACTGATGTCTTTTTTTAATTTTTAAGCCTAACATAACTTCCAGTTTTCGGAATTGGTGCGACTGAAACCCAGAAGCGGGAGATAAGTGATGACGGAAATCCAAGAAATCCAAAGAAGTCATAGTTTCCAAAATATCCAACTGCCCAACAAGAGTCGTCATAATTTTATTTACCCTATCCATCCTTCTTACAATAATCCCAATATTACTTTCGTCAATTTTATCTGCTTTAAACAAATCCATAGCCGACTGAATTTCGTGCAATATTTGTTTGAACCATAATTCATAAGTTTGGTGAATAATAATAAAGAGCATTTCTTCATGTGCCGCCCCTTTCCCTTTATCGCTTATTGGGTGTTGTGCATCTAGCACTTTATCGAGTGCTAAGTAATTTATATAGTGTACGGATGATGTTTTTTCTGACATTATTTGAAATTTTTAATGCAGTAAAAGTAAGCAATATGATTTAAAACATCAAAGAAGAGAAGCCTAAAATAATATAGAAGAACAAACTAAGACCTTCTACCCAAAAGGAATAATATAAATCACTTCTATTTATATCCGATTTTATTATAAATATTGAAGCTACTAAAAGTACAAAAATTATTGCAATTAAATGAACTAAAAGAACTTGCTGATATAAAAACAAAAATACCATTAACAATTCAGCAATAAATAAAGCACTAATGCTAATTAGTTTTGATTTGTGTACTCCAAAAATAATTGGAATTGTTTTGAGTTGTTTATCATCAAATTTTAAATCTCTAATATCAAAAGGAATCGTAATAGCAAAAACAAATAAAAATCTGGCAATGAGTTGTAATAATACATTTTGGTTGAGGGGGATATTATTTTCTAAAACCAATAACAACATGGTGCTAATGGTCCAAACTAAAGAAATAATAAAAATTTTGGTAAACGGAATTTTCATGATACCAAAAGGATATAAAACAGATAAAACTCCAGATAAAACAACAACAATTTGAGTGCTTGATTTGAAATCAATAAATCGATAAATACTCATTATCATCCCAACAAGCATTAAAAGATAAATTGCTATTTTATTTTTAAATAACCAAACTCTCCTTGTATGCTTTTGACCTTTATCTACCCTAACAACGCTTTGAAAATTATAGGTAAAAATAGTTGCAAAAAACACAAACTGAGAAATTTTATAATTGGAGGTTTCAATTAATATCTCTGAACTTAAAGCAAGAGCTAAGACACAAAATGCAACCCAAATATTACTAAAAATGAAAAAATGGAAAAGGCGTTTTAATAACATAATTTTGCTGTAAAAATAATGAAAAAAATAAGATGCTTTTTTCTTTACTAAATCTTTACTTATTATTTAGGCAATGTGTAATTTTGCGTAAAAAATATTACAATGTCAAAGTATGCGTTTGTAGATAGACACATAGGTCCAAGAAAAAAAGAAATAACTAAGATGCTATCGGCTATTTCTTACAATTCTATTGAAGAATTAATAGATGACACTATCCCTATACAAATTCGATTATCAGATGGATTGAACCTCCCAAAAGCCCTTACCGAAAGCAGATATATTGAGCACATAAAAAGTTTGGCAAAAAAGAACAAGAATTATCGCTCTTATATTGGAATGGGATATTTTAATACCATTTTGCCAGGGGTAATTCAAAGGAATATTTTAGAAAATCCAGGATGGTACACGGCCTATACGCCTTATCAAGCAGAAATATCGCAAGGTAGATTGGAAGCGCTACTGAACTACCAAACAATGGTGTGCGATTTGACTGCAATGGAACTCTCCAACTCTTCTTTATTAGATGAAGCAACTGCAGCTGCTGAGGCCATGATTATGCTTTATAATTCCAGAAGTAGAAATCAAAAAAAGGAGGAGGTTTTAAGGTTTTTTGTGTCCGAACTTTGCTATCCACAAACCATTGCATTATTAGAAACAAGAGCAGAGCCATTAGGAATTAAATTAGAAACAGGAGATCACAATAACCTAAATTTAGACGAAAATTATTTTGGAATTCTTTTACAATATCCTACAAAAGATGGGGAAGTTTTTGATTATGCTCAGCTTACTGCAAAAGCGAAAGAAAAGGAAATTGCAGTTGCTGTGGCAGCTGATTTATTGAGTTTAACAATGCTTACTCCTCCTGGGGAGTGGGGTGCAGATGTGGTGGTCGGAACCTCCCAACGCTTTGGCATCCCTATGGGATATGGCGGACCGCATGCTGCCTATTTTGCCACCCATGAAAAATACAAAAGAAACATTCCTGGAAGAATAATTGGAGTAAGCAAAGATGCAGATGGAAACAGGGCTTTACGCATGGCTTTGCAAACCAGAGAGCAGCATATCAAAAGAGAAAAAGCAACTTCCAATATTTGTACTTCTCAGGTTTTACTTGCGGTAATGGCTGGGATGTATGGGGTTTATCATGGAAAAGAGGGATTGAAAAATATCAGTAAAAATATACACTCCCTAACTGCAACTTTGGCTCAAGGGCTTACGCAATTGGGTTATCAGCAACTCAATAAAACTTATTTTGATACCCTGAAAATTGCTATTGGAAATGTTTCTATGGAAAACATCAGAACTTATGCGGAGGATGCAAAAATGAATTTCTATTATATAGATGAGAAAACGCTTTCAATTAGTATTGATGAAAAAGATGATTTAGGCAATATCAATGACATCCTTAAAGTTTTCGCCAAAAGCTGTAATATTTCTGATTCAGAAGATTTAATAAAAGAAGTTTTAAGTGGTGATTACACAAAAGCCCAAGCGTTAATTCCTGAAAATTTGTACAGAACTTCTACCTTTTTGGAGCATGAAGTTTTTAACTCTTTTCAAAGCGAAACAGAATTGATGCGCTATATCAAAAGTCTAGAAAATAAGGACTTATCTCTTACACATTCAATGATCCCATTAGGTTCTTGCACCATGAAACTTAATGCGGCTACTCAATTGTTCCCTCTTTCTTGGACAGAGTTTAGTAATCTACATCCTTTTGCTCCAGCTCATCAGGCAAGGGGTTATCATATTATGTTTCACGAATTGGAAGAAATGCTTTGCGAAATCACGGGTTTTGATGCCATGAGTTTGCAACCAAATTCTGGGGCACAAGGCGAGTTTGCCGGATTGATGGTAATAAGTGCATATCATAAAAGTAGAGGAGAAAGCCACAGAAATATTTGTTTAATCCCATCTTCTGCACATGGAACAAATCCTGCGTCAGCCGTAATGGCAGGGATGAAGGTAGTGGTTACCCCTTGTGATGAAAACGGCAATATTGATGTAGAGATTCTGAAACAAAAAGCAGAAGAGCATAAAGAAAATTTGGCTGCACTTATGGTTACTTACCCTTCCACTCATGGGGTTTTTGAAGAATCCATTATGGAAGTTACAGATATTATTCACCAAAATGGTGGGCAAGTATATTTAGATGGAGCTAATATGAATGCCCAAGTTGGTTTTACAAATCCTGCAAAAGTGGGGGCAGATGTTTGTCATCTTAATTTGCATAAAACATTTGCTATTCCACATGGAGGTGGCGGTCCTGGTGTTGGCCCGATTGGAGTTGTAGAACATTTGAAAGCTTTTCTGCCTTCTAACCCTATTATTACAACAGGAGGGAAAGATGCAATTGCCGCTATTTCGGCAGCTCCTTGGGGTTCTGCTTTGGTTTTAGCAATATCCTATGCTTACATTAAACTGTTAGGGAATGATGGATTAAAAAAATCAACTGAGTTAGCAATTCTGAACGCTAATTATATCAAAACAAGATTGGAAAAACATTATTCTATTTTATACAAAGGAAAAAATGGAAATGTGGCTCATGAAATGATTGTCGATTTCCGGGAGTTTAAAAAAGGGGGGATAGAGGTTGTAGATATTGCCAAGCGATTGATGGATTATGGTTTTCATGCACCCACTGTTTCCTTTCCTGTTGCTGGAACTTTAATGATTGAGCCTACCGAAAGTGAGAGCTTAACAGAATTGAATCGTTTTTGTGATGCTATGATTGCCATAAAAAATGAAATTGATGAGGTGGTAAAAAAGAAAGTAAGTGCAACAGATAATGTGCTGAAAAGTGCCCCCCACACCATTTTTACACTAACGGATGAAAATTGGAATTTTAGCTATTCCAAAGAAAAAGCGATTTTCCCTTTACCTTATGTTAAAGAGAATAAATTTTGGCCGTCAGTGCGTAGAATTGATGATGCATATGGCGATAGGAATTTACATTGTTCTTGTGCTCCAATAGAAGAGTATCAGTAAAGACTTTAAATTACAATTATTTTAAGATGAATAAAAAACGACTAGCATTTTCCGTATTATTTACCTTATTCCTTTTCTTTATTGATGAGGGACACTATGATTTAACAAGTTTTAAATCCTTAGAAAATTGGATTACTTTCTTTCCTTATGTAGCTGTAATTTATCTACTTTTTTCAGTAATAAATAAAGGATGGTCTTTTATTTTAGGATTTTTCCAGGATTCAAAATCCCATTAGGATCAAATAGGTTTTTAATTCCTTTTTGTAGTTGCAAAGCTTTTTCAGAGAAGACAATATCCATATAGTCTTTCTGTACTAGGCCTATTCCATGTTCGCCACTTAAAGTTCCTCCCAAACTTTTTGTCAATTCAAATATTTCTCTAATTCCTAAAGTGAGTTTTGTATTCCAATCCTCATCAGTCATATCCCCTTTTATAATATTGATATGTAAATTACCATCTCCTGCATGACCATAGCAAACCGATTTGAATCCATAGTTCTTTCCAATCTCTTTTACGCCTTTTAAGAGTTTGGCTAATTCTGCCCTTGGTACAACAGTATCTTCCTCTTTATACACTGAATTGGATTTTACTGATTCTGCAATTTCCCTCCGCAATTTCCAAATTTGATTTTTCTGACTTTCACTATCTGCCAGCAGGATTTCTCCACAATCAAATTGTTGCATTACTTCAAAAATACGCTCACAATCCTTATATAGAATATCCAAATTATCTCCATCCACTTCAACTAATAAATGTGCTTGCACATTGTCATCAATCAAAAGATTTACATCAGTATATTTTAAAGTCCAATCAATTGCATCACGCTCAATAAATTCCAAAGCAGAAGGTGTAATCCCTGCACGAAAAACAGCAGAAACTGCTTCACAAGCCTTTTCTGTAGAATTAAAAGGAACTAAAAGCGTAATATCTTTTGAAGGTAAAGGAATCAGTTTAAAAACAATTTTTGTGATGATTCCAAGCGTCCCCTCACTCCCAATCATTAAAGATGTTAAATCATAACCAGTTGCATTTTTAAGCACATTTGCTCCTGTCCAAATAATTTCTCCAGTTGGCAATACTACTTCTAAGTTCAGTACATAATCCTTAGTTACTCCATATTTTAGAGCTTTTGGTCCGCCCGCATTTTCAGCTAAATTACCACCTAAAAACGAACTTCCTTTACTGGATGGATCTGGAGGGTAAAACAAACCTCTTTCTTCAACAGCATCTCTAAATACTTGATTGATTACCCCAGGCTCAACAGTTGCTTGTAAATTTCTTTCATCAATTTCAATGATAGAATTTAAGCGTTCCAAGCTAAGTGCGACACCACCAAAAATAGGTAAACTTCCACCACTCAATCCTGTACGAGCGCCACATGGAGTTACAGGGATATTATTTGTATTACAATATTGTAGTATCTCTGCAATTTCTGCAGTTTTAGATGGCTTTAAAACTACCTCAGGAGGATACGATAAATCCTCTGTTTCGTCATGGCTATATTCTTGCAATTTTTCTTCATCAGTGAAAACATCTGTTTCACCTATAATCTTTTTGAAAAAAGAAATATCATCAATATTTATTTGCTTGTAGTCCATCTGTGCAAATTTAATTAAATTCGCCATTTCCAAAACTAAAAATCAAACACGAATGAAAAAGATATTAATAATTTGCTTCTCCTTAGTTTTTACAACTCCAATATTTGCACAAAAAAGAGACATTACCCTTGAAGATTTATGGAAGAACTATGCTTTCTACCCTAAATATATTGGTGGCTTTAATTCAATGAATGATGGGGAACATTATTCTACAATGGAGAGAACAGATGATGGGCAAGAAATAGTAAAAAACAATTTTAAGAGTGGAAAAAAAGTTCGTACTCTTTTTAAAAGTGCTGATTTTGATATTCCAAGAATTGGTGGTTATACTTTTAGTAATGATGAAAAACAATTATTATTAGAAACGCAAACTGAAAAAATATACCGTCATTCATCTAAATCTATTTATTATATCTATAATATTTTCACTGATAAATTAAAAAAATTATCAGATGATAAAGTGATGTATGCTACTTTCTCACCAAATGGGGAAAAAGTTGCTTATGTTTTTGAAAATAATCTTTTTATTAAAAATATCAGAAGTGGGAATACAACACAAGTTACTATTGATGGAAAGAGAAATCACATTATAAATGGCGCTTCTGACTGGGTATATGAAGAGGAATTTGCATTGGTTCGTTCATTTGAATGGGCTCCTGATGGAGAACATATTGCCTATTACAAATTTGATGAAAGCAATGTTAAAGAATTTTCAATGGATTTATTTAAAGGAGGTTTGTACCCTACCCAAGATGTATTTAAATATCCAAAAGCTGGAGAAGATAACTCAGTTGTAAAAGTATATTTCTATAATTTGGAACAAGATAAAAGCACTTATATTTATACTGAAAAAGATTATGAATACATTCCAAGAATTAAATGGACTAACAACCCAAAAATATTGGCTCTTTATGGAATGAATCGCCATCAAAATGAATTGGATTTTATATTGGCAAATACTAATGATGCAAGCAACAAAGTACTCTTTACTGAAAAAGATAAATACTATATTGATGTGCATGATAACCTTACTTTTTTGCCTGAAGATAACTTTATTTGGACTTCTGAGGAAGATGGATATAATCACATTTATCTAAAAGATTTTGAGGGAGGAGAAATTCAAATCACAAATGGGAATTGGGAAGTATCTGACTTTCATGGAGTAAATTCTGATAAAATGGAAATTTATTACACATCAACTGAGGATGGGTCAATTAACCGTTCTCTTTTTGTTCAAAATTTAGAAACAAATGAAAAAAGAAAACTAAGTACTATAAACGGAACAAATAATTCTTCTTTCAGCAAAGGATTAAAGTATTACATGAATTCTGTTTCCACTGCTAATACTTCCCCTAAATTTACATTAAACAAATCTGATGGAACAGAATTAAAAGTTTTGGAAGATAATGCTGGATTTGAAACTAAAATGGAAGCATTCAACTTAACTGAAAAAGAATTTTTTACGATAAAAACAGAAGATGTAGAACTGAATGCTTGGATGATAAAACCTCCAAACTTTGATGAAAGCAAGGAATATCCTCTATATATGTTTTTGTATGGAGGTCCTGGTTCACAGCAAGTAACTAACTCCTTTGGTTGGACAGACTATTATTGGCATCAAATGCTTGCTCAAAAAGGATATATTGTTGCCTGTGTGGATAACAGAGGGACTGGAGGAAAAGGTGCTGAGTTCAAAAAAATGACTTATAAAGAGTTAGGTAAATATGAAACAATTGACCAGATAAATGCTGCAAAGTACTTTGGAGGACTATCTTATATTGATGCAAATAGAATAGGAATTCAAGGATGGAGTTATGGTGGTTATATGTCATCACTTGCCATTACAAAAGGTGCTGATGTATTTTCCCTTGCAATTGCGGTTGCTCCTGTAACTAACTGGCGTTATTATGACAATATTTATACAGAACGCTACATGCAAACACCACAAGAAAACGCTAGTGGCTATGATGAAAACTCACCAATTAACCATGTAGAAAAGCTAAAAGGAGATTATTTATTGGTACACGGAAGTGCTGATGACAATGTGCATGTTCAAAATACTATGGAGATGATTTCAGCATTAGTAAATGCAAATAAGCAGTTTGATTTATTCATCTATCCTGATAAAAACCATGGGATTTATGGCGGTAATACACGCTATCATTTATACAAAAAAATGACTGATTTCATTTTAGATAATCTATAACAGAAAATTTTACTATTTTCGGCAACCTAATTTTAAAACAAAACTATGACAAATCAAGAACAAACATTTATGGGTCATCCTAAGGGATTATTCTATTTATTTTTTGCAGAACTTTGGGAAAGGTTCTCCTATTACGGTATGCGTGCCTTACTTACTCTTTACATGGTAAATGAGTTTTTTACTTATATTACTGATGAGGCTTATCGTGAGGAAATATCCTTTGGGATTTTTGCAGCTTACGGTTCGTTAGTTTATGCAACTCCAGTTCTTGGCGGTATGATAGCAGATAAGTTTATTGGTTTCAAAAAATCAATTATGCTAGGTGGTATTCTTATGGCATTGGGCCACTTTTTTATGGCCTTTTATTTTGAGAGTGGATTTGCTGGATTTGAAGTTTCAGCAATCAACAACTTCTTCTTTTATGCTGCTTTAGCACTTTTAATTGTAGGTAATGGTTTCTTCAAACCTAATATTTCAACTATGGTTGGGCGTTTATATCCTGAAGGAGATGACAGAAGAGATTCTGGATTTACTATCTTCTATATGGGAATTAATGCAGGAGCATTTATTGCACCTTTGGCTTGTGGTTGGTTAGGTTATGAATATGGCTGGCACTATGGTTTTGGGGCTGCAGGAATTGGTATGCTTGCAGGGCTTTTCGTATTTATGAGAGGAATGAATGCTGGTGTATTTGGCGATAATGGAAACCAACCAACTGAATATATAGAAAAGAAAATGTATGGTATGCGTACGGATTACTTCTTTTATTTAGTAGCTGCTTTAATGGTTCCTATTGCTGCTTTCTTGGTAAAGAACAATGCAATGGAAGTACTTGATGGTATGCAATTACATTCTTCATTGTTATCTCTATTAGGAATTGTTATCTTAGGTATTATTGCTAAAAAAATGATGGAACTTTCTCGTATGGAAGTATTCAGACTTTTAAGTGTTTTAGTATTAACTTTACTTATTACAGTTTTCTGGTCATTCTTTGAATTGGCTGGAACAGCTATTACTTTATTTGCAGAAAGAAATGTAAACCTTACTTTATTAAATGCATCACAAACAAATGCAATAAATCCAGGATATATTATCTTCTTAGCTATCCCGTTTTCTATGATGTGGGTATATTTATCAAAAACACAAAGAAACCCTACCACTCCTATTAAATTTGCTTTAGGTATTTTACAGTTAGGTTTAGGATTCTTAGTGTTTGCTATGAGTGCACAGTACATGGATGCAGCAGGTCGTACTCCATTCATGTTCCTAATGATAGGATACTTATTATTAACAACTGGAGAATTATTCATCTCTCCTATCGGATTATCTAAAGTTACTGAACTATCTCCAAAAAGTATGACTGCCTTTATGATGGGAGTTTATTTCTTATCCTCTTCTTATGCGCATTATATTTCAGGAGCAATTGCAAAATTAACCACTGGAACAGAGACCGGAGCTATTCCTGAACCAGGATTTATGACTACTATAATTGAAAAAGTTACTGGTTTTGCAGGAGGGTATTCTGAATCATCAATAGAAGGTGTACAATCTTTAGTAAGTTATACTTCAGTATTTACACAAGTTGGTGTAGTGGCAATAGGAATGGCTATTTTTGCGTTCATACTAACACCAGTACTTAAAAAATGGATGCATGGCGTTCACTAAAAAATTAATTAAAAACAAAAAACAAATGAAAAAATTATTAGTAATATTATTAGTTGCATTTTCTCTTAATGGATTTGCACAACAAAAACCATTGGAGTGGCATACAGATGTAAACAAAGCCATTAACTTATCTGTACAAACAGAAAAACCTTTATTCTTCTTTTTCACAGGAAGTGATTGGTGTGGATGGTGCAAACGCTTGCAAAGGGAAGTTTTCTTCAAACCAGAATTTAAGACCTGGGCAAATAAAAATGTAGTATTGGTGGAGTTAGATTTCCCAAAAAGAACAAAACTTTCTGCTGAATTACAAAAACAAAACAGAGAACTAGCAAATATGTTTGGTGTTAGAGGTTATCCTACTATTTGGTTTGTAACTCCTGAAATTAAGGATGGTAAAGTAAACTTCAACAAACTAGGTTCTCAAGGTTATGTTGCTGGCGGCCCGACCGCTTGGATTGCTGGAGCCAATAAAATAATCAAACTAAAATAATGAGAAAGTTTTTCTGTATCGGTTTATTATTGCTGAGCATTTCTGTTTTTTCACAAGGAGAAGCAAAAACAGAAATACAATGGTTGAATATTGAAAAAGCAGAAAAATTAGCAGCAAAATACAATAGTGATATGCTTGTTTTCTTTTTTAGAAATGGTTGCCCAGAATGTAAAAAAATGAAAGCAGAAACTTTACAAAATCCTGAGATTATAAAACTTATTAATGAAAATTTTTTTCCTGTGATGCTAAATGCAAGAACGAAAGATACTATTGTTTACAATGGTAAAGAATATATAAATCAGCAACCTGCTGAACACGGAAATAATTTTCGACATGATTTATATCACGAATTAGCCAATGCAATTAAAGGGAGATACTATTATCCTTATATTGTAATAATTGATGGACAGCATAATAAGGTTTCCAAAATGCCAGGATTTTTCCCTGCAGCAAGATTAAAGAGAAGTTTACAGCAGGCTCTTAAATAAAAAAGGAGCTGATATTTTCAACTCCTTCTTTTTTGGGTGACTGATGGGATTCGAACCCACGACCCCCGGCACCACAAACCAGTGCTCTAACCAACTGAGCTACAATCACCATTTTTCAAGCCGCAAATATAAATATTTGATAATAATAATGGTAAGAAAAAGTAAAGTAAAAATGCCGTATATTTGTTTCCCAAATGAGCGATAGAAAACACAAAGAAATTCTAAAAATAGAAGGCATGACTTGTGCCAATTGTGCTTTAGGAATAAAAAAGCACTTGGATAAAAATGGGGTAAAAAATGTTAATGTAAATTTT
>JACKQG010006009.1_pt1 | contig 13062 bp, 10 predicted proteins | sample 8237621 | NCBI WGS metagenome assembly JACKQG01 (sample SAMN15677084, study PRJNA649215) | marine metagenome | biome: marine; feature: Black Sea; material: saline water; isolation source: suspended particulate matter (SPM) from the Black Sea western gyre | collected 2013-06-09/2013-06-10 | depth...
CGTTGAGTGCGTCATTGCCATAAACGGCCGCGGGCCCGCTGTAGCAATCAATGATACCTACCTTAATGTTTCGCGCCTGGGCAGAACCAGGCAGCAAGATGAGGGAAACAGTTAGAAGGCACCCAAGTAAGGCTAAACCACCAACTAAAACACTGCGCTTCATTTCTTTCCTGTTAAACATCACAGTTCCTCCCTTAGCTAAAAAGTTGCTCTCATCTCCCGTCAGTTCCAGGCATTCCTCATGATGGCGGAGCATGGACTGACGGGTCACCCGATTCCTGTTCAAAACATGAAAACCGTTGTCAGAATTTTCTTCGCATACTACCTTCTTGGCGTCGACGAGGTCAACATGAATATTTCCCTTTAACGCCGTTTACAGCCCCCCTACAGGCATTTTTCATCTCACAACCCCATATCTTCGTTGATCAGAACCACCTTGATCCTTCCCTTGGGAAATGACTTCTGGGTAATGGTCCAGGAGTTGCATATGCGGTCAGGACTCTTGCATTCCTCACAACGGGAGGTCTTTACACAGGGTGTTTTTTTATCCAGCCGCATGGCATTGGTGGGAGCGGCATAATCCTTGATCCGCACCATTGCCTCCTCCAAATCGGGAACGATCTTGTTTCGGCCGACTAAAACGACCACATGTTTAGGGCCGAAGGTAATCCCTGCAACACGGTTGCCAACCATATCCAGGTTAACGAGTTCGCCCGTCTCGGTCACGGCATTGGTCCCGGTGATGAAAAGGTCAACCAGGAGTGACTGTCTCCGCAGCTCCAGAGCATCTTCAGGGGAGAGATTTTTGTTGAAGACGTCCAGGACCTTCATATCCGGATTCCCCTTGAAAGCGTCATAAAGGCCGGTCGATATGAACGTCATGGACCCTCCCCATGAGACACTCTTAGCGCCTGTCTTGGGAAGGATCTTCTCTAACACCACACGGCTTGCCTCAATAGCGTTGTCTGCCGTAAAGACCTCAAAATTGTTCGCCTCCAATGCCTCCTTGAGGTCTGCGAGGCGGAGTTGCCAGTAATTTGCAATAGGCTTTTCCATTTTTCCCTCCTTCCTTATTTCCATCATCCATCGTCTATCAACAATCAGCAATCTCTCACAGTCCCATAAACTTGGCGGCAATCCCCTTCATGATCTCACTGGTTCCGGCAAAAATAGACATCACCCGCGTATCCCTCCAGGCCCGGGCAATCGGATACTCCTCGCAATACCCATACCCGCCGTGAAACTGCATGCACTGGTCTGCCACCCGCATCGCCATCTCCGTGGTCCAGTACTTGGCCATGGATACGTTTACCACCACATTTGCCCCCTCCATATGATCGACGATCAGCTTGTCCACAAATGTCCGGCCTAATCTTGCCTCAGTAGCCATCTCAACGATCTTGAACTGGGTGTTCTGAAACTTTGAAATGGGACGGCCAAAGGCGGTCCGCTCCTTGCAGTACTGGATTGTCATCTCCAACATCCGTTCCGCAGCGGTCACGGCAATGATACAGCACATGAGCCGCTCCTGCTGGAGCTTTTCCATCAGCATCATGAACCCTGACCCTTTTTGACCCAGGCGATTCCCTTTCGGGATACGGCAGTCTGTGAAGAAGAGTTCCGCCGTGTCCTGGCTGTGCCAGCCCACCTTCTTTATCCTTTTCCCCTTCTCAAAACCGGGGGTGCCTTCCTCGATGAGATACAGATCAATGGCCTGATAGTCGTTTTCGATGGAAGGGTCTCTGGCAGCCAGGACAAGAAGTCCACAGTTAATCCCGTTGCTGATAAAGGTCTTCTGGCCGTTAATAACCACCTCGTCGCCGTTTTCCACTGCGGTGGTTCGTATGGAGGCCAGGTCGCTCCCTGTATTGGGTTCGGTCATGGCAATGGCCGTGATCAACTCTCCGGAAATACATCGCGGGAGGTATCTTTTCTTCAGTTCCTCGGAGCCATAAGCGGTAATATAAGGGACGACAATATCGCTGTGCAGCGGCGCGGCCAGTCCTGTGTTCCCTGTTTTTCCCAACTCCTCTGTCAGTATCACCGAATAGAGGAAATCAGCGCCAAAGCCACCATATTCCTCCGGAATATCCATGCAGAGAAAACCCTGCTCCCCCATCTTTAGCCATACGCTCTTCGGTACAATGCCGGCCTCCTCCCACTCGTCCGCATGGGGAATCACCTCCTTTGCAAAAAATCGTCTTGCCGCTTCTCTGAATATCCGGTGTTCCTCGGTGTATTTAATAATTTCCATCGGCCAGTTCTCCTCTCCGTTTCATTTCTCTGCCGCTCGCTTCAGCTCCACGGGATAAGCATTCGCCTCACTATCGTAGAAAACAATTCCCCGGGCCTCGTTCCACAGCACTTCATCCATCGTGCAATAAAAGGCCTTGATCTCGCCCGGCAAAATCCGTTGGCCCCCGCCCGGCATCAGGGTGTTCATCCGGCGTGATCCCCACGCCCCTTTCATGTCAAAATAGCTCGACACAACCACAGGATGTTCTCCCACGTTTTTCACATGGATTTCCAGGTTCTGATCAAAGGCCCTCATTCCGCAGCAGGTCTTGAACCCGAAAATATCTTCCACCGCCGAATTCATGATAGGATGTATAGCAAGCATAAGAGGTTCTTAATTTCTGGTCCTGAAAATTCACAGCGAGTGCATTCCCCGCTGCTTGCAGCAGGGTTAGCGAGCACATTTAAGATGAAGAAATCCTCCTTAAATTTGGGAGATTCCCCGCTGCTTGCAGCGGAGTTCTTCAATTTGAAGTCCGGAAAAAGCCATATCCAACTGCCTTTGGGTAACATATAATATAATTGCCTGATTTGTGCAACGAATGTTTCAGTTAATTTCCCCTGTCTCCATTGATTTGGCCTATTTTGGGAGCAGAGAAATTTCTCTATAGGTTAGGGGTGAAAATTCACAGCGAGCGCATTCCCCGCTGCTCGCAGCGGGGTCCTTCAATGCCCCGGCGGGACTATCAGAGATCATCACTTTTCGCTTGCGTTTTGGACATATTCTATTGTTTGATATTTCATATCACTTTAGCTTCTTGAAACAATCCTTCATTTGTTGCCTGGGACCATGAGGGTCTCTTTCCCAAAGGACGTAAATACGGGGATCGTTTCATAGGAACGGCAGCGAGGCCTTCAAATTCGTCACTGGACAGCCCTCTCCGAGGCGTAGGCTCTACGAGCCGGAGGCCAGAAAAAGGTATTCATTTAACCGGACTTCGCCTCTGCCTGCCCGGAAGCTGTATTGAACGTCAAGGGGGCGTTCTATATGCTCTGGAGAATTTTTGTTACGGCCTTTGGGAAAGAGACCCTCATGGTCCAACACTTTGTTTCAAACCGTTAACGTGTTACGATATTTCCATGTTTAACCGTGCTCACGTTGTTGCGGGCAGATTACGCGATGGCCCTTGAGGACATTATGACCCATCAGATGAGCCTACCATGGAAGTTCAGGGACCTGAAAAGGGCCGTCTTTCAAATATTCCCTGCCATTTTTCTGTTTTTGATTCTGGCCTTTGCCTTCCTCGCCTGTTCTCCCCCCGACACCGAGACCGGCAACTGGAAAGAGCTGCTGACACGTCAACATCGCGAGCTCACTGAAAGCCTCAACGCCGTGGACAAAATCGGCGCAGATCTCCCGGAGCGTCTAACCCTTCTGAAAAAGCGTGTTTACCTGCTGGAATCAAGATTTGGCAGGCTGATGATGTATTTTGACCTCGCCTCTGGAAACCCTCTCGTATTGCGCGACATGATGGGGGTGATAAGCTGGTTTGAAGCCACCATGGAGCGGCTGATATCTCCGTTCAAGCGGGAAGCCGCCTCGCTGAATCGTCTGATGGAAGACATGTCCGATCTATCGCTCAAGATCAAAGGGGAAATGAGCTCCATGGATAACCTGGGCTCACCCGCTGTCTCAGAAAAGGCAAATGCCTATCTCAAGGACCTGACCGGCCTGGGGGACAAGGCGCGGTCCTTGAGTAAAATTATGGTCACAGGGCTTAAACCGGCCGAGGATTTTGAGCTTCACCTGGAAAAGGCCCGGGCCCGAATCGAGGGCCAGTACAGGCGGGTCTTGGAAACCCATTTGCTGAAGCCCGCGGCCAGCTTTTTCTCTGGTGAAGCCTGGCCGGCCGGCCTGGCCGCCGCCCGGAAATGGGCATCCGATTTTGGGATGTATATACTGGAGCCCCTCGAATTGCGAAAATCGAGATGGCTGATGCTCATGGCCAAAATAGTTCTTTTTTCGCTATTCCTCATGGCCGCCTGCTGGATCGCTCTTACGAGGAGGGGAAATCTGTTCGGGAGCCTGTCTCCGGACATTCGACTGCTTCCTTCGTGCCTGATGGGGTCCATTGGCCTTGGAATCCTGGCAGCTACCTCTTTCACCGGCCTTTTTCCATCGACGTTTTTCTTCACGGTAGCGACCGTCTTTGTTGTCCGCGGACTGATTTCCCTCTCAAGGAACTTGTGGCTCTATTTTTTCCCGGAATCTGCCTCTCATCCCGATATGCTGCCGCCACTCTGGGCAGTGGTATCCGCGGCAGCCCTTTCACAGGCCCTTCATATTCCTGAAGAAGTATTTATCCCGGTTTGGGCCTTCTGGCTTCTGGGACTCTGCTGGCACTACGCCCGGAGTCTGTCGAAAAAAAAGGGCTGGGAAAAGGTGACCGGGTTGGTCATGGTCTGGGCCATGCCGGTCCTGGCCCTCCTGGCTGTGATAGGCTGGGGATACCTCTCCATGCTCTTAGGAAAACTATTAATTATGTTTGCGCTCGACTGGCGCCTCGCCCGCTGCACAAGTACCGGTTTGGGCCGTCTCAGGGCCCGATGGGAAAAAAGGGCAGGTGGAGACCCCCAGAAATTTGAGGGGAAGAGTTTGGGATTTCCTCTCATATTCCTGACCCTGTTGATCCTCAGCGTTGCCTGGGCATGCATGCTCCTCGGCGGGTTTTCCCTCTTTTTCGAGCTGGTTCGCTATCAACTTGGGTGGGACCGATTCACATTCAGCCTCTCCCGAATCATTGTCATCTTTGCCCTCCTCTTTGTTACCCGGGCCGGGATCGCCCTGGCACGGTCAGGGATTGGCAAACTGCCGGGCCGCCACAAGGACCTCGATGCGGGGTCGGTGCAGTCGCTGGAGACCATCGTCACCTACGCCCTCTGGTCTCTGTTCATTCTTACCGCCCTTGGCCTGATCGGAATCTCTTTCAGAAACCTGGCGGTCATTGCCGGCGGCCTTTCCGTGGGGCTCGGTTTCGGCATGCAGAACATCGTTAATAATTTCATCGGCGGACTGATTCTCCTGTTCGGGAGGAGCATTCAGCCGGGAGATCTCCTGGAGGTCGACAATGTCAGGGGCCATGTCACGAAGGTCACCATCCGCAACACCGTGGTCCAGAGCTTCGCCGGGGCAACGATTTTTGTCCCCAATTCGACCCTCATCTCCCAGAAGATGATTAACTGGAGCCACCGGGACCACAGATACCGCCAGCATATCGATGTTGGCGTGTCCTATGATTCTGACATCGAAAAAGTTACCGAACTCCTTCTTCAGGCCGCCAGGCAAAGCCCCAAGGTATTGGATATGCCTCCGCCAAGGGTCAGATTTCTGGATTTCGGGGAGAGCACCCTCAACTTTTCCCTGAGGATCTGGATCAGGGGGTGGGGCGACAGGTATGCCGATTCAGAGGTGCGATACCATATCAACCGCATTTTCAGGGAGAACGGAATCGAAATCTCCTTTCCGCAGAGGGATCTGCATATCAGGTCTGCGGAAGGCCTCAAAGGCCTTGGCAGGGACAACAAATAATGTTTGATGGTCTTGTAAGAAGTCAGGAGCCGAAATTTTCTTGTTTGTAACCTCTTGATTTTACTACAGGCCAATTTCACTTTTTGTGAATTTTGTGCCTTTTTGCGGCTTCATAATGTTTAGTTGAAGCCATTTTCCGTTTTCCTCCCGCCCGACAGAGAATCCACTGCATATTGTAGTTTCTTTGTGGTTGACGCACAACATCTTCTGTCGTAAAATACCCTCATTAAAAAGAAATCTCGTAGTTAAGGGGTCCGAGGCTACGCCGAATCAGCGGAATTCGACTCTAGACCCGGATTCTTTACGAATGAGAAACTGGAGATGAAATGAACAGAAAAGCGGATCTGCAGGAATATGACGAGAGCAAGATAAAGACCCTCAGCTCTCTCGAACATATTCGCCTCCGTACCGGGATGTACATCGGACGACTCGGTGACGGGTCCGCATCCGATGACGGCATCTATGTCCTGCTCAAGGAAGTGGTGGACAATGCCATTGACGAGTTCATCATGGGGCACGGGAAAAAAATCACCATTACGGTAAAGGATAATCTGGTTACGGTTCGAGACTATGGCCGGGGGATTCCCTTAGGCAAGGTAATTGATTGCGTTTCTGTAATTAACACAGGCGCAAAGTACAATGATGATGTTTTCCAGTTCAGCGTCGGGCTGAATGGTATCGGCGCCAAGGCCGTCAATGCCCTCTCATCACACTTCAGGGTGGTTGCCTATCGTGATGGAAAATTCAGCGAGGCCGCGTTTGTGAAAGGAAGGCTCAAGTCAAAAAGGCAGGGGAACAGCTCCAATGAGGCGGACGGTACGTACGCGGAGTTTCTCCCGGACAGCGAGATCTTTGGGGAGTATGACTTCAACATGGAATATGTTGAACAGCGCATGTGGAATTATGCCTGTCTTAACAGCGGGTTGCGTCTTGTCTGCAACCGGCGGAGTTTTGAATCCAGGAAGGGACTGCTGGACCTGCTCTATTCCGAGGTCGGGGATGACGGGCTCTATGACATTGTTTACTATAAAGGAAAATTCCTGGAGTTTTCGTTCACTCATACAAGCAGCTACGGTGAGGCCTACTTTTCGTTTGTGAACGGACAATTGACTTCTGATGGAGGGGCACACCAGACTGCATTCAGGGAGGGAATCCTTAAGGGGGTGAACGAATTTTTCAAGAAAAACTATTCGGGTGCGGACGTTCGCGAAGGTATTGCCGGAGCAGTGGCCGTGAGGCTCAAGTCGCCGGTATTCGAAAGCCAGACCAAGAACAAGTTAGGCAACACAGAGGTCAGGGGCTGGATCGTGGCCGAAGTGAGGTCCGCGGTGGTCGATTTTTTGCACAAAAACAGCGGGACATCCAGAAAACTCGAAGAAAAGATCCTGAGCAATGAACGTCTGCGGAAGGAATTGAACACGGTAAAAAAGGAGGCAAAGGCGGCCGCCAAAAAAATCGCCATCAAGATTCGAAATCTGAAAGACTGTAAGTACCATCTTCAGGACGGCTCCAAAGGGGAAAACTCAACGGTTTTTATTACCGAAGGCCAGTCCGCATCGGGCTCCATGGTTTCGGGCCGTGACGTGTATACCCAGGCCATTTTCTCCCTGCGGGGGAAGCCGCAGAACGTCTTCGGGAAGAACAAGGCTGCCATTTACAAGAACGAAGAGCTGTACAATATGATGATGGCCCTGGGTATCGAGGATGATATAGAGAACCTCCGATACGGCAGGATTGTGATTGCCACGGACGCCGATCATGACGGGTTTCATATCCGCAATCTGCTGCTCACCTTTTTTCTCAACTATTTTGAGGAGCTGGTCTCTGCCAACCGTGTATATATCCTGGAAACACCTCTTTTTCGCGTCCGGAACAAGAAAGAAACGCGGTACTGCTATAACGAAAAGGAACGGCATGCGGCCGCGAGTGAGATCAGCAATCCTGAGATAACCCGATTCAAGGGGCTGGGGGAGATATCGCCCAGGGAGTTTTCGCAGTTTATTGGCGATAACATGCGCCTTATCCGGATAAATGTACGATACATCAAGAACGTTCCCGAGACACTCCGGTTTTACATGGGGAAAAACACCCCCGAGCGTCGCGATTTCATCATGGAGAACCTGATCTGATGGTATATGTCAGCAAGATTTTCAATACCAACTTCCTGGAATACGCCTCTTACGTGATCAAGGATCGGGCCATCCCGTACCTTGAGGACGGGTTGAAGCCGGTTCAACGACGCATCCTCCACTCTCTTTTTGAGATGGATGACGGCAAGTTTCACAAGGTTGCCAATGTGGTGGGAACCTGCATGAAGTATCATCCCCACGGCGACGCCTCCATCTACTCTGCCCTTGTTACGCTTGCCAACAAAGACCTTTTCATTGAGAAGCAGGGGAACTTCGGCAATATCTTCACCGGAGATGACCCCTCGGCGGCCCGCTACATCGAGTGCCGGCTGTTACCTCTCGCCAGGGAGGTGCTCTATAACCCGGAGATCACACAATACGAGGACTCATACGACGGCCGGAACCGGGAACCGGTCGCTTTCCCGGCAAAGTTGCCTGTATTACTCATTCACGGGGCAGAAGGGATCGCCGTTGGCATGTCCACGAGAATCCTGCCACATAATCTGATCGAGGTGGCTGAGGCCGTAAAGACGTGCCTCAAGGGAGAGCCGTTTACCCTCTTTCCCGATTTTCTGACCGGGGGTTTTGCCGATGTATCCGAGTACAATGAAGGGAACGGAAAAATCTTGGTCCGGGCAAGAGTCGATACCAGAGACCCCAAGAAAATCGTCATTCGGGAGGTGCCTTTCGGGTCCACCACGGAAAGCCTTATCAATTCCATTGAGGCAGCGGCAAAGAAAAACAAGATCAAGGTCTCAAGTATCGACGATTACAGCACGGAGAACGTTGAGATAGAAATCAAGTTAGCCCGTGGTGTCTACGCAAATGATACGATCGATGCCCTTTTTGCCTTCACTGACTGCGAATCGTCGATCCCGCTCAATCTCCTGATGATTAAGGACGGCCTGCCGGTCGTCATGACCGTGAGCGAGGTGATCCGGCACCATGCCAAAAGACTGGTGGATATCCTGACTGCAGAGCTGAGCCTTGAACAGAGACACTTAGAGGATACACTGCACGCACGGACTATCGAGCAGATATTCATCGAGGAACGCATTTACAAACAGATCGAAGAAATGACCACCCGGGAAGGCGTCATCAACGCCGTGCTTGACGGGCTCAGGCCTTTTTCCGGGCAGATCAGGCGTGAGGTTACTGTTGAGGATGTGGATCGCCTCCTGAAAATCGTCATCCGGCGAATCTCACTTTACGATATTAACAAGGTCAAGAAGGAGATGCAGGGGATCAGAGAGCGGATCAGGGAGATCAGGCGCCACCTTTCGAGTATCACGGATTACGCCATCTCTTTTCTGGAAGAGAAAATTATAACAAAGCACCGTGATCTGTATCCGCGCCGGACAGAAATCATTTCTTTTAATCAGGTGGGCGTGCGTGAGGCAGCCCAGCGTAACCTGAAGCTCCGTTATGACCCCAAGACCGGATACCTCGGTTATGAAGCAGGTGGAAATGTGCTGTTTGACGTTTCACAGTATGACCGGATACTGGTGACCCGGAAGACCGGGGCATACTCGGTAATGGATGTTCCTGAGAAGGTGTTTGTGGACATGGGGATGCTTTACTGCGGATTTGCAGACCATGACACGTGTGCCGAAACCGTCTTCACGGTTGTCTATCGAAATGAAAACGGCTATCCCTATATCAAACGATGCCGTATCGAAAAGTACATCCTCAACAAGGGATATTCGATCGTTCCCGATAACTGCACCGTGTTCAAAACCACCACAATGGACGACGGATACGTGACCGTCAATTACAAACCCAGGCCACGCCTGCGTGTTCTTGAGCAGACCTTCAGGATCTCTGATTATGCCATCAAGGGGGTCAGGGCGCAGGGGGTACGCCTTGCAAGCAAGGAAGCGAGGTCGGCCAGGGTCCTGTCATTATCCGCTCCCTCACAACTCGCCCTCACTGCAGGTGGTATCAAAACCCCCGCGTGTATTGTATAGGGTGGTCACCTTCAGGCGGTTCGTTGACAGCGTCTCCTTCAGATCATTATAAATCCTCTGGGTCACACCCTCCTGAAAAAGCCCCACATTGCGGAAGCTGACCACATAGTACTTGAGGGATTTGAGCTCGATGCATTTCCCCCCCTCCGGGTAATATTCGATAATCAGGCGCCCCACATCCGGCAGACCGCTGAACGGACAGGAGGCGATCAGCTCGGCTGTCTCCGTCTTTATGTATTGATTGGGGCTGTCAAAATCAAACGTCTCAAGAAAGTCGGTCCTGATATGATCTGGGCTCTCCCATTCAAAGATCTTTCCGTCAGCCATTACCATCGGTTTGTTCTCCTTTCCCAACCCGGATAAACCGGAAAAGCGCTTTAAGTCATGTGACAAAAATCACCACAACCGTACCACCTTCTTCCCGTCTCTCAGCTCCCCCCTGACCTTCTCCATGTGTCGAAGCGAAGCGATTTCTCTCTCCAGATCAGAGGGCTTTATCTGAAGCTGCCCTACAAGAATCCGGGGCTCGATCCCGCCGGTTTCTTCCAGTATCTTAAGGATCTTTTCCTGGACCTCATTGACTTCGGTCCGGCCGGTCTGCTCCTCCAACGACTTGGCGCTGTGCACGGCCCATGGATCGCACGTCCGTGCAGGTGAGAGCGCATCCATATAACAGTCCTCGCACAGGACCTTGCCGTAATGTTCCCTTTCCTCCCCGGCTTCGATAGGATCTTTGCACTTTTCGCATTCCATTTTTCTTTTCTCCTTCTCCTAAAGATCAACGGGACTTTTCGCCTCTTTTATGGTCCGGCTTTTGATTTATCCTTCAAAGCACTGATGCCGAATCTTCAATCCGCATGGGCTCCTTTAAAATCATCTTTTTGTTTTTAAATGGGATTCCTTTGTCATCCGTTGTTTGTCACCCTGCTTCTTATCTTTCAACTTCTCACTAAAATGATAAAGGCTTTCCTTTTTTGATTTATTAAGAGTATATTTACCAAAATAATACCGCAACCACTTTCTACAATAACCATGCGCTCTTTTCAGTATGACCTATTTAGCCAAAATTTCATCGTAACGATTTGAATTTCTGAAGATATCTGCTTTATACGGTATGCTCCTATTTTTGTCTAACAACCACCCGAAGAGCCATTATGAATAATGGATTCGGAGTGACGATGTTTCCCCTGTGGACCGCGGGCAGAGAATGTGACGCGAAATGCCTTGAACAATTCGTTATGCGCCAACGCTTGCGCGCAACTTCTGAATCAACTAAGATATTCTCAAGACGCCGCCTTACAGTTGTCGGATTAACAATAGAGGGGTATTCAGATGGGCATTCACCTAACGAAATTGTTGCCCCCCGATGCTGAACGAGAGGATCAGACATATCTTGAAAAGATGGTTGATCTTCTTTCCCAGGATTTCGACTTTCATAGTCAGGATAGCAGCTACGCATCGCATAACTTCCATTCCTTTCCTGCCAAATTCCCGCCGCAACTGCCACACAAGTTGATCCAGGAACTAACACACTCTGGCGACGCTGTGCTTGATCCCATGATGGGGTCAGGAACAACTTTGCTTGAGGCTTTCCTGCTGGGGCGGTATGGAATAGGTTTTGATATTGATCCGCTTGCATTTCTGCTCACAAAAACCAAGGTCACGTCACTCGATAGCAGGCAAGTTTTCCAGGTCGTCAGGGGAATTGTGGAGAGCGCAAAACTTGCTATCAGTGAAAATCGATCTGAATTAGAAAAGCAATTAGCGAGGCGTTGGGAGTCGAAAACCCGCAATTTTGTAGAATACTGGTTTGCCCATGAGACACAAATGGCCCTGCTCGCTCTCATAAATGAGATAGAGCAGATACCGGAGGAGGAAATCAAGGCATTTTGCAAACTCGCGTTTTCAGCTATCATCATCACAAAATCAGGTGGGCTCTCTTTAGCGTTCGATTTGGCACATACGCGCCCACATAGAGCCAAGGTTGTCTTTGATCAAGCCGGTCAGGCCATTATAGGAAGCGATCTAATCGGAAAACAGTCACGCCGCATCAAGCTGTTGACCAAGAGATTGCATTCGCCTTTTGATGAATTTGAAAAGAGAATCCAACAGAATCTAAAAGGTCTTCCGAAAAAAATGTCAGACAGGATTCAACCTTATTTGACCGGGCTATTTGAGCCAGAGCCTGACAGAATTCCACCCCGTATTTCATTTGGAGATGCACAAGCCTTACCGATTGACGATAGTTCTATAGATCTGATCGTCACTTCCCCCCCATATGCCTCTAATGCCATTGATTATATGAGGGCGCACAAGTTTTCTCTGGTATGGCTTGGATATGCGATTGATGGGCTCGGGGAAAAGCGCAAAGAATATATTGGAGGGGAGTCCACAACTGATTTTGTCTTTGAAGCGTTGCCAGAGCACACGAGTATTATAGTTGCTGATATCACCAAACGAGATGAAAAAAAGGCCCGGGTTCTGCGTCGCTACTACTCTGAAAGGACACGGACTTTGCGGGAAATGTTCCGGGTGCTCAAACCCGGAAAAGCAGCGATTATCGTTGTAGGAAGTTCTATTATGCGGGGCAAGGATACTGAAACTCAAATATGCCTTGCCGAGATCGGGCAAACGATCGGTTTCCAAGTCCCTAAAATCGGAGTGCGTAATCTGGACCGAAATCGTCGAATGATGCCAGCCGGAACACATCCAGATCTCGATTCTCAAATCCAGAAACGAATGCACGAAGAACACATCATTGGTTTCTACAAGCCCTGCGCTTGAGTCAACGACAACTCTGGAGAGCAAAATGAATATTTCAGAACTACGCAGAACATATCATCGACGGATTTGTAAAGAGATCGTCAGAATACAGAAAGATGGACAGGCAGAATACCCGAACTTTGCGGATAAAGGGAACAAAGCCAGTAGAGCGATTGCGAAGGGCATCGTGAAACGGCTTGGTGTTACCCCGAGTCACAAGGGGCTCTCTGGTCAGACCGCAGGCGGACTTTTTGAAGCGATTACCAAGGACTTTCTTGAACAGACGTTTACACTTCTGCACCATCTGCGCCCTGGCAAATGGTATGTAGACTTCCCAATTAAATAGAGCAATACTCTCTGATTATTATGAAGCGGTTTA
>JACKQG010006010.1_pt1 | contig 13060 bp, 15 predicted proteins | sample 8237621 | NCBI WGS metagenome assembly JACKQG01 (sample SAMN15677084, study PRJNA649215) | marine metagenome | biome: marine; feature: Black Sea; material: saline water; isolation source: suspended particulate matter (SPM) from the Black Sea western gyre | collected 2013-06-09/2013-06-10 | depth...
AGGTGGCGGGATCACTGGAGGGATATCTTGAAAAGTACCTGCAGCAGGTGGTCGCCTTTGGGTATCGGAATGCGCCGCTGGAGGTTGATGCCAGAAAATATGAGGTGGAACAGTAGTTTATTATTCCCAGATGGATATAATGTGGTCAGATGATAGGGAGTAGCTGCTTGTAATGATCAACGACAATCCAACCTGTTACATCATTGCGGGACCTAATGGAGCAGGTAAAACAACATTTGCACTTAGGTATTTGCCTGATGTTGAGAGTTGTTCAAATTTTGTTAATGCAGACATGATTGCTGTGGGGCTCTATCCATTGGCGCCTGAGAAAGACAGAATTGCTGCGTCTCGAATTTTTCTAAAAGAGATTGATAACTATATTGCCTCTCGTGAGAGTTTTGCATTTGAGACTACACTTTCAGGCAAAGGGCATCTGCGCCGTATACGGTATCTGAGACAGAATGGCTGGAGAGTAGTTTTGTTTTATCTGTGGCTACCTAATGTTGAGTATTCTATACAGCGTGTTCAAGAGAGAGTGGAGCATGGTGGTCACAATATTCCGGAAAGTGATATCCGTAGACGTTTTCCAAAGAGTATTTCAAACCTTTTGAATGAATATGCTTCTATTTGTGATGAGACGATATGTATGAATAATCAGTCACGTGAGGCCACGGTAATTTTTAATCAGATTGCTGATCATAGAAACATAGTAGATAATGAGAGATATGAGGATTTGTTAAGGAGTGTTTCTGATGGAACCAATTAGTGATAGAGCAAAACAGGCAGTTCATTCATTAAATAAGGCGATAGCAGATGTTTTGGAGAAAAAGCGTCTTCTTGGTCAATACGCTGTCATGGGCAATGATGGCAAACCTGTTAAGGTTCCTGCATCTCAACTGCCTGTTGCTTCGTAGTGCATTAACCATGCCACCGATACTCGACCCCGTGCACATTCTTCAGTGCAGTGAAGTTGGGGTCGATCTTCTGAAACTTTCTTCTGATCCGCCTGATATGGCCTGTAACCGTGTTGGTCTCCACATAGCGCTGGCGGGTAATTCCCTTTAGCTCGTCATAGCTGCGTACCCGTCCCCGTTGTGAGGTGATCAGGTTGAGGATGAGAAACTCGGTGAGGGTAAGCTCCAGTCTGTTGCCATACCAGTGTGCCGTCCTCTACAACCGCAATGTGGTAACTCATGTTGGCTCTCTCTTCTTTTCTGCTCTCTGGATGCCTCAATACTATTGCCTTGTTGCGACGCTATATGTCGCAGAAATAAATAGACATAGGTTACGCATTTTTAGCGCACTGTTTCGCCACTTTTAATTGCTTCAATAGGGTCTCTTCGTAGGTTGCCATAGAGGCAGCTCCTCCTGGTTGCCCTCCTCATGCGGGGAGGGCTTTTTTGATCGGTTCAGTGGGGCTATTTGTGGTTATCTCAATCGCCATGTATGCGACGAGAAATATTGACTGGTATAGGCTTGGAAAGGAGCAACACAATGACAAATAAGATAACAAGAGGTTTTCTGTTCACCATGTTTGCTGCCATGCAGCTGCTGTCACCACAGGCGTTTTCTGAAGAGCTCCCCAATGACGCTATGAGCTTCATGGATATGCTGAGAGGGGGAGATGAGCAAGGTGCATTCGAGCTACTCTCAAAGCGTGCAATGCTGGGAGATGCCTCCTCCCAGAGCAATCTTGGGGTGCTCTATCAGAGAGGTATTGGGACAGATGTTGATCTGGAGAAGGCATTCATTCTCTTTGAGCTGGCTGCAAAACAGGAGAGTGCATACGGCATCTTCAATCTGGCAGAGATGTATGAGCTTGGTCAGTTTGTAGAGCAGGATCTGCTCAAGGCGTTGACTCTTTATGAGCTCTCTATGGGTGCCCCTGATAGTGATAGAAAGGTGGTTGTGGCAGCAATGGCGGCGATAGTACGAATACAGGAGGTGCAGTCACCGGTGACCAGGGATGACCGCTTAGATGAGGATGATTTACATCAGATGGGGTTAACCATTATGTAGTCGGACATGGTCTGTCGTATTGGTGTTGTACAGGTATAGACACAATGATATTTGGACTGTTTAGGGGCGACAAGATGGAGAGTGGCAATGAATAAGCCGTATGTTGCAGGGAAATTTGTTTCGTGCCCGGGGCTCCATTGATGCTAAGTTTGGTAGGAAGCTGTAGATGAGGCCTGTTGATAAGGCTGTAGAATTACATTAAAATAAGCATCATAATTGATGCTAAATATTATATTGTATTAAATGTTATGGAGCGCATGAAATGAATACGGTACTTGCAAATACTACAGCCAGTGTAACTGAGCTCAAACGTGACTATGCCAACATCATCAAGTCGCTGGATAGTGAGCCAGTTGCCATTCTAAACCACAACAAGCCTGAGGCTTATCTTGTGCCGGCCGCTTCATACGAGATGATGATTGAGTATATCGAGGATCTTGAGGATGCAAGAGTTGTTCGGGAGCGTGGTGATGGGCCATTTATAGAGGTTGATATGGATGAGCTATAGGCTCCGTTTTCATAAGTTGGCATTGCAGGAGTGGAATAAGCTTGATGGCTCAGTCCGTAACCAGTTCAAGAAGAAGCTGGAGGAGAGAATGGAGAATCCACGTCTGTTATCTGCACGTTTAAAGGGGATGTCTGACTGTTACAAGATAAAGTTGCGTGGGTCTGGCTTTAGGTTGGTTTATCGTGTTGATGACAAGGTGTTGTTTGTGTCGGTGATTGCTGTTGGCAAGAGAGAGAAGAACAGGGTTTATAAACATGCCAAAAAGAGGCATTTTTGATCTTATGGTATGATCCAACCGGTAACCAATCAGGTCATTCATGCTGCTGAGGTTGTAGTGTGCAGATTGATCGAGCAAGCTTACTTGAGAAGCGCAAACAGATAATTAATCAAAATTCTTTGGAGTTGAAAATGAAGTTTAGTCCCTGCACTGGAAAATGCACAGATGAAGGAACTCACTGTGAAGGGTGTGGCCGTAGCCATGTAGAAATTGCAGAAATGAGGACCCATGTTGGAAACCTGGTGTCATTCGCAGAAAAAATGGAATATGAAAATATTGAAGATTTTGCAAATGGTGTAGCTGGCAGCATTAAATACAAAATGGGTGAAGGCCACTAAATTCTGTACTCACGACCTACCTGGTCGTGGCCTGCCATACCTTTGGGGTTTGATCTTACATCCTCTCTGAAAGGTATGAACCCAACTCCATATCGGCACCCAGGATATGGCCGGTTAGCCACTGTTCCAGAAATTCAATATCCTTGATGGAGACCTGCCCATCATCATGCAGAACCTTCTGTTGCAGGTTTTTGCCACTTTCAACCAAATCGGCATGTTCCTGCTTGTGATCACTCATCCCCTCATATCCATGCTTCAGCATTAATCTCTCTTCGTGTCTGAAGTGCCAAATTGTGCAACTTATAAGCTCTTCAATAACTGCATTAATGTAGCTGTGAGAATCATTGTCTGCCACGGAGTTAAGGAGAATGTTGAAGAGCTCAACAAGCTTGCGATGATCTTCATCTATCTCCTCTACTTGAACACTAAGCGAATCATCCCAGATTAAATTTTCCACAAGTATCTCTCCAAAATTAGAACTCTTTGACAACGTTACCAAGAATAGGAAATTAATTTTAAACTTTCTGGGCAAAGCATTAGTGAAAACTGATATTGCGATATGCCAAGTTCCTGTACAATATGTATCAACAGGCCCTCCTTTGTGACGGCCTTTTTTTCATTGAGCCAAATAATTATCGGGAATCTATTATGTTTCAGTTGGGTTGTGTCAGCAGGGTCTGTTTCAGAAATGAGATTCTCTCGGGATTAACAGTCGCTCTCGCTCTGGTTCCCGAGGCAGTTGCCTTCTCTTTTGTTGCAGGAGTTGAGCCGCTAGTTGGCCTCTATGCTGCATTTATGGTGGGGTTGTTGGCGGCAATTTTTGGCGGCCGTCCAGGGATGATCTCTGGCGCCACTGGTGCCATGGCTGTGGTGATGGTATCTCTAGTTGCTGACCATGGGGTTGAGTATCTGTTTGCAGCTGTGGTGCTGACGGGGGTTATTCAGATTACAGTTGGCATCATGCGTCTTGGAAAATATATCCGTATTGTTCCTCACCCGGTTATGCTCGGTTTTGTAAATGGCCTGGCTATCGTTATTTTTCTTGCACAGCTACAGCATTTTCAGTTTTCAACAGCAGACGGTGGGATGTCGTGGATGAGTGGTAACCCCATGATGCTGTTTGCAGGTCTGATCATTCTCACAATGGCGATCATCCACTATCTTCCAAAATTGACGGGAGCATTTCCAGCCTCTCTTGCCGCTATTCTTGTGGTCTCTTTTCTGGTAATTGGCCTGGACCTGGATACCAAGCGAGTAGCTGATCTTGCCTCTATTGAGGGTGGCTTGCCAATTTTTCATATCCCCATGGTCCCATTCAACTGGGAGACCATCTACATAGTGTTCCCGTACGCCATTATTCTTGCGGCTGTTGGTCTGATTGAGTCTCTCCTGACGCTAACCCTGATTGATGAGGTAACCGACACTCGTGGTCAAGGAAACCGGGAGTGTGTGGGCCAGGGGATTGCCAATAGTGTAACTGGCCTTTTTGGGGGTATGGGTGGCTGTGCGATGATTGGACAGAGCATGATCAATGTTAACTCTGGTGGTCGTCAACGCCTATCGGGGATCTCGGCCGCACTCTTTTTGTTGGCTTTTATCCTTTTTGCCTCTGACCTTATCGAGGCGATACCGATGGCCGCTCTGGTGGGGGTAATGTTTATGGTAGTACTTGGGACATTTGAGTGGTCAAGCTTACGTATCATGAGAAAGATACCAACCAAGGATGCCTTTGTACTTGTTCTTGTGTCTGGGGTTACGGTAGCTACTGACCTGGCAATTGCAGTTATTGTTGGAGTGATTGTTTCGGCTCTTATCTTTGCCTGGGAGCATGCCAGCCATATAAACATTGAGCAGCAGGATGATGAGGATGGTATAAGAATTTATGAGCTGAATGGCCCCCTGTTTTTTGGGTCAGTCAAAAACTTCCTGGACCTGTTTAGTCCGGCTGATGATCCTGATGAGGTAATTCTGGAGTTCCGCAACTCTCGTGTTGCTGATCACTCTGCGATTGAGGCTATTGATACTCTGGCTGAGAAATATATCCGTGCAGGCAAGAAACTTCATCTACGTCATCTAAGTCCTGAGTGTCGTATTCTTCTACACAAGGCTGGTGATCTGGTAGAGGTTAATCTTCTGGAAGATCCGATCTATCACGTTGCAGATGATGAGCTTGCGTAGTTAAATACTGCTTTCAGAAAACATGATGGGAGAGAATGGATGCCTTCATTTGATACAGTTTCGGAAGTTGATCTGCATGAGGTAACTAATGCTGTAGATCAGGCCAACAGGGAGATCAGCAGCCGTTTTGATCTTAAAAATACAGGTGCCTCGATTGAGCAGAATGAGTCTGAGCTGACACTCAAGGCTGACCAGGAGTTTCAGCTGCATCAGGTTATGGATATCCTTAGAGGCAAAATGGCCAAACGTGGGGTTGATGCAGATGCTATGAATCCCGGTGATATTGAGACCAATATCAGCGAGGCAAGGCAGGGGGTAGCGATTGTTCAGGGAATTGATCAGACCATAGCAAAGAAGATTGTCAAAACCATTAAACAGTCCAAGATAAAGGTACAGGCTGCAATTCAGGGGGAGAAGGTGAGGGTTACCGGCAAGAAGAGAGATGATCTGCAAGCGGTAATGTCTCTGTTGCGTGAGGAGAAATTCTCCGTTCCACTGCAGTTTGATAATTTCAGGGACTGATCTGTCACTACATGCTAATCAAGATCTCCCTGTCCAAACAGCAGCTTTGTCTGGAGGGTGAAGATATAGCGCACTGTTTCCAGGTATCAACTGCGGCCAACGGTGGAGGAGAACAGATGGGTAGTGAATGCACCCCTAGAGGTGCCCACCATGTCCGCATCAAGATTGGGGATGGTTGTCCGCTAGACAGTGTGTTTGTTGGGCGCCGCCCAACTGGTGAGATCTATACTTATGAGTTAGCTCAACAGCACCCTGGACGCGACTGGATTTTGAGCAGAATTATCTGGTTAAGCGGAGATCAGCCCAGAGTGAATCGGGGTGGAGATGTCGATACCCTGCGACGCATGATCTATATTCATGGCACTCCAGAGAGTGAGCCTGTAGGGGTTCCGCTATCACATGGTTGTATAAGAATGCATAATCGTGACCTGGTAACACTGTTTGATCTGGTTGATGCCGGTACACCGGTCATGATTGAGGATTAGGGGGGGGCAGAGCTATGAGTTTAGGTCCAGTTATGGTTGATGTTGATGGCATCGAGCTCTCTTCAGAGGATCGGGATCTGCTCACCGACCCCAGGGTAGGCGGGGTAATTCTCTTTAGCCGTAACTACCACTCCCCCGAGCAGTTAACCAGGCTCTGTGATGAGATCCACAATATACGTTCACCACGACTTCTGATAGGTGTTGATCATGAGGGTGGTCGGGTACAGCGTTTTCGTGAGGAGTTCACTGAAATCCCACCGATGGCACGGTTTGGGGAGAAGCATGATAACAACCGGAAACAGGCGCATCTAGATACCGAGTCGGCAGGGTGGTTGATGGCAATTGAGCTGCTGACCTGTGGAGTAGATTTCAGTTTTGCTCCGGTGCTTGATCTCTCTCATGGAGTAAGCGGAGTGATTGGAGACCGTGCATTCCATCGCAAACCAGAGGTTGTCTCATCCCTGGCACAGAGCTGGATGCGCGGCATGCACAGAGCGGGGATGGCGGCAGTTGGCAAACATTTCCCCGGCCATGGTGGAGTCAAGGCGGATTCTCATGTAGAGGTTCCGGTGGATGATCGTTCCATGGCAGATCTGATGGCCGATGACATTATCCCTTTTGAGCGCATGGTGCAGTATGGGATGGAGGGGGTAATGCCGGCACATGTATACTACAGCTCGATTGAGCCAAACCATCCGGCGGGGTTCTCCAGGTTTTGGCTGCAGGAGGTGCTGCGCAACCGGCTTAATTTTAGCGGGGCAATCTTCAGTGATGATCTAAGCATGGAGGGGGCTGGGTTGATTGGAGGCTACCAGGAAAGAGCGGAGGCTGCACTGGAGGCCGGTTGCGATATGGTGTTGGTATGCAACCATCGTAACCATGCAGTAGAGGTGGTTGATTCTCTGCCTGTGCAGGGTAATCCTTTAGGGACAGCACGTCTGGTTAGGTTGCATGGCAGCACCAGCATTAGCCGGGAAGATCTGATAGGTAGTAGCCATTGGCAACAGGCTGTTGAACGTATTCATGGTATGGAAGGTATTCATACAGAGGAGATGGAGTTGTGAGTGTATCGCTGAGTGAGGTTGAAAAGGTCAGAATGGAGGCAGATTGCCTCTGGAGTAGTGCTGAGGTTGAGTCTGCTCTAGACCAGATGGCGACAACCTTGAGTGAAAAGATTGCACAGAGCCATCCACTTTTGTTGACAGTAATGAATGGGGCGGTAATCCCCATGGGGTATCTACTGACACGTCTGGATTTTCCACTGCAGGTAGATTATGTGCACGCCACACGTTACGGCAAGGAGCTGGTGGGCGGCACTCTGGAGTGGATTGCCCGTCCCAGGATCTCGCTGGAGAAGCGCACAGTTGTCATAGTGGATGATATTCATGATGAGGGCGGTACCCTCGAAGCATTGAGGATATGGGCGCAGGAGCAGGGGGCTGAAGAGGTTATTACGGTAACCCTGGTTACCAAATTACATGATCGCAAAATTGCCCCTCCATCCGACTTTAATGCATTAACTGTGCCGGATCGCTATGTGTTTGGATTTGGTATGGATTACAAAGGGTATCTGAGAAATCTTCCGGGGATTTTTGCCCTAAGTGAACAAGAGTAACTTGTAGTTACGCTTTTTCGGCAACTCTGCTGATAACTGCCCCCTGGTGCAGTTTTGTCTTGATAAGGTCACCACTTCGTAGTGATGCAGCATCCCGAATAACCTCTCCTGTTGCAGTGGTGGTTACACTATAACCACGACCAAGGGTTGCGAGTGGACTGAGCGCATCCAGTGCATGCGAGATTGAGGAGAGCTTGCTGCCCTGATTCTGGAGGTGGTGGCGGAGCGCCTGTGAAAGCTGTTTATGTTGCCTCTGCAGCTGCTGCCTTAACCCACTTATCCTCTCTGCCGGGTTCAGGTGCTGGAGACGGAGCTCCATACGGTCCAACAGTGCCTTTCTGCGGTTAATAGACTCCTGCTGTATGTTGCTCAGCCGCCTCTCTCCCTCATCCAGCCGTTGTGCAAACTGTCTGATCCGTTCGCGCGGATGACGTAGCTCTCTTTTTAATCCGCCAAGGATTATAGAGAGGTTCTCGACTTTTCTTTCAATTCCTCTGGATAGGCGCTGTTCCAGATGAGCGAGACTGTTCAGCTGCTCCTCTCTGTCTGGTGATACCAGCTCTGCGGCCGCAGATGGTGTGGCAGCCCTGTGATCAGCAACAAAGTCCGTTATGGTGAAATCTGTCTCATGACCAACTGCGGAGATAATGGGGATTGAACAGCCATGGATGGCTCTTGCTACGCTCTCTTCATTGAAACTCCAGAGATCCTCAATTGATCCCCCTCCACGAGCCACAATCAAAAGGTCGCATTCAGCACGTTGTTGGGCGCTGTTAAGTGCGCCAATAATTTCACCCTCTGCGGATGATCCCTGAACAGATGTAGGGTATAAAATTACCGGAAGGGCAGGAAACCGTCTTTCGAGAACTGTGAGAATATCGTGAATGGCAGCACCCGAGGGGGAGCTGATCACCCCGACTCTTTTGGGGATAGAGGGGATCGGTTTTTTACAGCTCTCAGCAAACAGCCCTTCCGCAGAGAGTTTTTTCTTGAGTGCCTCATAGGCTCGCTGGCGCACACCCTCGCCACCCTCTTTCATGTGTTCGGCTATTAGCTGGTAGTCACCCCTTGCCTCATAGAGACTGACGGTACCCCTTATCTCCACATGTTGACCACTCTGCGGACGAAAACGGATGTTATTCAGTCTGCTACGGAACATGGCACATTTGATTTGTGCCTGGTCATCCTTCAGGGTGAAGTAGATATGGCCTGAGGAGGGGCGGGAGAGGGTTGATATCTCGCCCTCAACCCAGAGGGGTGTAAAGTTACGTTCCAGCAAAAAACGTGCCTCCCGATTAAGCTGGGAGACAGTTATTACCTTACGGTCTGAACTCAGTTCCAGGAGGGTGTCTCTACTGTGGTGTTACCGTAACTCTGATGCGCATACTGTCGCCTCGTGGGGAGCGATTCATTTTGGTGGTAAATTCGTGGCCACCATAGCTGTAGGTAACAAGATAGTGGGAGAGTTCACTCTTCTGCTCAGTCTCGTAGATGGTCTCGCAACGCTCAACCTCTTCATAGCGACCGGTGCCCTGTCCTGCACGAGCTCTCTCCGAATCATTGGCAACAGATGCTCCCAGTGCGGCACCAGCAATGGTCATGGCATCTTTCCCGCGGCCTTTACCAAACTGATTACCCAGAACCCCGCCCAATAGTCCGCCCACAAGCTCGTTGGTGTAACTTCCATCTGATGGTCCCGGCTGAGTAACCCTGACAGTCTCGGTCCAGCACTTCTCAACTGGTTTTCTGATGGTGTAACTGCGTTCAACCGCCTCAACATTATCTACTGTGGCCCAGTCAGTGAAACCGGCAGAGAGTGCGGTCTCGGTTATCGGGAGCAGGGATGCGGCGACCAAAACAGGGGCTATTTTTATAGTTTTCAGATTCATGGCTATATCCTTGTTTTTCTGTTTAAGGGCCTTTTACAAGGCAACTATCCCCATTATAGTCCAAACTGGGTGATGTGTAAGGCAACCCCACTATTTACGCATATCTTCATTTCGCAGTCTGCGCATCTGTATTTTATGTGTCTGGTCATTTATAATTCGCGCCTTTCATACATGCTCAGATTATTGGAGTACGCCATGCGTCTTGTTGAACAAGCCCTTACTTTTGATGATGTTCTTCTCCTGCCCGCCCACTCTGTAGTGATTCCGCGGGAGGTATCACTCCGCACCCGCCTGACCCGTGAAATTGAGCTCAATATTCCAATGGTCTCGGCAGCTATGGATACGGTAACTGAAGGTAGATTGGCAATCGCACTTGCTCAGGAGGGTGGGATTGGTATTGTCCATAAAAATATGACGCCTGCGGAACAGGCTCGTGAGGTTCTCAAGGTTAAGCGTTTTGAGAGTGGTGTGGTTACCGATCCAGTTACCATTTCACCAACAGCTACAGTTCGTGAGGTTATGGATCTGACCCGTCAATATGGCATCTCGGGATTGCCGGTTGTAGATGGCAATGATCTGGTGGGTATTGTAACCAGTCGTGATCTCCGTTTTGAAACTCGTCTGGACGAGAAGGTCTCTACTGTCATGACTCCCAAGGAGCGCCTGGTGACAGTGAAGGAGGGGGCTGAGAGATCAGAGGTGATTGAACTTCTGCATGAGCATCGGATTGAAAAGGTTCTGGTGGTCAATGACAACTTTGAGCTACGCGGGATGATTACAGTCAAGGATATACAGAAGGCGACAGACAAACCAAATGCCTGCAAGGATGATCAAGAGCGTCTCAGAGTTGGTGCTGCAGTAGGCACTGGCGCCGAAACCGAGGAGAGGGTGGCGGCACTGGCCGAGGCCGGGGTAGATGTGGTGGTAGTAGATACTGCTCACGGACACTCGCAAGGGGTTCTGGATCGAGTCCGTTGGGTAAAGGATAATTTTCCTCAGATCCAGGTTATTGGTGGCAATATTGCAACTGGAGCAGCTGCAAGAGATCTGGTTGCGGCCGGTGCTGATGCAGTCAAGGTTGGGATTGGCCCTGGCTCAATCTGTACTACTCGTATTGTTGCCGGGGTTGGTGTTCCTCAGGTGACAGCTGTCTCCAATGTGGTAAAGGCTCTGGAAGGGACTGGTGTTCCTGCAATTGCCGATGGTGGTATTCGTTACTCTGGAGATATGGCGAAGGCAATCGTGGCTGGTGCCCACTGTATTATGGTGGGAGGATTGTTGGCAGGCACAGAAGAGGCGCCGGGTGAGGTTGAGCTTTATCAGGGGCGCTCCTACAAATCATACAGGGGGATGGGTTCCCTGGGCGCAATGCAGCAGGGGTCCAGTGACCGTTATTTCCAGGAAAATAGCGGTAACGTGGAGAAGCTGGTGCCAGAAGGTATTGAGGGGAGGGTTCCATACAAGGGGCCAATGACTGCAATTATCCACCAGATGATGGGAGGATTGCGTTCCAGTATGGGTTACACCGGTTGCGTGAATATTGATGAGATGAGAACCAGACCGGAATTTGTGCAGGTGACTGGTGCAGGTATGGCTGAGAGCCATGTACATGATGTCAGTATTACCAAAGAAGCTCCTAACTACAGAGTTTAACCAATGACAGATATACATCACGACAGGATACTGATCCTCGATTTTGGGTCTCAGTATACGCAGCTTATAGCGCGTCGTGTTCGTGAGGCCGGGGTCTATTGTGAGCTCTATCCTTTTGATATGAGCAGTGAGGCAATTGCCGAATTCAACCCAAAAGGGATCATTCTATCTGGAGGACCGGAGACTGCTACTACAGTAGATGCCCCCAGGGCACCACAAATAGTTTTTGATCTCGGTGTTCCGGTTCTCGGTATCTGTTATGGAATGCAGACCATGGCGGAGCAACTGGGTGGCAAGGTGGAGTCACCAGACCATCGTGAGTATGGTTATGCGCAGGTAAGAGCGCGTGGACATACGAGGCTGCTAAAGGATATTGAAGACCATACCACCCCGGAAGGCTATGGCATGCTGGATGTCTGGATGAGTCATGGAGACCGGGTGGCAGAGCTGCCTGACGGGTTCTCGGTGATGGCATCTACGGATAATGCGCCGCTAGCCGGCATGGCTGATGAGAGCCGCAGTTTTTATGGGGTACAGTTTCATCCAGAGGTAACACATACACGTCAAGGCGAGAGGATAGTAAACCGTTTTGTGCTGGATATATGTGGGTGTGCCGCACTGTGGAATCCTGCCAACATCATTGAAGAGAGTATTGCGGAGATTCGCCAGCAGGTTGGCGCTGATGAGGTTCTTCTTGGACTCTCCGGAGGGGTGGACTCATCAGTAGTTGCGGCACTGCTTCACAAGGCGATAGGTGATCAACTCACCTGTGTGTTTGTTGATAATGGACTGCTTCGTCTGAACGAAGGTGACCAGGTCATGGCAATGTTTGCTGAGCATATGGGGATCAGGGTTGTTCGTTCTGACTCTGAATCGCGTTTTCTTGATGCACTCAAGGGGGAGATCGACCCTGAAAAGAAACGCAAAATTATAGGCCACACATTTATTGATGTATTTGATGAAGAGGCTGGCAAACTCTCAAACGTAAAGTGGCTGGCTCAGGGCACTATCTATCCTGATGTAATTGAGTCTGCTGGAGCCAAATCCGGCAAGGCCAAGGTGATCAAGTCACACCATAATGTTGGTGGTCTACCTGATGATATGAACCTGGAGTTGCTGGAGCCACTGCGTGAGCTGTTTAAGGATGAGGTGCGCAAGATAGGGGTAGAGCTTGGTCTGCCATCCGAGATGGTCTATCGCCATCCGTTCCCTGGGCCAGGCCTGGGGGTAAGAATCCTGGGTGAGGTCAAGAAAGAGTTTGCGGATCTGTTGCGTAAGGCTGACGATATATTTATCTCTGAGCTTAGGGCGAATAACCTGTATGACTCAGTTAGCCAGGCATTTGTGGTCTTCCTGCCGGTTCGTTCAGTAGGTGTCATGGGTGATAACCGTCAATATGATTATGTTGTTGCGCTGCGTGCAGTGGAGACGGTAGATTTCATGACTGCACGCTGGGCTCATCTTCCTTACGATTTTCTTGGAAAGGTTTCAACAAGAATAATCAATGAGATCAATGGGATATCGAGGGTATCTTATGATATTTCTGGGAAGCCGCCCGCAACAATCGAGTGGGAAT
>JACKQG010006011.1_pt1 | contig 13058 bp, 12 predicted proteins | sample 8237621 | NCBI WGS metagenome assembly JACKQG01 (sample SAMN15677084, study PRJNA649215) | marine metagenome | biome: marine; feature: Black Sea; material: saline water; isolation source: suspended particulate matter (SPM) from the Black Sea western gyre | collected 2013-06-09/2013-06-10 | depth...
ACGACCTTCGGGTTATGAGCCCGACGAGCTACCAGACTGCTCCACCCCGCATCACAGGAGACAATATATAGAATAGTCATGTTTCTGTCAAGTTTTTTTAATTCTTTTGCCGGGATATTTTTTAATCTGCCAGGGTTTGTGAAAGCTCATAAATGCAAACAGTGGCTGTTCAGACCTTTGCCACAACAATTCCGGCTGCTGCATTGGCAACCATTGCACTTTGCTCAAAGCTTGCACCAATGACAAGAGCTGTTACCTTTATAATTCATCAATATTAATCATCAGATATCCAATAATGAGGTGATCATGGTTTTAAGCTCCGGGTAATTCCTTGTCACGGGAATATCGGGGAAATCCCTGATTACAGGCTCTGGCGGGCTAAAGAAAAACCCCTGGTCGGCTTCCTGGATCATCCCTATATCATTATAGGAATCTCCAAAAGCAATCACATGATAATTCATTGCCTTTAACGCTTTTACAGCCTCTTTTTTCTGATTTTCTATCCTGAGGTTGTAATCCGTGATATTGCCGTTTTTGTCAATGGTCAGGTTATGGCATAAGAGTGTTGGATAATTTAACTTTGCCATCAAAGGCTTTGCAAACTCTTCAAAGGTATCTGAAAGCAGAATAATCTGTGAGTTCTCCCTGATCCAGTTTAAAATATCCAGTGCGCCCTCAAGGGGCTCCAGAGTGGCAATCACATTTTTAATATCCTGAATCTTTAAATTATTCTTTTTCAACAAAGAAAGCCTTTTTTTCATTAGCACATTATAATCACTGATATCCCGGGTGGTCAGCCTAAGCTCCTCGATCCCGGTTTTTTTTGCAACATTAATCCATATCTCCGGCAGAAAAACACCTTCTACATCCGCAACCAATATTTTCATCGCACTACTCCTGGTCAGTTTCTTCAATTCTAATCAAAATGGGATCACCTACAACTGAATCTGTTTTTGAAATTTGTTTTAACGCCTTTTGCACCCATGCTTCCCTGGCAATATGGGTGATCATTACAACGGGCACTTTTCCATTGCTTTTCCGTCCCTTTTGATGGACGGATTTAATACTGATATTGTTGTCTCCTAATATACCGGAAATTTTAGCCAGCACACCAGGGTGATCCTGGGCCTCAAACCTAAGAAAATATTTTGTATAAAGCTCTTCCATGGGAAGAATCGGTATTGGTTTTATATTATCTTCAGGATATCCCAGAATGGGGACCCGTGTTTTAGCACCTGAAATAATATTTCGTGCAATATCAACGATATCACTTAATACAGCACTGGCAGTGGGCATCATACCGGCCCCATGGCCATAGAGCATGGTCTGTCCTGTGGCATCGGCATCAATGGCAATTGCATTCATGGACCCATCAACGTGGGATAAAGGGTTTGAACTGGATATCATTGTGGGATGTACCCTTGCTTCCACATGGTCTTCATGGGTTTTTCCAATGGCCAGAAGCTTGATGATATATCCAAAGGACCTAGCAAATTCAATATCCACTGCTGTAATATTCCTGATGCCTTCCACATGAATGTCTTTTAAATTAATTTCCATGCCGTGGGCAAGGGAATTTAAAATAGCAAGCTTATGGGCTGTATCAAATCCATCTATGTCCAGAGAGGGTTCGGCTTCTGCATATCCTAAGGCCTGGGCAGCCTTTAACGCATCTTCAAAATCTGACCCATCCCTTGAAATTTTAGTAAGGATATAATTGCAGGTTCCGTTTAGAATTGCTGCCATGGACTTGATATCATTGGCCACAAGGGACTCCCTCAAGGCCTTGATAATGGGCATACAGCCCCCGCAACTGGCTTCAAAGGCCAGATCGACCATATTTTTCCTGGCAGCCTTGACAAGATCATTTCCAAACCCGGCCAAAAGGGCTTTATTGGCAGTTACCACATGTTTTTTATTTTCAAGGGAATCTAAAATAAACTTTCTGGCAATGGTTTCGCCCCCAATGGTTTCCACAATAATATCTATAGAAGGATCATTGATAATCAGATTTGCATCAGAAACCAGGTTGGTGGTTCCAAGGTCAATGCCCCGATCTGTAGTTATATCAATATCAGCAATGGTTTTAAGATTTAAAACAGCCCCTGTTCTGGATTCCAGCAATTGTTTTTTTTGTTTTAACAGATTTGCCACGCCAGTACCGACAACACCATACCCTAAAATTCCAATATGGATTATTTTCATTCTCTTTAGACTCTCCGATGTTAACTTCTATTTAAAAATAAAGTAAATACAATATTCAAATGACGATGTCAAAAAGCTTTTGACTTTTAGCCAAATTATGTTTAATATCGCAAAATCTATAACGTTTTAATCAACTAATTGAAAAAGGTAGTCATAAATGAGCAATTCCATTTCTTATGCAGATTCAGGTGTTGATATAGACAAAGCAAATAAATTGGTTAACAGGATTAAAGATATTGCGAAATCCACTCCAAGAACAGGTGTCATGGGTGAGATAGGTGGTTTTGGAGGTCTTTATTCCCTGAATCTTTCCAATGTTGCCAACCCCGTTCTGGTCAGTTCGACAGACGGTGTCGGAACCAAGCTTAAAATTGCTTTTATGATGGACAAGCATGATACCATTGGTATTGACCTTGTGGCCATGTGTGTTAACGATATTATTGTCCAGGGTGCAAAACCCCTGTTTTTTCTTGATTATCTGGCCATGGGGGTTCTTGACAATGATGTGGCTGAAAAAATTATTCTGGGAATTGCCAAGGGATGCAATCTTGCCGGATGCGCTTTGATCGGTGGTGAAACCGCAGAAATGCCGGGGCTGTACCAAAAAGGAGAATATGATCTTTCCGGATTTTCCGTGGGTCTTGTGGACAACGATAAAATCATAGATGGTTCCTACATCAGAAATGGTCATAAACTCATTGGTCTTGCCTCAAGCGGTGTGCACAGCAATGGGTTTTCCCTTGTAAGAAAAATCTTTTTTGATAAATGCAAGTATACCATAGATACCAAACTTAATGAACTTGACACAACTCTTGGAGAAGAACTCCTTAAACCCACCATTATTTATGTTCCTACTATTTTAAGCCTTATAAGAGATCTGCCCATTCACGGCATTGTTCATATCACGGGGGGCGGAATTGATGAAAATGTCATCCGAGTCATCCCGGAAGCCTGTAAAGCCATTGTTCACAAAGATACCTGGGAAATTCCCCCTGTTTTCAAAATCCTTCAAAACCAGGGCTCTGTTTCGGATTCTGAAATGCAGAGAACCTTTAACAATGGCATTGGCATGGTAATTGTGGTACCTGATGCATCTGCCCAGGAAGTCATGGACAGGCTCGAGGCAATGGATGAAAAAGCATATTTCATCGGTGAGGTTGAATCCAGGGAAAATAATGAAACCCAGACCCAATGGGTTTAGACCTGACAGGTCTTCTCCTCTTCTTTTATCATGATTGTCCTTGGAATTGAATCATCCTGTGATGAAACTTGTGCTGCCATTGTCAAAGATGGCACAAGCATCCTTTCTTCCGTCATAGCTAGCCAGATTGATGTTCACCATAAATATGGCGGCGTTGTACCTGAACTTGCCTCACGAATGCACGTTGAAGCCATTACCCCCGTGGTGGATGAAGCAATAAGCAAAGCAAATATCATTCTTGAGGATATTGATGCAGTTGCAGCGACACGTGGCCCCGGGCTGATCGGTGCCCTTTTGGTGGGATTTACCTTTGCCAAATCTTTTGCCTGGGCACGACACCTTCCTTTTGCCGGTGTAAATCATCTGGAAGCCCATATCTATTCGCTGTTTCTCATGGACTCAAAACCTGATTTCCCCTTTATTGCCCTGGTGGTTTCAGGAGGGCACACCAATATCTACCATGTCACCTCATATGATAATTTTGAACTCATGGGACAGACAAGGGATGATGCAGCCGGAGAAGCCTTTGATAAAGTGGCAAAAATGCTGGAATTAGGCTATCCTGGCGGCCCGATAATTGAGCGTATTGCAAAAACAAAAGATCCTGCTGTCATTACATTCCCCAGGACAATGCTTGAAAAAGGCAGTTTTGATTTCAGCTTCAGCGGTCTAAAGTCATCCGTTGCCCGGTATATCCATGACAACCATATCGTCACAGCAGATGAAAAAGCACAGATTGCCGCCTCTTTTCAGGAAGCTGTCATTGATGTTCTCACACAAAAACTGATCCTGGCAGCCCAGCATAAAAACTGCCGAAACATTGGCATTTCAGGGGGGGTGTCTGCCAATAAAACCTTTGTAAACAAATTAACCCAAAAAGCAACATCCAAAAAAATAGATATTTTTGCCCCGCCCATTGAACTTTGCGGTGACAATGCCGCCATGATAGCGGCCAGAGGATATACCATGATTCAGCAAGGCCAGCTATGCCATCTTGACCATGATGTATTTTCAAGAACAAAAATAGATTAGCCTTATCCCTGCAAGTATTTTTTCTTAACCCTTAAAATTCTTTCCAAAGATTTTTTACCCATTAAATAAAGATTTTCATCTCTATTGAGCCGTCCCAGAATTTCATGGAAGGCTTTATCAATACCAGGTCCTTTATGACAGATCAGGGCCATATCAATTCCAGAAGTTAAAATCTGCTGGATACAGGTTTCCATATCATGCTCAATGGCTTTCATATCCAGGTCATCCGTCATAACAAGACCATCATATCCCATTTGATTGCGCAACAAGTCGTTGGCTATAAAAGGAGACAGGCTTGCCTGCCAATGATAGTCAAGCTGAGGATATAAAATATGAGACAGCATGATTCCTGCAACACCCTGATTTTTTGCATCCACAAAGGGAACCATGTCCGATTGAATGAGGCTCTCAAGATCAATATCCAGTACAGGGAGATGAAAATGAGAATCTTTAATAGTTCTGCCAATACCTGGAAAATGCTTGGCCACGGCCATGATGCCCTTTTCCTGTAGAGTAAGAATGATTTGGGTACCCAGCCTTGAAATAGTTTTTGCATCTCCCTTAAATACCCGGTCTTTCATAATGGAGTCCACCCCTTTTGGCGCAATATCCAGAACCGGGGCAAAATTCATATTGATCCCCACCTGGGCGAGCTCATGGGCTGTAATGGAGGCAAAGGTCCTGGCATCCTCAACCGTGTCAATAAATGGATTTCCCTTGAACACGGTAAAGGGTTCTTTAAGCCTTGCCACAGCCCCGCCTTCCTGGTCTATAGCAATAAACAGCGGGGGAAGGCCGCGTGCCCCTGCATAGGTCTGGCAGTCGGAACAAAGACAGCTCACCTGTTCCGGGGATTCAATATTCCTTGCAAAAAGGATGATGCCGCTGGCGTTAATATCATTAATAATATGTTTCAACTCATTGTTGAATTCCATACCATCAAATCCCAGCATCAATCGTTGCCCGGCCATTAATTTTTGAGTTATTTTGTTTTTATCCATTCTATTTTCTTGACTTACCCTTATTTTCTTGCCTGAAATCTATTTTCTTGACCAATCCCTTATTTCCTTGACTAACACATGTTTTAAATATTAGAACATTTCTTTTTTAAATAACCAATTACCCTAATAAAGATTAACCTTTTTAAATTAACCTGTATTTGGATACCATGAAAACCGGAACTTTTAAATCAGATTTTATTTTACTCTTTGTTGCCATCATCTGGGGATTTGCCTTTGTGGCACAGAGAATCGGGATGGATCATGTCGGACCTTTTACCTTTAACGGCCTTCGGTTTGTTTTAGGATGCCTGTCCCTGCTGCCCATTATTTATTTTCAACGCAACTCGCCATCAGCTAAAACCAATACAGGTCTTATCAAATCCGGCATAATATCGGGCATTTTCCTGTTTCTAGGGATCTCATTCCAACAGGTGGGGCTGGTATATACAACGGCTGGAAAAGCAGGATTTATCACGGGACTTTATGTTATTTTTGTTCCTTTTTTAAATCTTTTCTTCAAACAGGACAAAACCGGCCTTGGAACATGGATCGGAGCTGTCCTGGCATGTATCGGCATGTTTTTATTGAGCGTGACCAACAATATGCGTATGGAATTCGGAGATGTTTTGGTTTTGTTTTCCGCCATTTGTTTTGCCTTCCATTTAATCATTATCGGCAGGTGGTCCAGCCGGTTTAATACGGCTAAACTCTCCTTTGTCCAATGCATTGTCTGCTCAGTCTTAAGCCTGCTTGTGGCTGCCGTATTTGAAACCTTTATTCTCGCCGATATTTTAAAAATTACCATCCCTTTGCTCTATGGCGGTGTTTTGTCAGTTGGGGTTGCTTATTCACTACAGATTTATGGGCAGAAAAACAGTCCTGCTTCCCATTCTGCGATTCTTTTAAGTCTTGAAGCCGTATTTGCTGCCATTGGTGGATGGTTGATTTTAAATGAAATTCTTTCAGGACGTGCTTTTTTGGGATGTGCTCTCATGCTGGCAGGAATGCTGATATCTCAATTGTATTACAAAAAATAAATATTTGAAATTCTTAACTTTTTAGCACTTTATTATGAGGCCAGGCTTGCATTATTGTATTTTTTTTGTCAATTTAATGAAAAAATACACAATAGATAAAGAGGGATACAAATGGATACAAAAGAAATTATCGAGATGGAAAACAAATTTGGTGCAAAAAATTACAAACCCCTGGATGTTATTCTTGAAAAAGGTAAAGGGATTTGGGTCTGGGACGTTGAAGGAAACAAATACATGGATTGTCTGGCAGCCTACTCTGCTGTTAATCAGGGCCACTGCCACCCCAGAATCATCAAAAAAATGAAAGAACAGCTTGATAAACTCTGTATCACATCCAGGGCATTCAGAAACAATCAGCTTTCCTTGTTTTATCAAGATATCTGCAAGCTGACCAATTCCCATATGGTTCTTCCCATGAACAGCGGTGCTGAAGCTGTGGAAACCGTTATTAAAGCTGTCAGAAAATGGGGGTACAGGACAAAGAATATTCCTGAAGGAAAAGCTGAAATCATTGTCTGTGAAAATAATTTCCATGGAAGGACCCTGACCATTATCGGATTTTCCACTGAAGAACAATACAAGGACGGATTCGGCCCGTTTACACCTGGATTCAAAGCTATCCCTTTTGGAGATGCCAGGGCTCTTGAAGATGCCATAACAAAAAACACGGTGGCGTTTCTTGTGGAACCCATCCAGGGTGAAGCCGGAGTTATTGTTCCGCCCGACGGATATTTAAAAGCTGTCAGAGACATTTGTACTAAAAACAATGTTGCCCTGGTATTTGATGAAATTCAGACAGGGCTCGGCAGAACGGGAAAACTTCTGGCTGAAGAACATGAAGGGGTTGAATCAGATGTCACATTGATAGGCAAAGCCTTATCCGGCGGCTGCTATCCTGTATCAGCCGTTCTTTCCAATGCTGAGGTCCTGGGAGTATTTCTTCCGGGTGATCATGGCTCCACTTTTGGCGGAAATCCCCTGGCCTGTGCTGTGGCAAGACAGGCACTCAAGGTGCTGGTTGATGAGGGCATGATTGAAAATGCTGCCAGAATGGGAGACTATTTTCAGGAAAAATTAAAAGAAATCCCAAGCCCTTATATAAAAGAAGTCCGGGGAAAAGGGCTTCTTATCGGTGTTGAACTGAAATATGATGCGGGCGGAGCGAGATCATTTTGTGAAAAACTTATGAAAAAGGGTCTTTTGTGCAAAGAGACCCATGAAAATGTTATCCGGTTTTCCCCGCCCCTCGTCATCACAAGACAAGACATTGACTGGGCTCTTGAAAAAATCAGGGCGGTACTTATCCCTTAAGTTTATTTAATGCATCGCGAAGTTGCAGAGTGACATCTTCGGACAATTTTCCTGCTTTTTCAATATTTGCAGCAATCTTATCAAGTCCCGCTTCTTTTGCCCGACCAGCCCAGGTATAAAAAGTATCTTTGTGACTGTCATTGTGATCAATCCAATGGCTAAACAATTTCTCAAGCTTTTGTTCAAAGGTCAATTCATGGGTATGGTCGTGACTATGGGCCTGCCCCGTGCCATGGGTGTGCGAGTGATCATGGTCTTGGGAATAGTTGTGGTCGTGGGAATGGTCGTGGGAATGATCGTGGTCGTGTGTCATAATATTACTCCATTCAAATTTTTATAGATCAAATTTTTGCAAGCCACAGGTTCTGGTGTGTATTAACATACCGGTCGCCAATGGCTGAAAACTATTTTTAGAATTTTTAATTTCATAGTCTTTATTGATACTCTTGTTATACTCATCTTTGCAAGAGTTTTTTATTGTAAAATAATGCAGGGATTGCTATGAAAATAAAGAAACCAATGGAGGCGCGCAAAAGATGAAAAAATCGCTTTTTTATTTTATGATCTTTTTTACTATACTTTGTTTATTCCCGCAGCTTATCTGGGCTAGAACCGGATATGTTTCAGACAGACTGATATTAAATTTAAGACAGGAACCAGACAATGTTTCGGCTGTAATAAAAGGATTAAAAAGCGATACCCATGTCTTTATCCTGGACGAAAATAAAGAGTTCTACAAAATTGAGCTCGAATCCAAGGAAACAGGCTGGGTAGAAAAAAAATTTATTATTTTTGAACTTCCGAAAACTCTTATTATTGACCAGCTAACACAGGAAAACAACGACCTTAAAGATAAAATTTCAAAATTAGGCTTTCTTGAAACCGATTTAAAACCAAATGAGGGCACTTTGCCTGCCGACCAAGATATAAAACACGATGGCCTAATCGAAAACGCTGAAAACATTCAAAAAATTGTTCAGGAAAACCAGATGTATCAAAAAAAAATAATGGAGCTTTCCAAAGAACTTGAATTACTGAAAAAAAATGATGATCCATTAAAAATTGGTATGATCAAATGGTTTCTAGCAGGAGTTGGTGTTCTGCTTATGGGATGGATTGTCGGGCGGAGTGTGTCGTCAAGAAAACGAAAATCCAATTCTTTGCTTAACTGATAGCCAAAAGCCCGCAATAGCTTGCCTTTTGGTTCAATATCTTGAGTGGAGGTAATGATTTTATTTCACTAAAGGAACTATAAGTCCGCCATCCATCAAAAACAGAACACTTGCATCCCTGCCCTTTTCTTCCAGGGCCTGGTCAATGGCGGTCTGAAGATCTGAGAAAGGTTTAATAAACAGTTTTGAAATAATCTTGGGTTCAACATCCGTCACCCCCCACATTTGTGCCCAAAGTCCAATTTCTGCCATTTTGGCAGCTTTGTGATACCCCAGGACATATCCCTTTTCAATGGTTTCAAGGGCAGCTTTAGGCGTGTCACTTGAGCCTAGAAGATCGGCAAAGGCTTTCCCACCGATGCCACACCTGCATTTTGCCACAAGGATCATGATCCCATCTTCTTTTAAGGCAAGCTTTGCATTATCTATGCCTTTTTGTGCCTGGTACAGATCAATATCCTGGGGAAATTTAACTATAGATACCACAATATCCGCCTTTTTTTCCAGGGGTGCTGCAAACACCTCATTGGCAAATTCAATGGCAGCATGAAAGGAATCATTGATATGACCACAGCAGGTGGCATAGATTTTGTGATTTTTATCCAGAACCGTCATGATTGAAAAAATTTCCTGTTTTACGGTTTTGATGGCATCAATCATATCCTCGTGAACCGGGTTACCTTCGAGGGCCAGGGCTTTGGCTTCAGGAGCAAGGGCAAGTTTATGATTCTGTTCTATGGTTTCATAGCCTGCAATCCCGGGCAGAAAGGATTTTCTTCCCCCCGTATATCCTGCAAAATAATGGGGTTCCACAGAAGAAATGATGATGATCTTATCTGCCTCGACACCGGCCTTGTTGACATACATCTGTGTTCCATTAGTGGACTGACCCAGGAAAACCATGTCTTCTTTGACCCTGGCATCATGAACAATAATCCGATCTTTAATCTCCTCATAAAAGGAACCAAAAATCTGAAGATATTCTTCCTGGGACGGGCCCCTGTGGGCACCCGTGGCAATGATGAAATTAAAATTTGTCTGTTTTAAATCATCAAAAATGAATTCAAGAATTTTTTTGGTGGGAGTGGGTCTTGTGGCATCGTTGACAATTACAAGCACCTTTTTTGCATCACTTAAAAACTCTTTAAAGCTTTTAGAGTTTATGGGATTTTTGATGGCCTCTTTTATATTTTCATCTTCATCATCAATTGTAACGTCATTTGCTTCAAGAAAACTGACCTTGATATCATCACTGATCGTAGCTGACATTGTGCTGTCTTTACCATATGGAACATCAATTTTCATAAAACCACTCCTTTAAGGATCGTTAACCAAATAAATTGGTCAATATTGCTTGTTTCTTGGCCCGTCTTCTGCGCTGCGTTAAAGGTCGAATACGTATAATAGTATGCAACCTTTAACGCAACTTGAATACGAGCCTTTATTTTTAATCCCTAGCGTATTGGACCCATATTATTGAGTTTAACCACAAAGGTATCAATCTCGGCCTTGAATAGTGTCTTGTCCCCGGCCGGAATCTGAACAAGCTGAATCCTTTCTGGATCAATATCAATACTTTTAAAAGTATTACGAAGATTTTCAACGATTTTTTTAGCCCTTTGATTTCCATTATGCTGACAGTCATCGTCAGGGCAGACGGCTGCCATGATACCCCATGCATTATGAAGGAAAGGCGCCATTAAGAGCTGTGGCTCAAGACGTCCGCCACACATGTTCACAAGTATTTCATAATTATTGTCTTTGATTTCAACGTCGGGAAGTACAGAAGCCTGAAGCTCTGGAAAATATGACCAGTTACAGGCAAAAATTATTGCCTTGGAAGATTCATGGGTATTTAAAAAGGTTGAGGCCCTTTCAATAAGCTCATCCCTGCCAGTCCCAAAATCATTTTCAATTTTGGCCGCTCCAGCCGGACAGACCTCAAGACAGATACCGCAAGCCTGACATTTGGCCGGATCAGTGGCAATACCTTTTCCATCATAGGACCTGGCTTCATGGGGGCAGGCCCCCACACAAATAAGACAACGGGCACAATTTAATTTGGTTATCGATGTTGTCCCGGGACCTTCAAGTCCCATCTCAACAAGGTCCTTTCTGGCATCTGTGAAAATTTCAGTTAAAGGAACCCCTGAAGAGCATGCAGCTTCACACCGCTTGCAATAAAAGCATGAGAACATTTTATCTGCTGCAGATTCTGAAGGTTGAACCTCTCCTGATATCAGCCCAAAAGCCGTAATTATTTTTGCCCTTGGTGCATCGGATTCCCAGCCAGTATGCTTGAACATGGGACAATGTTCAAAACAATATCCGCACCTGATACAATTTGCCAAAGTGCCTTGCCATTTTTCAAGATTTTTAAATTCTTTTATTTTATTTTCCATGGAATTAACCTTTTTATTTTAGCTGTTCACAGAATATCTCAAGTTGGTTGCAGTCACCCAGTCTTCCGGAGCCTGTGCAAGTTTACCCGGATTCAGAATATTATTAGGATCAAATGCTTTTTTGATACCGGCCAAAAGATTTAATGAATCTGATTTTTCAATTTTGAACGATTCTGCCTTGGAAAGTCCTATACCATGTTCGGCACTGGTGGTCCCATTAACAGATCGGACATATTCATAAATTTCAGTGATTGCCTTTTTGGAAGCAGCCCACTGGTCTTTTCTTTTTGTGTCCATTAAAATTTTGGTGTGCATACACCCGGAGCCGCAATGGCCATAGGCCGTCATTACGATATTATGTCGATCTGCTATTTCATGGACTTTGCCTGCCAACTCCGCCATTTTTGAGTAGGGAACCGCCATGTCGTCGGCAAGGGATGTGCTAGCGAGATTGTCATCATATTTTGAAAGTGCTGGAAACAGTTTTTTGCGTCCCATGAAAATTTTTGCCCGTTCCTTTGGATCATAGCTGGCATGAATATCCTGACCATTGTGTTTCTCACATATTTTCTTCATCTTGTCGATTTCATAATCAACAGCTTCTTTTACCATACCGTCTGCTTCAAAAATTAATGCTGCAGCAACCTCTTTAAGTCCGAGATCCATTGTTTTGTTGACGGCTTTTATGGCAACAGAATCCACCAGTTCCAGCATGGAAGGAATCGAACCCGAACCCATTATTGAACCGATGGCTTCGCCGGCATCTTTAAGAGAATCAAAATTGGCAACCCCCATGCATCTGAATTCCGGGATGGGAACAAAGCTTAAGGTCGCTTCAACCACAATACCAAGCGTGCCTTCAGACCCGACTATGAGTTTATGGAGCTGGTAACCGGACGCTTCAACCCTTGTGCGGGCACCAAGGCTGACCAAATCGCCGTTTGCCAGGACCACCTTCATTCCAAGAACCGCATCCCGTGTGGCGCCATACTTCACAGACCTGACCCCACTGGCATTGTTGGCAATTTCACCGCCAATGGTTGCAATCCTTGAAGAAGCTGGTGTAGGGGGATAAAACACCCCGTATTTTTTTAAAGCAAGATTAAGATCATCATCAACAACACCGGGTTCAACACGGCAGTAGACATCCGCAAGGTTGATCTCAAGAATCTTATTCATTCCTTTCATATCGAGCATAATCCCACCATGGATGGGAACGGCCTGACCACACATTCCTGAACCGCCACCCCTGGCAATAACCGGGATAATTTCCTCATTTGCATATCTCATGATTTCCTGAACCTGTGAGGTGTTTTCCGGTTTGACAATAGCCCATGGCATGGCATGATGCACAGAAGAATCTGATCCGTAAATATAGAGGTCGGAAGGATCTGTTTTAATATTTCGTTCCCCGACAATAGCTCTTAATCGGGTGACATCAATTGTTTTCATTCGGAACTCCTCCTTTTTTTTTAAATCTGTTGAATCTTCTATATTTATACAATTATTTTCAATAGTGTGCGACTAATACTTCCATAAAGATTTGAAAATTTCAATCTTAATTCGCAACTTGTTAAACTATTGTTAAAAATTTTTAGAATTACCATCCTTAGAATTACCATAATTGGAATGATAAAAGGGCACTAACAGACATGCCCTTGCGGGCACAACAAATTATGAAAGCGTATTGAGATGTG
>JACKQG010006012.1_pt1 | contig 13057 bp, 13 predicted proteins | sample 8237621 | NCBI WGS metagenome assembly JACKQG01 (sample SAMN15677084, study PRJNA649215) | marine metagenome | biome: marine; feature: Black Sea; material: saline water; isolation source: suspended particulate matter (SPM) from the Black Sea western gyre | collected 2013-06-09/2013-06-10 | depth...
ACATGGTCACTTTTGAAGCAAAAGGACCTAACGGCACACCGGTTCATCGCCGGATTGCCAGCCTGAGAATCATGGTTGGAAGTGGATTTTCTGTTGATGCTGTAGCTGATCCGAGTACTATTTGCGAGGGAGCGTCCTCTCAGCTTGATGCGGTTCTTACTTTAGGAGATCCGCCTTTCACCTATCTATGGTCACCCACAACCGGACTAAGTGATCCAACTATCGCGAATCCGGTAGCTACTCCATCTGCAACGACAACATATTCCGTATCAGTTACCGACAGCAGTCCCGAAACCGTATCCGATGATGTTGAGGTCACCGTGCTCACACCGATTACATCTGCGGGTGACATTATTGGAGCTACATTAGTCTGTGAGGCCACAACGGAAATTTACGAGGTTGCACCGATACCTGGAGCTACTTCCTACTCATGGACAGTGCCGAGCGATGCAACCATTGTATCCGGACAGAATTCACCACTAATCAATGTTACCTGGGGACCAACCTCCGGCATAATTTCGATTATCGTTGGGAACATCTGTGGCAACAGCCCACCAAGTACCCTGGATGTAACCGTCGAACCGATGCTTCCTATACCGGGAGATATTTCAGGACCCGACTTCGGGTGTACAGGCGTTGAAACAACTTTCTCGATCGACGCAATACCTGGAGCTGATGTGTACGAATGGTCGGTTCCAGCTGATGCACAAATTGTTAGCGGACAAGGAACGACAGAAGTTAATGTCATTTGGGGATCAACCGCCGGTGACATCGCTGTTTTAGCACGAAACAGTTGTGGGGCCAGTCCAACTCAAACGCGGAATCTGACGCCCGCAACAATACCCGAGCCCGCCGGGCAAATTAGTGGAAACGATACAGTTTGTGTGAATCAAGGGGGATATGATTATGATGTTCCTGTTATCCCGGGAGCGACTTCATACACCTGGATCCTACCAACCGGAGCCTATATAACAGCTGGTGGGGGAACAAATGCGGTTACAATTGGATTTGATCCACAAGCCATCAGTGGCAATATTTCAGTAAATGGAGTGAATGATTGTGGAGATGGCACATCCAGCAGCAAGTCGGTATTTGTATCTGACTGCCTGGGTATCAATGTTCAAACTCTCGATGCTACTGTGAGACTGTTCCCCAATCCGGTTGAGCAAACACTGAATATACAGATCAATGGAAGCGAAAAGAAGCTTATGCTAACGATTAGCGATGTGACGGGAAATACCAAAATCGTGCAACCATTATCAGGCCTGCCTGAGAAGTATACAAAAAGAATTGATGTCTCCGGATTTGCAGAAGGAGTCTATTTCATCAGGTTGACTAATGATGACCGTTATTATGTTCAGAAATTTGTTGTTCTGCGATAAAAATAATGCGTGATAAATTCCCCTGGCTGATTAATTGACCAGGGGAATTTATTTTTTCAACAAGAACGTTTCGATTGAATAATAATCAGGTCCTTTTGGACGAAGAATGCTCTCGTAAAGAATCAGGTGTTTAACTGACACCGGATGAGAAGAGATGCCTTTCATTTTATCCAGTATTTTTTGAAAAAAGACTTTGTCTTGAAGATACTTGATCCTCCCCAACGTGAGATGAGGAACCTGATTTTGACGCCCTGTCTGAAAACCAAGAGATTCAAAATCAAGACTCGCTCTTTTCATCAGTGTGGCCAGCTCGTCATACGGTTCGATCCCCGTCCAGATGACGCGGGGATTGTAAGAACTGCCAAAGACGCCTAATCCTGCAAGCCGGAATGTGAAACTGGAAGTAGCTTTCGTTAGATTTTTAAGGACTTGTGAGATATCAGGGATCAATCGCTCTTCTGTTTCGCCGAGGAATTTTAAGGTGATATGAATATTCTTTTCCTCTACCCAGTTGATCTTTTCGTGGGATAAAGCATGCCGTAAGCGACAAAAAGCACTCAGAAAATCCGGATCAGGATTAATATTAAATGCAACAAATAAACGCTTCATTGGAGAATTTTATACAAAAATAAAAATTATAACTTTGTGCGCTCAACGGGGCATTAGCTCAGCTGGCTAGAGCGTTAGACTGGCAGTCTAGAGGTCAAGGGTTCGACTCCCTTATGCTCCACTTCTCATCTGTTTTCAAGCCAGGATGTAAACGGATGTTCCGATAAATATGCATTGTAATATCTGTGATCCAGGGAAACCTCCTCCCCTGCCCATTCAGGTAAATCAAACTCCTCCTCAGTGCTTTCAAGCTCAATCTCTGCCATGTACAATCCTTCATTTGAGCCGTGGAAGATATCTACATCCCACGATTTCCCGTGATGATTGATCTTATATCTTGTTTTCTCAACCAGGTTACCTGCAACAAGAGAATGCAGTGCACGGGCCTCCTCAAGGGGTATGGTATATTCGAACTCCATACGGCTGATATTCTCCCGCCTCCCTTTGATAGCAAGTAATCCAATATCATTGGCTATCCTTATACGTATCACTGCCTCTTCATCCCGGGACAGATATCCCTGCTTGATCTGCTTGCTCTCTGCTTTTTCAACTCCATCCCAGATCTCTTTCCGGACCAGGAATTTGCGTTCTATTTCAAGGTGTTTCAATTTAAGCGAATTAAATGTGAAATGATAAATTTACTCAGCGTATATTTGCGATGACGAACAAATCAGGTATAAATTTTAGCTAAAGATACATAAGATTAATGAAAATATTAATCCTTTGTACCGGAAATTCATGTCGCAGTCAGATGGCAGAAGGAATATTGCGAGCGATTAACTCTGAGCTGGAAATATTCTCAGCAGGCACCAAGCCAGAGGCAGTCGTTAATCCCCATGCTATAACAGTGATGAAAGAGATTGGAATTGATATCTCTTCACAACAACCTGCACATATTAACCAGTTTATCGGCAACTCATTTGACTATGTCATCACAGTCTGCGACCATGCCCGGGAGAGTTGCCCCGTATTTATCGGAGAAATAAAAAATAAGCTTCACATTGGTTTTCAAGACCCTGCCACAGCCAGGGGAAGCGAAGCAGAGATCCTGCCCGTATACAGAAAAATCCGCGATGAAATCAATGAAGCATTTACTAAATTCTATCATAAAAACCATATCTATGGTACTGGAAAAAAAACGTCTTAAATTTCCGGATAGGTTCCTCACGCTGTGGATCTTTATCGCCATGGGAGTTGGTGTTTTCTGGGGGTATCTTTTTCCCGGAGTTGTTGATTTCTGGAACAACTTCCAGGTTGGAACCACCAATATTCCTATCGCCATTGGCTTGATCCTGATGATGTATCCACCACTGGCTAAAGTGCGGTATGAGGAGATGGGAGATGTGTTTAAAGACTGGAAAGTGCTGTCGTTATCTCTGGTACAGAACTGGATAATTGGCCCGGTTTTCATGTTTATTCTGGCAATTGTTTTCCTGCGGAATTATCCGGAATATATGGTCGGGCTTATCCTGATAGGCCTGGCACGCTGTATCGCCATGGTCATTGTATGGAATGATCTGGCCAGGGGCAACCGGGAATATTGTGCCGGCCTGGTAGCCTTTAACTCCATCTTTCAGGTGTTATTTTTCTCTGTTTATGCCTGGTTTTTCATTACCGTGATGCCCTCGTGGTTTGGCCTGAAATCCGTTGATGTAGATATTACCATAGGAGAAATTGCCAAAAGTGTATTAATTTATCTGGGCATCCCATTTCTGGCCGGAGTTTTTTCACGCTATAGCCTGATCAGATGGCGGGGAAGAGATTGGTACGAAAGTGTATTCATCCCGAAAATTAGCCCCATCACACTTATTGCCCTGATTTTTACCATAGTCGTGATGTTTTCGCTAAAAGGTGAATACATTGTGAAGATCCCAATGGATGTCGTCTATATTGCCATCCCCCTGACCATCTATTTTGTGGTAATGTTTATCGTCTCCTTTTTCATGGGGTGGAAGTTGAAAGCAGGTTATGAAAAGACCACCACCCTCTCCTTCACTGCTGCAAGCAACAATTTTGAACTGGCAATTGCTGTGGCGATTGCAGTGTTTGGATTGAATTCAGGAGAAGCATTTGCTGCGGTAATAGGTCCGCTTGTTGAAGTACCCGTTCTGATCAGCCTTGTAAGCCTTGCCTTTTGGTTTAAAAAACGATATTTTTGATAAAAATTAAGCGAGAAATATGAAGGTCAGCCACATTGAACATATAGGTATTGCGGTTAACAGTCTGGATGAGATGATTCCCTATTATGAGAACCTTCTCGGCACCCCATGTTATGCCATTGAAGAGGTAAAAGACCAACAGGTGAAAACAGCAATTTTTCAGGTTGGAGGAACGAAAATCGAACTACTGGAATCTACCGATCCCGAAGGCCCGATTGGTAAATTTCTGGAGAAAAAAGGTGAAGGTATCCATCATATTGCTTTGGCAACGGAAGATGCAGACACGGCATTGAAAGAGGCAGAAGAGATGGGTATAAGATTGATTGACAACACATCCCGCAAAGGGGCTGAAGGCCTCGATATCGGATTCCTTCATCCGAAATCAACTCATGGTGTTCTCACAGAATTATGCAGCTTGTAGGGGCGACCGTTCCGGTCGCCCCTACAAGCATTGAATTATGCCAACAATCGGAATCAGCGGAGGATCCGGATCAGGCAAATCCACAGTCGTTAATGAATTGATCACCAGGTTGCCGGACAATGGTGTGGCGGTGATTCATCAAGACGCTTATTATTGGGACAATGGGGACAAGTCGCACCAGGAAAAACAACAAATCAATTTTGACCATCCTGATGCCATTGAGTGGGAGATGTTGATCAGCCAGCTGAAAGATCTGAAACTAGGAGAATCCATTGAGATGCCACACTACTCTTACGTGACGTGTGCTCGTTCTGCCGAGACTACGCTTGTGCAACCACGGAAGATCATTATCATCGAGGGAATTCTGATCCTGACGGAGCCCGGTCTGCGCGATTTGCTGGATATTAAGGTATTTGTTGATACTGATCCCAATGAAAGACTGAGGCGGATCATTCGAAGAGATATGGACGAAAGAGGCCGTTCCCCCGGCCAAGAACTTCGCCATTATGAAACTTTCGTCAAACCGATGCACGTGAAATTCATCGAACCGTCAAAACGTTTTGCTGATATTATCGTACCACGGGGAGGGAAGAACCGGGTTGCCCTGGACATATTGGTTTCCCATATACAAATGACGGACTAACGTTTCTTAATTAACCGGTACTCCGCATCGCATCAACCGGATCAAGGCGGGAAGCCCGCATGGCAGGAATGATTCCTGAAGTTAAACCGATCGCCGCTGAGACACCCGCTCCGAGCCAGATATTTCCGGCAGTCAGAATAAGTTCGAAGTCAAATCCGTATGAGATAATCAGGGTCAGGATGTAAACAAGGAGCAATCCCACAATCCCACCGATCAGGGAGAGAAAAATAGCTTCAAAAAGGAATTGAAGTAAGATGAAATAATTTTTAGCTCCGATTGCTTTCTGGATTCCGATGATACTTGTGCGTTCCTTGACCGAGACAAACATGATGTTAGCGATTCCGAATCCGCCTACAAGAAGAGAAAAACCACCGATAATCCAACCGATGATAGCGACTGTATTGAAGAAACTATCAAATCCTTCTGTGATGATGCTCGTTTCGTTGATGGCAAAATTATCATCTGCAGAGGGCTTGAGTTTTCTGACGGAACGCATGATGCCAGTCAGCTCATCCCGCAGCTCATCGTTGGAAACCAGGGGTTTCGCTCTGACGATGATGGTGGCATCCATATTACGAATATCAACCAGGCTCTTAAAGTAATTAATGGGAAGGTAGAGTGTATTGTCGTTCGAGTTACCGAACATATCTTCACCCTCCTTGTCGATGACTCCGATTACCTCCATATTGCGCCCCATCACCTTGATCCGCCTGCCTACCGGATCCATCTTACCGAAAAGATTGGCAGCAATCTCATTGCCGATAATGGATACGTTCTTTCCGTTATTTGACTCCATTGGAGAAAAATATCTCCCGTCGCTGATTTCAAATGGTAAAACCCTGTCGAAATTATACGAAACACCCACGATCTGCACTCCATCCATGTAATTTCCATGAAATTTAACGGTTTTGGTGACATCAATCATAAATGCAGAAATCTCTGATAATGTACTGCGCTTCTGAATCTCTCTCATATCATCGAGAGATGCTTCAGGACGCTGGTAGTATTTCCACCAGGGGTATTCCCCACCCATCGACCAGGGCCACTTCTGCACAAACAACACATTACTCCCGAGCGATTCAATGTTGGTCCGGATGGCGATCTCCATTGAGTCGAAGATTGTAAAGACCGAGATGATACAGAAGATACCGATCGTAATTCCCGACAATGATAAGATCGTACGGATTTTGTTGACGATAATCGCCTGGAACGCGAAGATATAGCTTTCTCTTATGAGTCTTAAGATCAGTAACATAGTTCAGAAAATTTCAAAAAAAATCATGGTAAAGGTAATATATTTTGTGTTTGCGGACATGAAAGCGGTCATTCATACGTCGATTTTTGGTAACATTGCATGAAAACCCTCAAACCACTGTTTCTTATGATAAATCGGATTAAAATCAAATCTGCACTTATCTCTGTTTATTCAAAAGAGGGAATTGCAGATCTGGCCACTACTCTAGAGCAAAATGGAGTTAAAATTTTTTCAACCGGCGGTACGTTTACCTATCTGAAAAGTCTGGGAATAGAAGCCATTCCGATTGAGGAAATCACCTCCTATCCCTCCATCCTGGGGGGACGGGTAAAGACACTTCATCCGAAGATATTCGGCGGGATTTTGTGGAGGCGGGATGAAGAGAGAGACAAAGAGGACCTCTCCCGGTATGATATCCCGTCAGTAGATATGGTTATTGTTGATCTCTACCCGTTTGAGAAGACGGTGGCAACAACTAATGACGAAAAAGAGATTATTGAGAAGGTTGATATCGGAGGGATTTCACTAATCCGTGCAGCTGCGAAAAATTTCCAGCATGTACTGGTTATTCCATCGGCCGGACTTTATGGCCAGTTATCTAACCTACTGCTGGAGAAAAAAGGATTTACCAACCTGGAAGAGAGGAAGTTTTTTGCCGCAAAGGCATTTGAAGTCTCTTCGCATTACGATACAGAAATCTTTAACTTTTTCAACAGGAAAGCTGGGATTGAGGCATTTAAACAGAGTTATGCAACTGGCCGTTCATTACGGTATGGCGAAAACCCTCACCAAAAGGGAATATTCTACGGTAAGCTGGATGATGTGTTTACACAGCTTCACGGCAAAGAGATCTCATACAATAACCTGGTAGATATTGAAGCTGCGATACAAATGATCGGTGAGTTTACAGAGCCTACTGTGGTAATCATCAAGCACACAAATCCCTGCGGCGTGGCCAGTCGTGAGACCCTGACAAAGGCCTGGCTTGATGCCCTGGCATGTGATCCTGTTTCAGCATTTGGCGGCATCATCAGCGTAAACAGAAAAGTAGATAGGACAACTGCAGAAAAGGTCAACAAACTCTTTTTCGAGATCATAATTGCAGAAGAATATGAAAATGATGCACTTGAACTGCTTCAATCTAAGAAAAATAGAATAATTTTGTGCTGGAAACCGTTTACATTTTCTACCCGGCAGTTTAAATCACTCCTGAATGGGGTGATAGAACAGGAGAAGGACAAAAACACGGAACAGGAAAAAGATTTCCGCAATGTCACACGGAAACATCCGGAAAATGATGAAATTCCTGATCTTGTTTTTGCAAATAAGGTGGTGAAGCACTTGAAGTCTAACACGATTGTGGTGGTCAAAGAGCAGCAGTTGATTGGGTGTGGAATGGGCCAGACATCCCGGGTTGATGCATTGAAACAGGCTATTCTGAAAGCGGAGGTATTTGGCTTTGATACAACCGGAGCCGTCATGGCGTCTGATGCCTTTTTCCCGTTTTCAGATTCAGTGGAGATCGCTCACAAAGCAGGTATTAACGCAGTGATCCAACCGGGAGGATCGATCCGGGATAACGATTCGATCCAATTCTGTGACGAGCATGAAATGTCAATGGTCTTTACAGGAATTAGACATTTTAAACATTAAAAAGAAGAAATTACTATGGGGTTTTTCACAAAAGAGATAGCGATTGACTTGGGAACTGCCAATACGATTATTATTTTTTCAGATAAAGTAGTTGTGGATGAACCATCCATTGTGGCTATCGAACGAAGCTCGAATAAGATTCTTGCTGTCGGGAAGCGAGCTCAGATGATGCATGGAAAAACGCATGAAAACATCAAGACGATACGCCCTCTTCGAGGTGGAGTGATTGCTGACTTCCATGCTGCCGAGCATATGATCAGGGAGATGATCAAGATGATCGAAGTCAGAAAAACATGGTTCCCCCCTGCCATGAAAATGGTTATCTGTATCCCATCCGGCATCACGGAGGTTGAGGAGCGTGCTGTAAAAGATTCGGCTGAACAAGCAGGCGCCAAAGAGGTCCGGTTAATCCATGAACCCATGGCTGCCGCTATCGGGATCGGGATAGATGTACTGGAACCGATTGGAAATATGGTCATTGATGTTGGTGGTGGCACAAGTGAGATTGCGGTTATTGCACTGGGCGGTATCGTTAACAATAAATCGATCCGCATTGCCGGTGATGAATTCAATACCGATATCCAGGAGTATATGCGGAAGCAACACAACATCAATATAGGTGAACGAACAGCCGAGCGGATAAAGATCGAAGTTGGAGCAGCGCTCCCGGATATCGATAATCCTCCGGAAGAGTACCCTGTGCATGGCCGCGATTTGCTTACCGGGATTCCTAAGGAGGTCATTATCAATCATGCTGAAATTGCCCATGCGCTTGATAAATCGATTGCGAAAATTGAAGCGGCCGTACTCAATGCCCTTGAGATGACACCACCTGAACTGGCATCGGATATTTATGAAACCGGAATTTACCTGACTGGTGGCGGAGCCCTGCTCAGGGGGCTTGACAAACGACTGCATTTAAAGACAAAGCTGAAAGTCTACGTCGCCGAAGATCCTCTTCGTGCAGTTGCCAGAGGGACGGGAATTGCACTGAAAAACTTCGATAAGTTTACCTTTTTGATCAAGTGATTTGACAGATGCGAAACCTATATCTCTTCTTTCGGAAGCACTATTTCATTTTCCTTTTTCTGCTTCTGGAGGTAGTTTCGCTGATCTTTTTCTTTCGCCATAACAAATTCCAGAATGCGGTCATGTACGACTGGACCAGCGCCATATCCGGACGGGTGAACAATACCTACAATAGCATCGCGGAATACTTATACTTGAGACGTACCAACTTCATCCTCGGAGAAGAGAATGCTAAGCTGCATGCCCGGATGCCACAGGCCATCTACCTGGCCGACACCCAGATCTATATCAGGAACGATACCATCATGCAATCGGAATACAGATTCATAAACGCCAAGGTGATCAGCAATACGACCAACCGGCGTAACAACTACATGATGATCAATAAAGGAATTATGCATGGAATTGAGCCTCATATGGGGATTATTGCGGGAGATAAAATCGTTGGTCAGGTGGTTAGTGTTTCCAGGCATTTCAGTTGGATCATGTCGGTGCTGCATAAGGAGGTGAAGATATCTGCAAAGTTCTTGAAGAATAATCAACTTGTTAGCGTAGAATGGCATGGGGGTGATTACCAAATTGGTGTGGTAAAAGAAATTCCGAAGCACCTGATTGTTTCAGCAGGAGATAGCATCATTACGAGTGGAAATTCTGAGATCTTTCCGGAAGGAATTCTGGTCGGAACTATTAAACAGGTAAAGGAGCATCAGGATGAAAACTTTAACACGGCGACAATTTGCTTTTTAACCGACTTTAACGGTCTCGGATACATTGAGGTGGTACTCGATATGTTTAAGGAAGAGAAAACGAACCTGAAAGCCTCATTTCAAGAGTTATGACCAATCTGGTAAGTAGAAATATCGTCCGGTTTTTCTTTTTGATCCTGTTTCAGGTGTTGATCCTGAATCACATCAACCTGGGAGGTTATACGAATCCCTATATCTATGTCTACTTTATTCTGCTACTGCCCTTTGCCACACCGCGTTGGCTGTTACTGATCCTTGCATTCATCATGGGGCTCTCCATCGACCTCTTCTCCAACACGCCGGGGTTGAATGCTGCTGCTACAGTATTAATGGCGTTTTTTCGCCCCTTTGTCATTCGTGCGGTCTCCAACATTCCGGAAGAAGAACTGGGCATCCAACCCTCTATGAGGATCCTGGGATTTAAATGGTTCCTCTCCTATGCCACCATTCTGGTCCTGATTCATAATTTCGCCCTCTTTTATCTGGAAATATTCCGTTTCGCAGAGTTCTTTCAAACGCTTTTACGTGTGATACTCAGCGCCGTTTTTACCCTCGGCCTGATTTTACTGAGCGAGCTGATGTTTTACGGGAGAAGCAAGAAATAACTACCCCACCCTCTATTATCCAGTCATCCAGTCATCCAGTCATCCAGCATCCAGCATCCAGCATCTGCTTGCAGAATTACAGGGCCTCAAATAAAACAACCCGCCAGCTACTTCACTAACGGATTGCTATCATGATTGAGGTCTCGAGCGGATTCGAACCGCTGTATACGGTTTTGCAGACCGCCGCCTAGCCGCTCGGCCACGAGACCACATTTAGGAGAGCAAAAATAGGAAAAAAATCAATCCGTTAGCACACAGGCTACCTGTTTTACCTTTCCCCCTAGTGAAGGGTTGATTTTAGAAATTTTTACCTGCAAGGAAGCGATTTCAGGGAAAGCGGTTTTCAGCGCATCAATAATCCGTCGGGCAACATGTTCGATCAGCTGGGATTTTTGCTCCATCTCATGCCGCACCTGACCATATACTTCCATATAGTTAATCGTATCTTGCAGGTGGTCAGAAGTTTCTGCTTTCGTAGTGTCAAGATCAAGCTCCAGATCAACCTTAAACTGTGTTCCGATGATCTGCTCCTCATGAAAACAGCCATGATAAGCAAAGAACTCCATCCCCTCTAAAATGATTTTTCCCATGATCAGATTTTTTGTCTCCGAAAATAGGAAATTCCAATGAAACAGACCCTATTTTCCTAAAATTCTGTAAGTTTACCGCCTGATTGGAGATGATAAGTATACCTATGAAAGAGTCGAAAAAGATACCCGGAGAAAAGCCTGCCAGGTCAATGAATTTCATTGAAGAGATCATTAAAGAGGATATCCGGAACGGGAAGAATGACGGTCGGGTTCATACACGTTTTCCACCTGAGCCAAATGGATACCTGCATATCGGACACGCCAAATCGATCTGTCTCAATTTCGGATTAGGTGAAAAGTACCGCGGCAAGACCAACCTGCGCTTCGACGATACCAACCCCATCAAAGAGGAAGTAGAGTATGTCGATTCAATCATGGAAGACGTGAAGTGGCTTGGATTTGACTGGGAAGACCGCCTCTTCTATGCCTCCGACTATTTTGAACAGCTCTATGAATATGCGGTGATCCTGATTCAAAAGGGAAAAGCCTATGTATGTGATATGCCGGCCGATGAGATCAGCGCCACCCGCGGAACACCTAACCGGCCCGGAAAAGATTCGCCATACAGGGATCGGAGTGTGGAGGAGAACCTCGACCTGTTTATACGCATGCGCTCCGGAGAGTTCCCCGATGGCGCCCGGGTACTGAGAGCGAAGATCGACATGACCTCCCCCAACATGCATATGCGTGATCCGGTAATTTACCGGATCCTCCATGCCTCTCATCACCGTACAGGCGACACATGGTGTATCTATCCCATGTATGACTTTGCTCACGGCCAATCCGATTCAATTGAAGGGATTACTCACTCTATTTGTACGTTGGAATTTGAAGTGCACAGGCCGCTTTACGACTGGTTGATCAGGGAGATCGGGATCTATGCCCCGCGACAGATCGAGTTTGCGCGCCTGAATTTGAACTACACGGTGATGAGCAAACGAAAGCTGCTGGAACTGGTCCAGGAGGGTAAGGTAACCGGCTGGGACGATCCGCGCATGCCCACGATCAGTGGATTACGGCGCAGGGGTTATACACCGGAGTCGATACGGAATTTCGCTGAGATCATCGGTGTAGCCAAGCGTGACAACGTCATCGATGTCAGCCTGCTTGAGTTTTGTATCAGGGAAGACCTGAACAAGCGAGCCGACCGGGTAATGGGAGTGCTTAACCCGGTAAAGGTTGTGATCGATAATTTTCCGGAAGACCGGGTAGAGGAGATGGAAGCGATGAATAATCCGGAAGATCCTGCAAGAAGCACCCGCAAGGTTCCTTTTTCCCGCGAACTGTATATTGAGCGTGAGGACTTTATGGAAGACCCTCCCAGGAAATTTTTCAGGATGACACCCGGCCGAGAAGTGAGGCTCCGTTCGGCTTACATCGTAAAGTGTGAATCGGTGGAGAAAGATCCGAAATCCGGACAAATTACTGTGATCCACTGTACATACGATCCGATGACACGGAGTGGCATGCCTGATAGCAACCGGAAAGTAAAAGGAACACTGCATTGGGTATCTGCCAGGCATGCGATTGAAAGTAAAGTGAGGCTTTACGATCGTCTTTTTAGTGTACCTGATCCTGACAATGCAGAAGAGGGAAAAACCTTCAAAGATTATCTGAATCCTGATTCCTTGAACGTGGTAAAAGGATACCTTGAACCGTCGATTAGGGAGGCTCAGGCTGGCGATACGTTCCAATTTGAACGAAAAGGCTATTTTATTGTGGATAAAGATAGTCGGTCCGATGCATTGGTATTTAACCGGGTCGTTGCATTACGCGACTCCTGGGCTAAAACAGGGCATCAAAAATAATTTGTGTAGTTTTTCAAACTCACCTACCTTTGCACCCCCAAATGTCCGATGGTGTAACTGGCAACACGTCTGATTCTGGTTCAGAAGAGTCTAGGTTCGACCCCTAGTCGGACAACAAAAAAGCGCCATAAGGCACTTTTTTAGTTGGTGAATTGGT
>JACKQG010006013.1_pt1 | contig 13057 bp, 9 predicted proteins | sample 8237621 | NCBI WGS metagenome assembly JACKQG01 (sample SAMN15677084, study PRJNA649215) | marine metagenome | biome: marine; feature: Black Sea; material: saline water; isolation source: suspended particulate matter (SPM) from the Black Sea western gyre | collected 2013-06-09/2013-06-10 | depth...
GAGGCCGCGGCGGCGCCTGCCGTTAATCCCGAACGGGCCAAGTGGAAGGAAATCCGCTCGCCCATCGTGGGCACCTTCTACCGGGCGCCTTCCCCCGAATCGCCCAATTTCGTCAACGTGGGCGACACCATCTCGCCGGGGCAGACGCTCTGCATCATCGAGGCCATGAAGGTGATGAACGAGATCGAGGCCGAGTTCGGCGGCGTGATCAAGGAGATCTCCGTGGAGAACGCCAGCCCGGTCGAGGCCGAGGCGATCCTCTGCCTCGTGGCACCCGCCTGACCGACACGAATCGCAGTCCTGACGCGCTCTTCGCAAGGGGAGCGCGTCCCTGTACACCGCGGTTGGGGCTTGCCATTTCCCGCCCGGCGGCGGACAATGCCAACTTGGATCGCCTCGGCATTCCCGATGCTGTTACCCGGGAGAAATTGATGTTCAAGAAGATCCTCATAGCCAATCGCGGCGAGATCGCCCTGCGTATCATGCGGGCCTGCCGCGAGATGCGCATCGCCTGCGTGGCCGTCCACTCCAGCGCCGACGCGGAGTCCCTGCACGTGAAGTACGCCGACGAGTCGGTCTGCGTGGGCAAGAAGCAGAGCAGCGAGAGCTATCTCAACATTCCCAACATCATCGCCGCGGCGGAGATCACCGGCGCCGACGCCATCCATCCCGGTTACGGTTTCCTGGCCGAGAACGCCGAGTTCGCCGATATCTGCGCCGAGGACCACTTCACCTGGATCGGTCCGCCGGGCGAGGTCATCCGCCGCATGGGCGACAAGGCCGTCGCCCGCGAAACGGCCCGCGACGTCGGCGTGCCCACCGTGCCCGGCAGCCCGGGACTCATCGACACCGTGGAGGAGGCCGAGGCCTTCGCCCAGGGAATCGGCTACCCGGTGATCATCAAGGCGACCGCCGGCGGCGGCGGCAAGGGCCTGCGCATCGCGCGCGACGTGGAGGATCTGCGCGCCGGTTACGTCACGGCCCGGTCCGAAGCCGGCGCATCGTTCGGCAACGACGGTGTTTACGTCGAGAAGTTCCTGCAGAACCCGAGGCACGTGGAGATCCAGGTCCTCGGCGACAAGCACGGCCATGTGGTCCATCTGGGAGAACGCGACTGCTCCGTGCAGCGGCGCCTGCAGAAGCTGATCGAGGAGGCGCCCTCGCCCGCCGTGACGCCCGACCTGCGCCAGCGGATGGGCGATTCCGCGGTGAAGCTGGCCAGCGCCGTGGGCTACGACTCGGCCGGCACCGTCGAGTTCCTCCTGGACGAGGACGGCTCCTTCTACTTCATGGAGATGAACACCCGCATACAGGTCGAGCACCCCGTCACGGAGATGGTCACGGGCATCGACCTGCTCAAGTACCAGATCGCCGTGGCCGCCGGCGAGCCCCTCGACTTCGTCCAGGACGACGTGGTGATCCGGGGACACGCCGTGGAATGCCGGATCAACGCCGAGAACCCGGCCCGCGACTTCATGCCCTGCCCGGGGCGCATCTTCTTCTTCCACGCCCCCGGCGGACCCGGCGTGCGCGTGGATAGCCACGTCTATTCCGAGTACAGCGTGCCGCCCTACTACGATTCCCTGCTGGCCAAGATCATCACCCATGGACGGGACCGGGAGGAGGCCCTGCTGCGCATGCAGCGGGCGCTGGAGGAATGCGTGATCGAGGGCGTGCCCACCTCCATTCCCTTCCACCTGGAAGTCCTGCAGAACGAGACCTTCCGCCGGGGCGAGGCCACCACCAAGTTCCTGGATCGCGAAATGGACGGTCTCAAGGAGGCGATCGAAGCTCGTGTCATCGCGGAAGAAGCCTAAGGGCAACACGAATACCGGCTGGTGGCAGTCGCCCCGTCTCGGGGGCCTGCTGCACCTCGCGCTCGGACTCTACGCGATCCTGGCCCTCACCGGCGCCGGCCCCCACTGGGGGGACGTGCTGGTTGGCGGTCCGACCGAGGATCTCTTCAGGTTCGATCATCCGGGCGGCCCGGTCGGATCCGGCCTCGCCTTCGCCTGCCGTGTCCTCTGCGGAATCCTCTGGTGCTGGGCCGTGCCCGCCTGGCTGCTGTGGCGCGGTGCGCGGCTCCTGCTGCGCGGACAGTCGCCCCTGCTGCCCCTGGGCGGACGCCTGCTGCCCCTGTGGCTGGCCTCGGCCGCCTGGCTGGCCCAGCCCGCGGGGCCCCTGGCCGCAGACGAGGCGGCCCGCTGGGGCGGGGCGGCTGGCTGGTATCTGGCCAGCGGCTTCCACACCCTCTTCGGCCGCTGGGGCGGCCTGATCTTCCTGACCTTCTTCGTGCTCTCGGCCCTGCTGCTCGTGGCGCGCCCCTGGCTCGGCTCGCTCCTGGACGGCCTGGCGCCCCTGTTCGCGGCCGTGGGCGCCTTCTTCGGCTCCGTCGGACGAGCCGTCTGGTGGCTGCTGGCGCTGCCGCTGCGCGCCGTCCAGGGACTGTGGTCCCTGTGGCGCGGGGTCGGCGGCGACATGGCCAACTGGCGGCGTTCCCGGCGGCCCGCCGCGGTGACGGGGGCCGCACGGCCCGCGTCCGCGTCGCGGTCGGAACCCGTGATGGCAGCCGCGCCCCGCAAGGTGCACATGAAGGATCCCGCGCCCGAACCCGTCGGTACGGAAGCCCCCACGACGACCGCGCCGACCGAGACCGTGGTCACGCGCAGCACCCGCGGCGGCGGATCCGTCAGCACGTCCGTGCCCGGCAGGTCGAGCGCCGAGGACGGCTTCCCCGAGGCGGACGGCGGGTTGCTGGAACCCGGCGCCGCCATACCCCTGCCCGACCTGTCGCTGCTGTTCGAGCCTCCCGCGACCGTGGCGCAGATCACAGCCAGCGACCTGCACGCCTCGGCGGACCTGCTGGAGGCGACCCTGCGCTCCTTCGGCGTGGAGGGCACCGTCAAGGACGTGCGGCCGGGACCCGTGGTGACCACCTTCGAGTACCAGCCCGCGTCCGGCATCAAGGTCAACGCCATCGTGCAGCGTTCGGACGACCTGGCCCTGGCCATGAAGGCCCGGTCGATCCGCATGGAGGCGCCGATTCCCGGCAAGGCCGCAGTGGGTATCGAGATTCCGAATCCCATCCAGGAAATCGTGTCCATGAAGGAGGTCTTCACCCTCGCCGCCGACCAGCTGCACAAGCCCCTGAGCGTGGTGCTGGGCCGCGACGTCTTCGGCGATCCCGTGTCGATCGATCTGGCGGACCAACCCCACCTGCTGGTCGCCGGATCGACGGGCAGCGGCAAGAGCGTCTGCATCAACGCCATGATCTGCTCGCTGCTGCTGCGCTGCGATCCCTCGATAGTGCGCTTCCTGCTGATCGATCCCAAGATGCTCGAGCTGAACGTCTACAACGACGTGCCCCACCTGCTGACGCCCGTGGTGACCGATCCCAAGGAGGCCCTGCGCGCGCTGAAGTGGATGGAGGCGCAGATGGACCACCGCTACCGCCGCCTCTCGCGGCACAGCGTGCGGAACATCGAGGGCTACAACCAGAAGGTGGTGGCGGGGCAGATCGTCGGGGACGACGGCGAACTGGTCACCGAGCCCATGCCCTACTACCTGTGCATCGTGGACGAGCTGGCCGACCTGATGGTCCAGCTCGGCCAGGAGATCGAGCTGCCCATTACCCGACTGGCCCAGAAGGCGCGCGCGGTGGGCATCCACCTGGTGCTGGCGACGCAGCGCCCGAGCGTCGACGTGCTCACGGGCGTCATCAAGGCCAACATACCCTGCCGCATCGCCTTCCGCGTCATCCAGAAGAACGACTCCCGCACCATCCTCGACGCCAACGGCGCGGAGAAGCTCCTCGGCAAGGGGGACATGCTCTACCTGCAGCCCGGCCGCGCCCAGCCCATCCGGCTGCACGGGGCCTACCTCGACGTGGCCGAGTGCGAGGCCATCGCCGCCCACTGGCGGGAATACAGCGACGCGACCCGGCACATCGCCCTGGCCGAGGAGCGGGCGGACATGGGGGGCTTCGAGCTCGAGTCGGATCCGCTCTTCGAGCGCGCGCGTGAAACCGTGGTGCTGTCACAGCACGGGTCGACGTCCATGCTCCAGCGCAAGCTGCAGGTGGGCTACGCCCGCGCGGGGCGCCTGATGGACCTGCTGGAGCAGGCGGGCGTGGTCGGTCCCTTCATCGGCAGCAAGGCGCGCGATGTCCTGATGAAGCCCGACGTGCTCGACGCCCTGGAGGCCGCGGACGGGGAAGACCTCCCGTGACGGGACGCCGCTCCGTCTTCATCACCACCCTCGGCTGCGACAAGAACCTCGTCGACTCCGAGGCCCTGCTGGGCCGCTTGGCCACGCGGGGCGTCTACCTGACGGACGACGAGGCGTCCGCCGACATCCTCGTCGTCAACACCTGCAGCTTCATCGAGGCCGCCCGCCTGGACAGCTACGACGCCATCGACGATCTCTGCGCCCGCAAGGGGGAGCGCACCTTGGTGGTGACGGGCTGCCTGTCCCAGGAGCAGGGCGACACCCTGCGGGAGCGCTTTCCCGGCATCGATCTGGTGAGCGGGGTGGGCAACTTCGACCGTGTCGTCGAGGCGCTGGACGCGCGCGCGGAGCGCATCCCCATCGGCCGGCCCGAGGACGCGCGTTACGACGGCCTGGCGGACCGCCCCCTGCTGACGCCCTCCCATCTCGCCTTCGTGAAGATCAGCGAGGGCTGCAACTTCCGCTGCGCCTTCTGCCGCATCCCCCTGATCCGCGGCGACCAGCGCTCGCGACCGGTGGCGGAGATCGCCGACGAGGTGGCGCGCCTGGCCGGGCGCGGCGTGGCCGAGATCATGCTGGTCTCCCAGAACACCAGCGACTACGGACGCGGAAGCGGCGAGGGCCTGCTGGACCTGGTGCAAGCCCTGGGCGGCATCGACGGGCTGCGGCGCGTGCGCCTGCACTATCTCTATCCGGGCCTGATCGACGCCTCACGCTTCCGGCGCATCCTGGACACGCCCGGGGTCGTCCCGTACGTGGACATGCCCGTGCAGCACGCCTCGCCGCGAATCCTGAATCGCATGAACCGGCCCTTCGACGTGGCCGCGCTCGAGCGCTTCTTCGGGGGACTGCGCGAGGAGCGGCCGGAACTGGTCCTGCGCACGACGCTGCTGCTCGGGTTCCCGGGGGAGGAGGAGCAGGACGTGGAGCGCACGGCCGACTTCCTGGCGCGTATCCGGTTTGACCACGTGGGAACCTACCGTTATTCTCCTGAGGCGGGAACGGCGGGCGCCGACTTCGTCGACGTCCCCGACCCCGAGGAGGTCGCGGATCGCGAGGCCCGGCTGCTGGACCTCCAGCGCGACATCTCGCTGGAGCGGCAGCGCGCCCGTCTGGGCCGGGTCGAGGAGGTCGTGGTCGACGAGATCGCCCCGGGTGACGCCTGGCGCGACCTGGCCGAGGATCTCGCCGGCGACAGCGCCGTGCGAATCGACCCGACGGAACCGTCCTCGTCCCCGGAGCGTTTGCTATCGGGCGGCGAAGTGGCGGTAGCCCGCGGGACCGCACCGGCCTACGACGTCGATGGTGTGATACTGATGCCGGCGCAGGGACTGAACGCCGGCCAGTGGGTGTCGGCCCGCACCGTGGCGGTGACGCCCTACGATACCCTGGCCATGCCGCTCGTCGAGACCGGCTGACCGGAAAGGAAACCGAGATGCGAAGCTGTCTCGCACCTGTCTGCTTGTTCCTGGTCCTGATCGCCTGCGCGACGGCCGCCCCCGCGGAGCGGCCCGCCTTCGACCCGGCGGCGGCGGATACGGTCCGCACCAACCTGTGGGTGGCCCGGGCCCTGTTCACGGACATCGCCCGCGAAGCCGTGGCCTCCGTGCCCGGACGCGACCAGGGAGTCTCGCTGCGCGCCCGGGGGACGCACGACGCGCTGCCGCTGCTCGAGACGGCCCTCTACGCGGCCCTGCAGGACGCGGGACACCGGCCCTATCTCGACGAATCCGACGACAGCGGAGCCCTAGCCCCCATCACGCCGGACGAGGCCGACTACGAGATCCGTTACCGGTTCGAGACCTGCCAGCTCGACTACCCCGCCGTGGGACGCCGCTTCGGTCTCTGGCGCAACTGGATCGATCGCGAGGTCGAGGTGAGCGCCCTGGTCGGCGTGGTGGACCTGTCCAGCGGCCGGCTGCTCCTGGACGACCGCATCGAGCGCCGCTTCAACGATCGCGTCCCCGCGGATTTCCTGGACCTCGTCGACGAGAGCACCTACGCCTTCACGACGGCCGTGCCCGCCGACGGCGGCATCCGGACGATCATGGAGGAACTCGTGGTGATCGGAGCCCTGACGGGCCTGGTGGCCATCTATTTCACGAATACCGGCAACTGATCGTGGCGCCGATCTCATCCCGGCGCCGGAGGTGTGCCTTGACAGTCAGATCCAGAGCCCAGCGATGCGGCGGACCCTTGCTGGCGGCCTGCGTGCTCCTGGCGGCCGGCCTGATCGGTTGCGGCGCCCACAATCCCCATCCGGCGGGATCCTACGAGCGGGCCGCCGCCTACCGCGAGTCCGGCAAGCACCGGGAGGCCGTCGACGCCTACACCGCCTTCCTGCGCAGCAGCCCGGCCGATTCCCTCGCGGACCAGGCCCAGTTCGAGAAGGCGCTGAGCTACATCGCCGAGAAGGAGTATCCCCTGGCGGCCGTGGAGCTGCAGATCCTGCGCCAGGAGTACCCCACCAGCCCGCTGGTGGAGCAGGCCGTCTTCGAGGAGGCCCGTGCCTACATCCTGCAGGTCGGCCGGACCGAACGGGACATCACACCCGCCTACGACGCGCGGCTCCGCTTCGACGCCTTCCTGAACACCTATCCGGCGTCGCCCCTCGTTCCCGAGGCGCGGAGCTACCTGGCTGAGATCAGCGACCTCATAGTCCGCAAACGGCTCGATCAGCTCGCGGTCTATAAGCGGTTGGGTCGGCGCGAGGCCATGGCCATCACCCTGGACCGGCTCATCGAGGAGGAAACGGCGAGCGGACTGCGCGCCGGCGTCATGCTGCGCCGGGCCCGCCTGGCCCTGGACATGGGAGAGCCCGCCACCGCGCGCGAGCTGTGCGGCCGCATCACGTCCGAGTACCCGGCCAGCAACGAGGCGAGGCGCGCGAACGACCTGCTGGACGACCCCCCGTCCGCGAGCGGCCCATGAGACGGGCGCTCTTCGGCGGCTCCTTCGATCCGTTCCACAACGGACACCTCGCCGTCGTCAGGGCGCTCCAGGATCGCGACATCTGCGATCGTCTCGTTCTCGTGCCGGCGACCCTCTCGCCGGGCAAACCCCCGCCGTTGGCCGACGGTCGCCACCGCGAAGCCATGGCGCTGCTCGGCGTGAGCGGACAGGCCTACGTTTCGGTCCTGGACCTCGAATTGCGGCGTCCCGGCCCCAGCTATACGGTGGACACCCTCGCGACACTGACCCGGATGCACCCCGACGACGACTGGCTGCTGGTGGTGGGCTCGGACGCGTGGTGCGACTTCCGCACCTGGCGCGATCCGGACCGCGTCCTGGAGCTGGCGCAGGTGGTCGTGTTTCCCCGGCCAGGGAGCGAACCGGATCCGCGGACGCTGCGTCCCCCCGTGAGTCTGCTGGAGGATTTCCGGGTGACGGTCTCGTCCTCGGACGTGCGGCGACGGCTGGTCGAGGGGCGCGCCGTCGACGAACTGGTGCCGGCGCCGGTCCTGGACTACATCCGCGATCATGATCTCTACGCTGCCGCGGGCGGGCTCGACGGGGGTGATGAGCCGTGTCGATGATCCTCGTGGACGGGTCGGCCCTCTTCTACCGCGCCCATTACGCCTTCATCAAGCGTCCGCTCACCGCGCCCGGCGGCGAGACCACCTCGGTGGCCTTCGGCTTCTTCAACAGCCTGCTGCGACTGATCGAAGAGCGCCGGCCCGAGCACCTCGTGGTGGTCTTCGACGTGAAGGGCAAGGTCTTCCGTCACGACATATATCCGGACTACAAGGCCCACCGCAAGCCCATGCCCGAGGAGCTGGCGGCCCAGCTTCCCCGCCTGCACGAACTGCTCGCCGCCTGGGGCCTGCCCGTCCTGTCCCGCGCCGGCTTCGAGGCCGACGACATCATGGCCACCCTCGCACGCACCTCGGCCGGGATCACCGATCAGGTCTGGTTCTACACCGGCGACAAGGACTTCATGCAGCTGCTGGACGCACGCACGGGCATGCTGAAGCCGGGACGACGCAACACCGAGACGACCGAGTTCACCGCCGACGACGTCCGCCGCGACTTCGGCCTGGAACCGCCCGCCCTGCTCGACGTCTACGCCCTGTCCGGCGACAGCAGCGACAACATCCCCGGCGCGCCGGGCGTGGGCACCAAGACGGCCACCAAGCTGATTCAGGAGCACGGGTCCCTGGACGCCCTCTACGCACACCTGAAGTCGGCGAAACTCACACCCCGACTGATGCGCGTGCTGGGCGAGAACCGCGAGCAGGTCTTCCTGTCCCGCGAATTGGTGCGGATCGACGAGGCCGTGCCCATCGACGTGGACTGGTCGGATCTCGGCACGCGCCTGCCCACGGGCCCCGAGGTGCGCGCCCTGCTGGACGAGCTCGGACTGCGCCAGGTGTTGGCCCTTGTCGACAAGCTCGCCGCCGAGGCGGGGGAGAGCCCGGTGCCCGCGACGACCGCGCCCGCGCCCGAGGACTCGCGCTGGGACCTCGACGCCCGCGGCTATCGCCTCCTCGTCACGCCCGAGGCCCTGGAGTCCTACCTGGCCGCGTTGCCCGCGGACGCCCCGGTGGCCGTGGATACGGAGACCGACGACCTGCGCCCGGACACGGCACGGCTGGTCGGCATCTCCCTTTGCGCGCGGCCCGGCGAAGGTGTCTACATCCCGGTCCTGGAGCGCGAGGACGCCGCGCAGGGCGATCTGTTCCCGGGTGGCGACGTCTCCCACCTGGACTGGATCGTCCCCAGGCTCGCTCCGCACCTCGCCGACTCCGGGCGCCTGCTGTTGGGACAGAACCTCAAGTTCGACCGCTGGATCCTGGAACGGCACGGGCTGCGACTCGGCGAGCGGGTCTTCGACACCATGGTGGCGGCCTACGTGCTGGATCCGGGGCGCCAGCGTTTCGGACTGGACGAGCTGGCGCGGGAGCATCTCGACCTGGAGATGATCCCCTACGGCGACCTCTTCGCGAGCGGAGACCGCACCAAGGACATCCTGAACGTGCCGCTGGAGAGGCTGGCCGTCTACGCCGCCGAGGACGCCGACGCCACCTGGCGGCTCCACGGGGTCTTCGCGGCGCAGCTCGCCGCGCAGCCGTCCCTGGCCCGGCTCTTCGAGACCATCGAGACGCCCCTGACCGCGGTTCTCTACGCCATGGAGAAGCGGGGCATCGCCCTCGACCGGCCCTTCCTGGAGGCGCTCGGCGTCACCTTCCGCGAGGAACTTCAGGGGCTCGAGGGCCGGATCCACGCGGAGGCGGGTCGGGAATTCAACGTGCAGAGCCCCCAGCAGCTGGCGACGGTGCTCTTCGAGGATCTCGGCCTCAAGCCCGTGAAGAAGACCGCCTCGGGTTGGAGTACGGACGTCTCCGTCCTCAGTGCTCTGGCGGAGAAGCATCCCCTGCCGGGCCTGGTCCTCGAGCATAGGCAACTCGCAAAGCTGCTAGGCACATACGTCGATAGCCTGATGGAATTAGTGAACCCCGGGACCGGCCTCATCCACACCTCCTTCAACCAGGCGGTGACCGCGACGGGACGTCTGTCCTCCTCGGATCCCAACCTGCAGAACATCCCGATCCGCAGCGAACGGGGGCGGCGGATCCGGCGGGCCTTCGTGCCCCGGGCTGCGGGCCGGGTCTTCATCTCGGCGGACTATTCCCAGATCGAGCTGCGGTTGCTGGCGCACCTGTCGGGGGACGCCACGCTGATCGAGATCTTCCGCGCGGGAGGAGACGTGCACAGGCGCACGGCCGCCCTGGTGGGCGGCGTCGACGAGTCCGCGGTGGACGGCGCGATGCGGGGCCGGGCCAAGGCCATCAACTTCGGCGTCATCTACGGCATGGGGGCGCGGGCCCTGGCCCGCCAGCTCGGCATCAAGACGCGTGAGGCCGCCGAGTTCATCGACGGCTATTTCCGCACCTATCCCGGCGTGAAGGCCTACATCGCCGCCTGCCGGGAAACCGCCCGCGAGACCGGTGCCACCGAGACGCTCTTCGGGCGCCGCCGCGCCCTGCCCGACATCATGTCCGACAACAACCGCGTCCGCAGCTTCCAGGAACGCGTGGCCGTCAATACGCCCATCCAGGGCAGTGCGGCCGACCTGATCAAGCTGGCCATGCTGGAAGTGGAGGCGCGGCTCGCCGCGGCCGGGCTGGAGGCCATGCTTCTGCTCCAGGTCCACGACGAACTGCTGCTGGAAGCCCCCGCGGCGGAGGCGGACGCGGTGACGGAACTCGTGCGGGACGTCATGGCCGGCGTGAACACCCTCGACGTGCCCCTGGTGGTGGATGTCCACGTCGGGGACAACTGGGCGGAAGCCCATGACTGAACGCGGGCGCAGGTTGCGCAGGTGGGTCGTCACCGGCCCCGTGGGCGCCGGCAAGAGCCTGGTGACCGCGACCCTGGCGGACCTGGGCGCCCGCGTCGTGGACGCCGACGCCGAGGGACACGCGGTGCTGCGCGACCCGGATGTGGTGGCGGAGATCGCCGGCGCCTTCGGCCCGGAATGCGTGCAGGACGGCGGCGTGCGGCGGCCCGTCCTGGCGGACATCGTTTTCGCCGACGCCGGCGCGCTGGAGCGGCTGAACCGCATCACCCACCCCCGCCTGAGCGCGCGTCTGGTCGAGCGCCTGGACGCCCTGGAGCGGGCGACCGCTCAGCCCGGCCTTGCAGTCGTCGAGGCGGCCGTGTACTTTCTGCTACCGTCCTTCGGGCCGGTGGACCTGGTGATCACGGTCACGGCGCCCGCGGAGCAGCGGGTGGCGCGGCTGGTCAGCTCGGGACGCCTGGACGCGGCGGAGGCCCGGGCCCGGATCGCGGCCCAGGCGGATATGATGATGGATTTCGAGCGGGCCGACGTGGTGCTCGAGAACACGGGGACCGCGGAGCAACTGCGGCGCGCCGTCGCCGCCGTCCACGAGTCGCATGCAAACGGGGATTCCCCGGGAGGTTGATATGAAAGAGCATCTCGATGCGCTCGCCGATCAGAAAGCGCGACTGACCCGCCTGAAGGAGGGGCTTTGACCTCCCTGAACTGAACGCCGAACACGCGGGCCTGCTCGCCCGCCAGACCGAGCCCGGTTTCTGGGACGATCGCGAGGCGGCCGAAGGCGTGCTGGGGCGCATCCGCCGCCTGAAGCGGTGGCTGGATCCCGTCGCCGAGGCCGAACAGACCTGCGAGGATCTCGACGTGCTGGCCCAGCTCGCCGGCGAGGAGGACGATCCCGAAACCGCGGAAGAGGTGGCGACCGGCGTCAGCGAGCTCGCCCGCGCCCTCGACCGGCTCGAGTCCCAGTTCATGCTGAGCGGTCCCGACGACGCGAGGGGCGCCCTGCTGGAGATCCACCCCGGGGCGGGCGGCACCGAATCCCAGGACTGGGCCGAGATGCTGCTGCGCATGTACAAGCGCTATCTCGAGCGCAACACCATGACCCACAACGTGCTCGACCTGCAGGGGGGCGACGAGGCCGGCATCAAGAGCGCCATCCTCGAGGTGAAGCACGACTTCGCCTACGGCTATCTCAAGAGCGAGTCGGGCGTGCATCGGCTGGTGCGCATCTCGCCCTTCGACGCCCAGAAGCGGCGCCACACCTCCTTCGCCTCGGTCTTCGTCTTCCCCCTGGTCGACGACGACGTGGAGCTGGAGATCAACGAGGCCGACATCCGCATGGACACCTACCGCGCCAGCGGCGCCGGCGGCCAGCACGTCAACAAGACCGACAGCGCGGTCCGGCTGACCCACGAACCCACGGGCATCGTGGTCCAGTGCCAGAGCGAACGCTCCCAGCTGCGCAACCGCGAGAGCGCCATGAAGATGCTGCGCGCCAAGCTCTACATGCAATTCCTGGAAGAGGAGCGCAAGAAGCGCCAGGAGATCGAGGACAGCAAGATGGACATCGCCTGGGGCAGCCAGATCCGCTCGTACGTGCTGCACCCCTACACCAAGGTCAAGGATCACCGCACCGATCACGAGACGGGCAATTCCACCGCCGTGCTGGACGGCGACCTGGAAGCCTTCATCGAGGCCTACCTGCGCCAGACGAGCCGGGCGGCCGCCGGGTAGCGACCCCCAAAGGAGACCCCGTGTCCGGGAACGAGAACGACCGTCAGCGTCACCGCCTCGTGGAGGAACGCCTCGGCAAGCTGGAGGCCCTGGCCGAGCGCGGGCCGCTCTATCCCCACGCCTACGCGCGCACCCACACCAGCGCCGAGCTGCACGCCCAGGAGGCGGCCCTGACCGCCGAGGGCACGGTCGTGCGCATCGCCGGCCGCATCATGGCCAAGCGCAAGGCCGGCAAGACCATCTTCCTGCCGCTCTACGACGGGCCGGGCAAGATCCAGATCTACGCCCGCCGCGACGACCTGGGCGAGGAGGACTTCGCCTGCTTCAAGCGGAACCTCGATGTGGGCGACATCATCGGCGTCGCGGGTACGCTCTTCCGCACCAAGACGGGGGAGTTGACGGTGCAGGTCTCCGCCTGGGAACTGCTCGCCAAGTCCCTGCGGCCGCTGCCCGAGAAGTTCCACGACATGAGCCTCGAGCTCAAGAGCCGCAAGCGCTACCTCGACCTGATCATGAACCTGGAGACGCGCGAGCGCTTCCGGCGCCGTTCGGAGATCCTGGCCGACGTGCGCGACTTCCTGGTGGCCGAGGATTTCCTGGAAGTGGAAACGCCGGTCCTGCAGCCCCTGTACGGCGGCGCGACGGCCCGACCCTTCAAGACCCACCACCACGCCCTGGACCAGACCCTGTACCTGCGCATCGCCGACGAGCTCTACCTCAAGCGGCTGATCGTGGGCGGCTTCGAGAAGGTCTTCGAGTTCTGCAAGGACTTCCGCAACGAGGGCATGGACCGCA
>JACKQG010006014.1_pt1 | contig 13054 bp, 9 predicted proteins | sample 8237621 | NCBI WGS metagenome assembly JACKQG01 (sample SAMN15677084, study PRJNA649215) | marine metagenome | biome: marine; feature: Black Sea; material: saline water; isolation source: suspended particulate matter (SPM) from the Black Sea western gyre | collected 2013-06-09/2013-06-10 | depth...
TCGGAAAGGCCTATGGCCGCGCGGTGGCGGGTTCCCCACTCCTTCGGCAATCCTTCGGCCGGCGTGAGGGGGAGATAACAGGCTACTTCCGTTATCTCTCCCTCCCTGATTAGAATGGCGCCGTCATGAAGGGGTGATTCCTTCTGGAAAATGCTTTTCAAAACCTCCGGGGTCGGTGTGGATTCAAGGTGCTGTCCTTCAGTCATGTGCTCCTGGACCCTTTCATCCCGTTCAATAATGATTAGGGCGCCTGTTTTTTCCCCGGCAAGGGCAAAAATCCCTTTAGCGAAGTCCACAATCCATTCCTCGGTTTTTTTCTGTCTGCGAAATCCGAATCTTTGAAGCGGATTCACCTTTTCCAACACCTGCCGGATTTCCGATTGAAAAAGGACCACCAACAGGATAACCAGGATCTGCCACAGAAATTGAAACACCCAGGTGGTCAGGAACAAGCCCCATGCCCTTGCCATTGTAAACACGGCCCCCAAGATCAGGAGCCCGATAAGGGCCTTGAACGCTTTGGTCCCCTGGAACCAGATGAAGAGATGATAGGCCACAACAGTTAGAAACAGGATGTCGAGAAGATCCTGAAACTTGAAGTTGGCAATGATGGCAAGGATGTTCATGGTGCACCTTTCTAAGAAATAGAATATCGACGAGTCTCCATGTCCGGGCAAATGATATCGCAGAAAAGAATGGAGTCTTCAGATCTATTACTGGTCCAGAGCTTTGTGCGGACAATAAGGATTGTAACACTTAACCGTGGATCAGGATAGTATTTCCTTCACTGTGACCATATGCCTGTTCTCTTCCCTTCTGAGAATGCCACTGATTTCAACTTCCATCCGGATGAATCGCATCAAGTCTGCTCCTTTTTCGTTTCTGTCAACGAGGTATTCGTCCTCATTGAATGTGGAGATGGCCACGCCTATCACTCTCCCCTTTCCATCCCAATCCACAGGTACGACAATCCCCTTGATTGTGATAGAATTGACGTCCGCTTTTCCTTTCTTGCCGCCCACTCTCATACTACACCTGTGATGATCAGAGTTTATATTGCCTTAACAGCAATGGATATGCCATAGCGATAACCTATTGTTTTGCCATGATTTATTAGGCTATTTGGCCCGAGCTTGATCGGAATTAGGGGTTCCGATTCGGAAAAAATGATAGAGTTATCTTCTGCAAGCAGGCTGACAAGGCAGGTTAACGAGCTGAAATAATGAAGAAAATAGAAAAAAGAACTCCATCTTCCGATATCTTATAAGGATCGGAATTTCAAGTTCCGATAATCATACGGCCCTGAAAATTTACTACATTCGTCTCTCAATCAATTGGATTGGCGGCAAACGGCCATTCATTGTAACAGGCTGGAATGACGGGTTAAAATTAATTATATGCTTCACTCCAAACTTTTGAGCAGCGGCCTTGACGCATAAATGGCACGTCTCTTGCTATATTTAATAGCCTAATTGCTGGTAGTGCGTAGCGAGCGCGCTATCCCGTCCACCAAATTTGAACGGGATTTGAGGAAACTTCAATTTCTCAGTTACCCGACCTGCCTTTGCATGGTGGGCAGACATGACAGGTCGGGTTACTGACTACCTTGCTAAGGAGGATTTATGCGTAATGAACAGAATGATGGATGGATACGGCCCCCATTTGATGCTGGATCTGGGTGAGTGCAACCCCGCGGTTCTTGACGATCTCGATGCCTGCTTCAGCCTGTTGAATGAACTGCCCGAAAAAATCGGCATGACAAAGATAACACAGCCATACGTATTCAGATACAAGGGGCAGGTCCCGGAAGATGAAGGGATCACCGGGGTCACCATAATCGCTGAGAGTCATATCTCTCTCCATACCTATCCCAAGAAGAACTTCGTGTTTGTAGATCTATTTTCCTGCAAGCCATTCGACGTGGAAGGAGCCAGGGACCATATCGTCCAATTCTTCCAATCCAAATCCCCTTCTGTTCATACGTATGAACGGGGGTTACACTTTCCCAAAACATACAACCTGGCAGCATAGGGCAATCTCCCATGAAACCAGAAATAAACACGGGGGCCTTTGGCGCCCTAAGTGATGATTTTTGTCGTTATGAAACGGCATCCATTGCAATATTGCCTGTCCCCTATGATGGCACATCCACATGGATGAAGGGCGCCAGCCATGGGCCAGCGGCACTGCTGGATGCCTCTGCCCATATGGAGCTGTACGATATTGAGACGGATTCCGAGGTGTATAGACGCGGGATTGTGACCATGGGGCCTGTCCACTGTCCGGATGACCCGGCGCACATGGTCACCGCTGTCTATGAACGAACCAGATCGCTTGTTGAGGATAAAAAATTCATCGTTGGCGTGGGCGGTGAGCATTCGGTTTCCGTGGGGCTGGTTCGCGCCACTGCTAAAAGGTTTCCCGCTCTGTCGGTTCTTCAATTAGATGCTCACGCCGACACCAGGGAGGAATACAAGGGGAGCCAGTTCAGCCACGCCTGCGTGATGGCAAGAATTGGCGAGATATGCCCCTATGTGCAGGCGGGTATTCGGAGCATGGATGCATCCGAACTGGAGATCCTGGACAGGGACCGCACATTTTTTGCCCATCAGTTTGCCGTGGGCGAAGAGGTCGTTCCCAGAATAGTAAAGGCCTTGACACAGGATGTTTATATCACCATCGACCTGGATGTCCTTGACCCCTCCATTATGCCCTCCACCGGGACCCCGGAGCCAGGGGGGCTTGACTGGTACGGTCTGTTCAGGCTTTTGACGCCTGTCATAGGGGCAAAAAACGTGGTTGGAATAGATGTGACCGAGCTGTTGCCCAATCCGGTCAACAAGGCACCTGATTTTTTGGCTGCAAAATTGATTTATCGGATTTTGAGTATGATCTTTACACAAAGAGAGGAGAATAATGCATAAGAATGATATGTTGAAGATCCCTGTAGAGCATCTTGACATCAAGGGATTTGATGCAAGGCCAGTCATAGATGCCTACGCCAAGATGGCCTTCCAGGCGAGAAATCTTGCCACCGCAGCAGATATATACAACCGGATGCTGTCAGACCATGACTGCACAATTATTCTCACGCTTGCAGGTTCCCTGTTCAGCGCCGGTCTAAAGCATGTGGTAGTTGAAATGATCGAAAACAACATGTTGGATGCTATCGTCTCTACAGGGGCCATCATAGTGGATCAGGACTTTTTTGAGGCACTCGGTTTTAAACATTACAGGGGGAGCCCCTTTGTCAATGATATGGAGTTGAGCGGACTTGCCATTGACCGGATTTACGATACTTATATTGATGAAGACCAGTTGCGGGTTTGTGATATGAGCATTGCCAAGATTGCCGATACGCTCCCTGCCAAACCCTGTTCTTCCAGGGAATTCATCCATGCTATGGGCATCTATCTGGACGGGGAAGAGCTAAAGACTGAGAAGTCCGTGGTCCTGTCCGCTTACAAAAAAGGGGTCCCGATTTTTGTCCCTGCGTTTTCGGACTGTTCCGCCGGGTTCGGCCTGGTCTACCATCAGTGGCACAGTAAAGACGAACACCTTTCCATCGACTCGGTTCGGGATTTTCGAGAACTTACAGAGATCAAGCTTGCTGTTAAAGAAACAGGTATTATTATGGTGGGCGGCGGTGTCCCCAAAAACTTTACCCAGGACATTGTGGTAGCAACCGACATATTGGGAGAGCAAAAACCGGTTCATAAATATGCGATCCAGCTCACGGTGGCGGACGAACGTGACGGCGGTCTCTCCGGTTCCACGCTGAGGGAGGCATGCTCCTGGGGGAAAGTAGACATGAAACATGAACAGATGGTATTTGGTGAAGCCACTATTACGTTTCCTTTGATCATTAGTGATGCCTACCATCGCAGAGCCTGGAAGGCGAGAAAAAGAGCAAGGCTGTCCAACCTTTATGCCAACAAATCCTGATCCGCGCTCTCGGTAATGTAAGGATCATGAGGCGGTTAAAACGAAGAACCCAATTCCACCTAGGGCTATGAGATGAATCTTATGAAATTCCAAGGATTTAGGAAAAGAAGAAAGAAAAGGCCGCCCATAAAGGGGGCTGCGGATTTGACTGGGGCCAAAGACTTGCTCCAAAAGGGAGTATCCTTTGTTATACGGATACCCATCATCCCGCTTTTTCTTGTTATGATTCACGGTGCTATTGCTATACAGGCCGATGCAGCAAAACAGATAGCGACAGAAGCGATCCAGGCAAAGACATTGCAGAAGTCCGATCCTTTTTCCATACAGGACAAACTAAAAGAAATTCAAAAAAGATTGAAGACCACTGTTGAAGCGGGGAAAAAAACGGCGCTTGATCAAATGGGCATAACCGAAGACCAGCTGCGAGATCGAATTGCCAGACTCAGGGAGATAGAAGCCGTTTACCAGGGCCAGTTGACCGCTATAAAAAAGCAGGCATCCATGAAAGAGGAAAAGGCTGCCCTGGAAGTGAGACAGAAAGATCAAAAGCTGATGGATCTCCTCCCGTCGCCCCCCTTTTCCTTGAGCCTGTACGACAAGTTCCTTGACCAATTAGCCGCTGCTGATCGAGGGGTGGAAAAAGGGCGTGCGGACATAAAGCTGACAAGAAAATCAATTGAGGATGCTTCATCCAGGTTTGAAATGGCACAACAAAAACTTCGCGGTATCAGGGAAAAACTGGATACAAAGAAAAGTCCTGAACTAAACTGGCAGTTTGAACAGGCACGGATAGAAATGGAACTGGCCCAGGCTATCTTCGATCTTCAAAAAATCAACCGTGAAAACGCAACCATAGAGCTTAGCCTGGCAGGATTTAAAAGGACCATTGCCCAAGAACATCTCAACTGGATCAAGACTCATCTATTTTTTGATGATGATGAGCTGAGGTACTATCTCGGGTCAGTGGAAGAACGTAGGACAGACCTTGCATTACGAATAGGAACACTGATAAATGAGCAACAGGAAGTTGAAACCGCCTGGAAAAAGGCCCGGGAAAGGGCTGAGGCTGCTCAGGGAACTGACGAACTGACCGCGGCTAAAGCTGGCGCCCTTCTCAAAGCGCGCGAAGCATGGCGCGAGACCTACCAGGAGGTTTTAGAGCAAAATCAAAACATGTTTCAAATGTTAAATCAGGAACAACAGGTCTGGCAACGCCGCTATGCCCTCTTGAAAGAAGATCTGAAATATGAACAATTGCCTAAATGGGAGGAAGAGGCCGAGGGCAATATCAAAGACATCAGTCGTCTCATACATATCCAGCAGAATTCCCGTGCCGGTCTGCAGTCAGAGATCGCTGCAATCGAAAAACAGCTATCGGGTGAGAAGTTAGATCCCACCATAAGAGATCATACCGAGAATCAGCTAAAGGCCCTACGAAAGCAGGCTGACCGCAGCTTTGAATATCTCACTGTGCTTCAGGGAGGAAAAGAAGCCCAACTGCGGCTTTTGGACGAAATCGCATACAAATTGGGAAATATCCCTCTCAAAGGCAAGATCCGAATCGGAGGGGTCTGGATAGGTGAAATATGGGAGTTTGAATTATGGGTCATTGGCGAGCATTCCGTAACTGTGAAAAAAGTTGTCATTGCCCTCATTATAATGACAGTCGGTATAATATTCGCCAGATACGGCAGGCGGGCCGTGGGCAAACGCCTTTCTCGGCGAAAGCTTCTTGATCAAACCGCAGTTGCGGCAACGGAGAAAATTCTTTACTTCATCATTCTCCTGCTGACCGCTCTTTTTGCCCTAAATGTTGTTAATATACCCCTGACGGCCTTTACTTTTCTTGGCGGCGCCATCGCCATTGGAGTGGGTTTTGGCGCGCAGAACCTGATCAACAATTTTATCAGCGGTTTCATTATCATGGCTGAGCGGCCGATAAAAATAGATGACATGATCGAAGTGGAGGGTAATTTCGCCACAGTGGAAGATGTGGGTGCACGCTGTACCCGTATCCGCACTGCCGGTAACGTGCATATACTTGTACCCAACAGTAGTTTCTTAGAAAAAAGCATTACAAACTGGACTCTCTCAGACAAAGAAGTCCGCGCTAAAGTGAAGGTGGGGGTCGCCTATGGAACAGATACCCGCGAAGCCTCAAGATTAATGCTCAAAGCGGCTCATGATCATGAAAAGACATTGAAAGACCCAGAGCCTTTCGTACTCTTTACAGACTTTGGGGACAATTCCTTGGGATTTGAAGTCTACTTCTGGCTAAGTATGGGCCGACTCATGGAACGTAGAATGATTGAAAGTGATATTCGGTTTTGCATTGATGGCCTTTTCCGGGAGGCGGGTATTGTTATCGCATTTCCCCAGCAAGATGTACATCTCGATACCTCCAAACCGCTTGATCTGCGGATCATGGAGCCAGGGGTTCAGACAGGAGGCTCTTTAAAAATAAAGGATGACTGACATGAAGGGTGAGAATGCAAGCTTACCCCCTATTTATGTAAGCGGCTACACCAGTCCACCAGTGCCTGGAGTACAGCCTCGCTTTTACCTTCATTTGAGAGAAAGTCTTCACGGGAGAGCTCAACCTGAACCCAAGGGAGTTCTCTGGCGTGCGAGCGTATGATATACCCACCTTTAAAGGGCTGATTGATAGCGATTTCTGTTTTAAAGGCCTTTTTGAAACACTCTGCGAGAGACCTCATCCACTCCTTGGGGCAGGTTCCATCACCGTTGCTGAGACATATCCGGGGACGTCTGACACCTGGATCAGGACCTACGGGGGGCCCTTCAGCGGCCATGGTATGACAGTCCACCCCAAGCCTCGCCCCCCTGGCAAGTCTCGAAAGATCTAAGTGATAGGGTCTGTGATATTTGACAATCAGTCTATTGATGCTCCCCTCAGAGGGGAACCTGCCATATACCGGGACGTTCCAGCAGGTGTGGGTCTTGACAATGCCATCCCCTCTCCGATCGTCTTCAGAACGGTTCATATCGATGATGGCCCGGGCCACACCCGTTGTCACTAAGGCAAAGACATGTGTCTTCAAAGGCAAATAGATCTCGGCTGCACCCTTGTCACCGTCTTTGATGATATCCTGCTTGTCAAGGATACAGAGGTCCTTCACTTCGGGCGGAATCTCTAATCCGGCGTGAGGCACTGATATGAGCACCGGAAGCCTCATTTCCTGGCTCCCAAGGCAGATCCGTCCCTGCGCGGGTCAGCCACACCAATGAATTCACCCCTTTCAAAAAGCACCATCTGAACAGATCCGAGATAGAAAGACATGGGCTCCCTTATATCGATCTCAAAGCCCCTCTCCTTCAAGAGTTCAGGGATATCGTCACGCATGTAGGAGGCCTCAAGGGAGACCTTGCCATCAAAGGTGCAGTGCAGACGGGGTGCGGCCACAGCGTCAAAGGGCGACTGCCACGCTAATCTCAGCAGGATTTGAACTATTGTTGAGGTAATCCGGTCACTTCCCGGTGAGCCGATTGCCAGCCAGGGCGCATCAGAGCGAAAGATGATGGTGGGCGCCACGCTGGCCCAGGGTACGCCGTTGGGACGGAGATAATATGGGTGGGAGATATCCTGATAGTCAAAGGCGCTCATATAGTTGTTGTAGAGGAACCCCAATTTAGGTGTGACAACTTTGGCGCCGTAAACCCTCTCGATGGATTGGGTGAGGGCCACCACATTCCCATGTTTATCCATTACTGAAAGATGTGTTGTCTCACCCCCCTTTTCAATGCGCGAGCGGATCTGTTCGGAAACAAGCTTGCCATACGATCTGCTGAGCATACGCCGGTCCTGCACCTGGGGATAGAAGTTAGGGTCAAAGGGCCGGTCCCTCCTATCCAATTGGGTGCGTCGAATAGTCTCGGCAAGGAGCAAGGCCCCTTTTGGCGTATCCGGGTTCCGATTTTCTTTGGGGAATTTTCTCAATATGTTCAGCATCTCAACAAGGGTCCGCCCTGCCCCTGGAGGAGGCATGGTTTTCACATACATACCTCCAAACTTACATACCACTGGTTCCCGCTCTATGGGCCACGGGATGTTAGCAAGATCGTCTTTTTGCATGAACCCATCGTTTTTGTCCATATCTTCAGAAATCAGGTTTGCAATCTTGCCCTGGTAGAAGTCCTCGATCCCCTCCTTAGCCAGCCGCTCTAAAGTCTTTGCGAGCACAGGTTGCTTAAAGACAATACCGACAGAATAGGGTCTGTCTCCGTTTCGAAGAAAAAAGGCCCCTGCATTCCCTTTTCGGAAGTTTCTCAGCTCACGCCCCTGGAGCCTGCGCTGGAGTTCGGTGATCTGGTATCCGTTCTCGGCTAATTCAATGACCGGTTCCAGGATCGCAGGAAGATTGAATGTCCCGAATCGCTCGAGGGCGTAGCCTAAGGTGGCAGGAGTACTCGGTACCGTGGACGCCTTATAACCGTGAAGCCGGAATCGCTTCTCTGAGACAGATTCCATGACAGCCCTGTTTGGGGCCCTTGAAGAACCGTCCAAGGCGACAGTGGTCCCGGTTTTTGCGGTGTAAACAAGCATCATGGTCTGGCCGCCCAGTCCCGAAGCCTGCGGTTCACACACGCCCAAGGCAAAGGCCGTGGCCACGGCTGCATCCATGGCGTTCCCTCCCTGCTCAAGGATCTCAGCCCCCACTTTAGTGGCGAGGTATTGGGCCGTGGCAACCATGCCGTGTTTGGAAACGGCGATACGCTGCGGATTGGGTATCCTGACCTTTGAAGGTTCTATGAAATCGGTATCGATCTCTTTTCTGTTTTTCACAGCCATAGCTATTTCCTGATATCCTTTGCCAGAAATTGAGCGATCAGCAGGGTGCGCTGGATCAGGCTCGCACGGTTTACTGCCTCCTGCGGTGTGTAAAGATCCTTAGACACAGGCCCGGCCCCGCACACTACCGGAATCCGCGGCGGGACCAGACCTCCTACTGAGGGCCATACCGATGATTCCTGGACGAGCGGGATCTCCCATTTCTGTGCAACAGCAGATAGAGATTTTGCAAGGCCAAGGTTGTTGCGTCTTTCTTTCATGGGAGGCCGATCCGAAATCCTTTCCAATTTGCATTTTAGGCCTTTCATGCTGAGAATTTTCTTCATCTTCTCCTCTATAGCATCAGCGACTTTTTGATCAGGATAACTGAGCATAAGGTTGGCCATCACTCGATGGGGCAGCAACATAGGGAATACATCTGTCTTGACATCCACTGCCGACAGGGAGATCCGGTCTTTTCGTGATGAGAGACCGGAAAGCTCCCGGAGCTTTTCACAGAACCATAAGAGGACATCCGGGGTCTTCTGGTGCTGACCAAGACGTTTTGGTTTGCCTTCCACAATCAGTTGATATTTTCTCTGTCCCCTGCGCTGGATGATTATCTTATCACCTACGGTTCCCGGTCGTAAGATAATTACACGCCGTGCCTTTGACGCTGCTTCATGAATGATGTCAGTACTGTTCCGGCAGTCTCTTCCTTCGTCAACATAGAATAAAACACCTATGGGGAGTTTTTGAAGCACACGACAGTGTCTCAACGAGCGGAGAACGAATTGGATCAACACCAGGGATGCGCGTGATGTTCCTATCCCTTCACCATAGAGCCATTCGGGCTCGCGCCGGAAGAGCTGGGTCGGGACATTGGGGTCCAACGGGATATCTAAGTGGCTGATAAAGAGGGTTCCTCCATCCAGACCGGCCCTGGTTTCCCATGTCCACACTGACCGACGTCTATCAGTAAGGCCCGTGACCGGCTTCATCTTAATCTCATTCAGCTGCTTTTCAAGCTTTTTTGCTGCTGCTCTGTTTCCCACAGGATCAAATGTACGGCTTGGAACCGATACCCATTCCTCTAATTTACGCTCCATGAGGTCTCTCTGTTTGGACAGATAGGAGAAAATGAGGGTCCCGAGATCGGTGTCTCTCGCGGATAAACCGGGAGGCTTTGGCGTGCCAAAATACCTGGCGCAGGCCGTTTCAACCAGAGCGTTTACGAGATCCGGGAAGTCCAGGCCCGTCTCCTTTGCCGCAATGGTATATGAACCGTGTTCTCCCAGGCTGGGCAGGCTGTTTATTTCAAGGATATAGAAATTGTCTTCGGAATCCAGACGCATGTCTACACGGGCACAGTCATTGCATCCGAGGGAGGAAAAGGCCCGGACAGCGATCTCCCGGGCTTTTTGAGTCAGTTCATCTCCTATGGGCGCCGGGCAAAGCCATTTGATCTCGCGGCCCGATTCGCCCTTTTTGTCCTCAAGGGTATAAATGGCCGGGCCACCCTCTCCGAAAACGATCTCACAGGGGGGAAGGGAGACCGGCGGGCTATTCCCAAGCAGGCCTACGTTGATTTCCCGGCCTTGAATATATTGCTCGACTAAGACCGGTTGCTGAAAAGCGCCAAAAATAAACCGGGCCGCTTCTCTAAGCTCCTTTTCGTTCGTTACCACCTTTATGCCCATGGAAACCGCTTCATTTTTTGGCTTGACAATCAGGGGATAAGGTAAATCAGGCGCTGCGAATCCCGGGGCATCCAACACCGCGAAATCCGGCGTGGGTAGACCCTGCTGCCGAAAAATCATCTTTGCAACCACCTTGTCCAAGGCTAAAGAGTGAGCCAAGGGATTTGATCCCACGTATGGAATGCCTATCATCTCCAATATGCCGGGCACATGTGTATACCGGGCCTGCCCCTGAATGCCGTAGGAAAGATTAAAGACCATCCCGGGCAGTTCACCCTTAAGCACCTTGGGCATGAAGACCTCAAGCTTCCTGATCAGGTCCTTGTCCCCCTCCAGCGCCTTCACCTGGTGTCCAAACTTCTTGAGACCATCCACTATCGCCTTAATGGCCTTTTTGCCGTATTTCTCCCTGTTGGGAATGCCGAACAGGTTGATCACATTCTCACTTTCCCGGTTATAAACAACTGCTATCTTCATTTTTCCTCCGCCGGAATACTCTGTTAGGCCTGAGCTGCTTGAGCGAATTTCTCATCCCAGATCTGAATGAGGTAGTCCTTTTGATTCTCGAATTTCAGGGCCTGCTCTTCCACTAACTCCTCTGCTTCCTGAGACGACATTTCCCAGCTTTGTCGCACAAATGAGGCGACTCTTGCATAATAGAGGGGAGTCATCAGATCAACGAGTTTGTAGCGATTGACGCTCCAGGAGTGAAAGGTGGCTGCTAATTCATAAAGAATCCGGACCCATGCATCGGTGGGAAGGTTGAACTGACTTGCATCCATATCTGCAGCATTCTCGATTGCACCTATACAAGCCTCAGAAAAAATGTCCTTCCAGAGTGCAGAAAATTGCTGGAAGCCGGTTTTAAAGTGGTCGATCATTCCCTCCAAATTAACTATTACAGGTTCTGGCTCCACATATCCCTCGTACCCGAAGACTTCCACCGGTTGGCTATCCCTGATCCCTTTCCAGTAACTCTCATGTCGCTCCATAAGAGAAAAGATGGTCCAGAGTACCTGCCGGAACATGGGTCCAAGGTGCTCTCCGGGGTCCTTGGCATCATGAATCTTGACCCCTAAATTGGACTGGCAGATACGAAAGTCCTGGGTGATGGCATTGGTGGTCATCCATATATCTATCCCGTACCTAGCAACATCCGTCTCCCATACATCCTGCTCTGTGTAGAATTCTGCCACGTCCCTTGAGATGGCAAAATCCCCGCCTATAGGCTGGCGGATCCGCCTGCCGTAAAGGGCCCGGGTGAGGTTATACACGATGTTGTTTGTAATGGTCCCGTCGTTTTTGTGGCGGAGATAGACCGGAGCCACAAACTGGTAATCTTTGGTAAGCACGGGATCAAGCAGATATTGCACCCAGTCAGGGGTAATACTGTGGAGATCTGAATCCACTACTGCACACGCACGCACTTTAAGACGCACGGCTGCCTCAAATACAGACCTGAGCGCGGTTCCCTTGCCCCCCGGTCCCCTGTAGATAGTGACCACCTTTTCTTGCCATGGCTTGATCTCAAAATCCTTTGCCACTTCTCTGGTGTCATCTGTAGATCCGCCATCGGCAATGAGTATCACGCACCTTTTTTCTTTGTAGTGTTTGGCAAGGCCGTGGGTTACCATCCGGATCACATGGGCAATGGTCTGTTCATTGTTGAAACAGGGTATGCCCATAATGATATCCGCTGACTCGATCTCCTCGATTCGTTTGGACGCATAGGTCCTTACCGCTGTGTTATAATGCATAATTTTCCTCCAAAACCGATCAAACTGATTCCCACCTGGTATGAGAGATAATACCACTTATGTGCTATTGAAAACAAACAAAAAAGACTCTAAAACAGAAGCAGGAACATGAATCGACACCAACCAAGGCGTTCAAATATATCGACCTGTCTCAGTTTCACGACATGCTATTCATTACAGGCAATCGCCCATTATTGACAAATTGTCCGGCAGAGGACTATAAGGACTTGAAACGCCGTGTTTTCGATTTCAGTCCGGTCTTGAAGACGGGATCGAATTGTGGACAGATGCCCAAAAAGATATCAGCATGTTGTTGCTATAAAAAACCTGGAATCAACTGTGAAACTCCCCAAAGTCATAATAATTGCCCAGAACCAGCCATTGGACAATGATGCCCATTTCAGGCGGAAGTTGGCTGATGCCGAAGACCGGGCCGAGAGGCAGTCAGCCCGGTTTCCCGATCTGGATCTCCTGGCTATTCAAAAGCAGGTGCACCGGAATATCCGGGATTCCCTTCTTTTCTTAGATGGCCGGTATATGGATCTGCTCGACCTCATGAATTTTATAAAGGGAGGTCGTCAGTTTCCGGAAATTACACCGGATAATGTAGCTGAACATTATTCTTTGGCCAATACGGTTACTCTCAACGGCATATATCTATATCAATACCTGCTTGAGCATGGATATGATCCGATTATTGTTCAAAACTATGCCACGGGCAACCTGCCCGATCTCTTAGGGGAAGAGCCCCTGGCAGTCTGTATTTCTTCTAATTTCATCTTTATGAATGACATCAGGGAAATGGCCGGGCAGATCAAACAGCATGCTCCCCATGTCCCTGTAATAGCCGGGGGCATGTTAGT
>JACKQG010006015.1_pt1 | contig 13050 bp, 10 predicted proteins | sample 8237621 | NCBI WGS metagenome assembly JACKQG01 (sample SAMN15677084, study PRJNA649215) | marine metagenome | biome: marine; feature: Black Sea; material: saline water; isolation source: suspended particulate matter (SPM) from the Black Sea western gyre | collected 2013-06-09/2013-06-10 | depth...
AACATTGATCGCCATAGCGAGCCATGGAGCTCTGGCGATAGTGATGACATTTGCATTCTCACTACTGATCGCAAGCCCAGCCTTTGCAGAGGGTGGAACCCAGATCCAAATCGATATCTCTCAAGACCTGGAGCAGGAACTTGAAGATGTGGCCATGGAGGTGCAAGAAGCCCTGGATGAAATTGGTGTGGAAACAGGCATCAAAATCAATATAGATGATGATGATAATGATTCACGTCCCAAACTGGGCGTTTATTTAAGTGACATGGATTTTGAAGATGCATACAAGATGCGCTACCCATATGCCCACGGTGTATTGGTGAATGGTACTGTTAATAACGGAGCTGCTGATAAAGCCGGAATCATTGAAGATGATATCATCATGTTTTTTGGCGGAGCAAAAGTTCGTTATGAGGATCACCTCGTACGCTTAATCCGTAGCAAGAAATTCGGCGATCAGGTGAGTATTGTCTTCTGGAGAGATGAAGCAATCGACTCCACAGTAGCAACATTTGTAGCACCTGCAAAGAAGGAAAAAGAAACTCAGCTGAAAATGGCTGATAAAGATAAAAAAGAGAAAAAACGCAAAAACTCCCGTGGCTACGGTGGTGGTGGTTTCACACCCATGCTGGTCCAGGATGAGTTCGTTGACATGGTTGACCTGATGACCAAGCTTGGTCTCTCATCAACACCTTTCCGTGAAGAAGGAATCGTTATGTGGGGTGGATCTGGTCAGGGATATGTTGGTAATGGCTGGTTCCTGGGTGGCTTTGGAAACTGGGGTGGTGTGAGCAATACAGTGACAGCTACCCATTCAACTAGCGCAGCAACTGTTGAGCGTGAAGTAACCTTCAATATGGGTTACGGTGGATTGACCATTGAAAAGAGACTGGCTCCCTTCTCATGGGCTACCATTAGTGGAGGTGTTGGGCTGGGACTAGGTGGCATCGACTTGAATGTGACCCAGAATGATGGTGAGTTCACTTGGGATACCGTAAATGATGAGCTCATCGACACCAAGAGTACATCTGTCAACTTTTCTAAGAATTATGCCATTGCACATCCACGAGCCAGTGTCATGATCAGATTGACTGGCTGGATGCGACTGAAAGCTGAATACGGATATCTCTATGGATATGGATTCAGTGACGGCTGGAAGACCACACTTGGAAATAATGCCCTTGATAAGGAAATGGAATCATATGAATTGGTCGGCAGTGCAGGTAAATTATCTGAGCTGAGCGCTCCAACCATGTCCCTGGGCCTCTGGTTTGGATTCTAAACAGAACTAAATAATTGATGCTTGTGATGCCGATATCTTAACGATGTCGGCATCACCTTTTATTACACTAGGCGGAAAATATGAAAATGTTAATCAGAAGTATTGGAATGATACTCCTAGTGGTTTCACCACTATTTTCAGCCCTGCTTACCGATGATTTAGAAGTGATATCCCCTACTGGGATACCCCTGTCACGGGAATACAATGAACAGGTCTTTTTCACGCCCAGCTCAAACTACACGATTACCATTCGCTTTATGGAGACATCCAGGGGCGTTTTGCTGGTCAGGGAATATACGAAGGGGGGAGTCGTACAATTGTCTCACACCATTGTCAACCCTGGAGCGAGCTTAATAATTATTAATTCTTCAGGACGTGTTCGTGAGGAAGACATCACGAATAAGAATGTAATTCTGGAATAAACCAGTAACCCAAGTAGGCGACATCAGAATATGACACTCACGATGTACCTCACGTTAAAAAGACCGACACACACCTGTGCTACAGTTCTTATCTGATAAACTGGGTGCTGGTGCACTCATCGTTTCTCAGCTTTTGCTGACGGCATTTGTTGGAACCGATCCCTACTTTCAGGATGTGATTCTGGAAGTGAAAGGCGATCGGCTTTTCTGTTCTGCCATCCTCATGGAGAGTTTTACTCCAGATCTTGATATGCTCCTCCAATCTGGTGATACGGTAGTTATTCATTTTGAGATAGATCTGGTGAATGCATCAAATGATTCCATCGTCGCAATGGCTAACTGGGAGCATCAATTTCGCTATTCGCTATTAGAAGATGACTATGACGTCTACCGCAGCGAGGTTGATGAAACCAAGCAGGTCTACACGCTGGAAGCTGCAAAAGAGGAGTGGGTTAAAATTGAAAATGCTTTATTCTGTCGCATGCGAGTCATGGAAGATGATAAGTATTATTATTTAAGAATTTCTGCTTTTATGGAAGAAATGGACATGCCTGGCATTACAGACCGAATTAATCTTATGTCCTTCTGGAATAGAATCAGACCCATACATATCTCGGAGCCATTCGAGAAAAGGCAGTTGGTCTTGTGAAATTAAGAGCACCATCATTCAGAATCCAGATTATGATCCTGGTCAGTCTGGTCACATTAATTGCCGCCATGCTCATGCGGGACTTTTTTATCAGTAATCTTGCTTCCTATCAGGATCAGATCACTGGTCTCTCCACCAAGGAAAAGGTCAGGGAACTACATAAATCCTATAGCACCATACTTGATTCCAGCGAGCTTGTAGTGTTTAATCAAGAGATTGAAGGCGTGCTCAGGGATTTGCATAAAATTGATATTGCTGGAGATTTTTATAGTCGCGATATTAAAAAGTACTCCATTGGAATCGTCATCGTCATGATCATCCTCACAGGAAGCATTTTCCTCTTCCTGTTTATGATTATCACACGGCCCTTGACACGTTTACTCTCAGCAACTGAACAATTAAAGGGTGGAGATTTTGATTTTCAAATCAAAGAGAGTGCTTTTTCTCCCCTGAATGGTCTTATCATCGCCTTCAATAACATGGTTTTTGAACTCAATCAAAGTAAAGAGCGCTTGATTGAGGCTGAGAAGCAGACGATCTGGCAGGAGATGGCCCGGGCCATGGCTCACGAGATAAAAAATCCATTGACACCCATTCGTCTTGCTGCTCAACGCCTGGAAATGAAGTACCATGAAAAAGCCGAAAATTTGCCTGAGATATTGGAAAAATCGCTGAGGATCGTCAACGAAGAGGTGGACAATCTTCAATCATTGGTGACTGCCTTCTCCGGCTTTGCCAAAATGCCAGAAGCACAATTTGATAACTATGATCTAAACCAACAATTGCGTGATATCTCAGAACAATACTCAGATGATGCCAAAATCGATCTGATACTGGATGCGTCTCTTAAAGAAATTTTTGCCGATACCATGCAAATGAAACAAGTGTTGGTGAATTTGATCCAGAATGCCATACAGGCCTGTGAAAGCAACCCTCATATTGTAGTCTCTACCAGTGTTCTGAATAAATCCTGTACAATAGGTATCAAGGATCATGGCAAAGGGATTTCTGAGGCTGATCTGGTCAAAATTTTCGAACCTTATTTTACCACGAAGAAAAAGGGAACTGGTCTGGGGCTGGCAATCACCCGACGCATTATCAGACAACATGGTGGAGATATTAAAGCCACCAGTGTCCTGGGCGAAGGCTCCACATTTATTATTAGTTTTCCCTGTAACCGGGAAAACGAGCAACAATTAACCAAGTAGATTGGATAGCAAAATGGCTGATCACAAAATCAAAATTTTAATCATTGATGATGAAAAAAACATTCGTTTAACCCTCAGGGATATTCTGGAAGATGAAGGCCATCATGTTTTAGAAGCTGGGACCGGTGAAGATGGGCTGGCGCTTCTGAAGGCGGAAAGTGTGGATCTGGTTCTGCTTGATGTCCGTTTACCGGGCATGGATGGCATCGAAGTCCTAAAAGGTATTCGCGAGATAGATGAAACCCTTGATGTCATCATGATTTCTGGCCATGCCACTGTGGGAACTGCCGTGGACGCCCTGAGAATTGGCGCCTATGATTTCCTTGAAAAACCACTCTCATTGGCCCGGGTTAAATTGGCGATTCGAAATCTTTCAGAAAAGCAAACCCTGACCAAGAGATCAGCCCTTATTCAACAGACCCAGCACGATAAGTATCGTCTCATTGGTAATTCACTACAGATTCAGCAGGTCCTGGATACGGCTCGACGGGTAGGCCCTACTTCAGCAAAAGTTCTCATTAGAGGCGAAAGTGGTACTGGCAAGGAGCTGGTTGCCCACGCCATTCATGCCGCTAGTCCTCGCGCTGAGGATGCCTTTGTTAAGTTCAATGCTGCCGCCATCCCCTCTGAACTGGTTGAAAGTGAGTTGTTTGGGCATGAGAAAGGCGCCTTTACTGGAGCGGTTGGCCAGAAAAAGGGTAAAATCGAAATGGCCAATGGCGGCACTTTATTTCTTGATGAAATTGGTGATATGAGTATGTCTGCACAGGCAAAAATCCTTCGAGTTCTTGAGGATGGGAAATTTGAACGTGTCGGTGGGACTCAAACTCAGTCAGTTGATATTAGACTCTTAGCGGCCACCAATAAACCCCTTGAGGAGATGGTCTCTGCAGGCAAGTTTCGAGAGGATTTATTTTATCGTCTTAATGTGGTGCCCATTAATCTGCCCCCACTCCGTGAGAGAGAAGGCGATATAAAAACCCTCCTCCATCACTTCCTGTCCCACTATGCTGCTGAATTAAGTCTGCAACCCAAACAGTTTACCAGGGATGCCATGAATATGTTGGTTGGCTATCCCTTTCCTGGAAACATCCGTGAGCTGAGAAATCTCATCGAACGTCTATATATTCTAAGTCCCAATGAAGAGATCGATTTACCTGAAGTAAAACCACATTTGAATCAAGTCGTCTCTGCAGATGGAGATGCTGCAATCTTCACCGAAACACGCCTGTTTGCTGAAGCAAAAAGGATGTTCGAAGAACGCTTTCTGGAATCACAACTCCGTCAGCATGCCGGGAACATCAGCAGGACTGCCAACAGTTTAGGAATGCAGCAATCCAATCTCTCACGGAAGTTAAAAGAATTGGGGTTGGGCAAGACCTGATAGCCACAATTCTCAAATAGAAAAGAGCTACAATTTGAAATACATCAAAGCCCTGATACTGGGCCTATTGTTTATTATAAGTACCTCCATCGCAGAAGAGAAAAAGAGTGTCTTCACTACCAAGACCTCGAAAATCCCTACCATTGATGGTCGGATTGAAGAGTCAGTCTGGGAAACCGTAGAACCAGCGACTGACTTTTATCGATTTGAACCAGAGAGTGGGGGACATGCCCCGGTTAAAACAGAGATACGCATTCTGTATGATGATGTAACCTTCTATGTGGCCGCCAAAATGTTTGATTTAGATCCTTCAAGCATTGCTGCCCAATTGGGAAAAAGAGATGATGATGATGTGGTTGCCGACTGGATTGGCCTATGGATCAATCCCTTTAATGATGGTGCCAATGAGCTCATCTTTATGGTAACCTCAGCAGGCGTCCAGGTGGATCGGAAAACTACCCCCAATTCCAATGACTCCAATTGGAACCCTGTTTGGGAAAGTGCCGCAAGAATTGATGCCGATGGTTGGTCAGTTGAAATGGCCATCCCTTTTAGTCAAATGCGTTTCCCAGCCAAGGATATACAGATCTGGGGCTTCAACATTGGCAGATACAGGACTTCTTCTCGAGAGATGTATACCTGGACCCTTCTGGATAAGGAAATGGGTAATTATGCCCAGCAGGTAGGTTTATTGAAGGGCATTCAAAATCTGGAAACACCACTACGTCTATCCTTCACACCCTACGCATCTGTCTCTTCTGACCGTTATCCTGTGGATCAGGGTGGCATGGCATCCTCAACGTCCTATCGTGGGGGAATGGATCTCCAGTATGGGATCAATGAAAGCTTTACGCTCGATATGACGCTTATTCCCGATTTTGGACAGGTCCAATCTGATAATATCGAACTCAATCTTTCCCCCTTTGAAATACAGTACAATGAACATCGCCCCTTTTTTACAGAGGGAACTCAACTTCTGCAAAAAGCTGGTTTATTCTATTCCCGACGGGTCGGTTCCAAGCCTGTTCGTTACTGGCAAGTGGCTGATGAAGAGATTTTAGAACAAGGGGAATCTATCAAGGCCAACCCGGATATTACTCAATTGATCAATGCTACCAAGGTTACCGGGCAAACGGTGAACGGGCTGGGTCTTGGTTTTTTCAATGCCATCACTGCTCCAGTCCATGCAGTCATTGAAGATTCTCTCGGCGGTGAACGAGAGTACCTCACAAACCCTGCCACCAATTATAATTTGATTGTAGTCAGTAAAAACCTGCAGAATGGATCCGAGTTTAGTGTGACAAACTCGAATGTGTTACGATTTTCAGGGGATGACTCCACCAAGGATTTCAATAATGCCAATGTTACAGGATATGAGACACGGCTTTACACCAGCGATTCAAAATGGCGGTTTCAATCTTCAGGAGCTTTCAGTTATTTGAGCTATCCTGACAGCAATTCAACTGGACATCATTATTTTGTGAGGGTGTCTGAAGTACAAGGTGTTGCCAAATATGGTGTGGGCTATGCAGTAGAGAGCGAATTTTACAATCCCAATGATTTGGGATTTCTGCGACAAGCCAATGAGGTGGAGCAATATGCCTGGGTGGAACTTCAAACCATCAATCCAGTGTGGAAAGTGAATGATGCCAGGATAGAAATCAGTGGTTTTTACGCACAACTTTTCAATCCACGGGTCTATACCCATCTTGGTATTCGGGCAGATTATAATATGACCTTCAAGAACTACTACTCCATGGGAGGTGGAGCAGCCTGGAACCCACGAGAAGGACATGATTATTACGAAACCCGGGTAGATGATCGCTATTTTACGACGCCCAAGGGATTTGATACCCATTTATGGCTAGCATCAAACTACACCAAACCCTTTTCTATGAGTGGTTGGGCAGGGATTTCAGCGGTAACACGCCGTGGAAGCCAGTGGCGGGGTGGGGGTTTAGATCCCAGGTGGAGGATCAATAACCAGTTCATGATCCAGTATGGGTTTGAAAAGCATTACCGTTCAAACAATCATGGATTTGCTGATTTTGATGCCAATGATGACCCAATCTTTGGGAAACGGGATCACATCACCACCACCAATACCATTTATACTCAATATATCGTTAGTAGAAATCTGGAATCTGATATCCGTTTTCGCCACTACCGCTCCACTGTGGAATACAAAGAATTCTTCGATCTCATGGACGATGGAAATTTGTCCCCCAGCAGTTTTTCGGGTGACCTCAATACGGCATTTAATGCACTGACCATTGATGCAGTTATGACCTGGCGTTTTGCACCTGGAAGCGAATTAACCCTGGCCTGGAAGAATGCCATCTACTCAGATGGAGATACTGAGGATCTGGAGAAAAATTACTTCGAGGATCTTCAGGATGTATGGAATCAGGATCAGAGCAATAGTATTTCTCTTAAACTATTATACTATGTTGACTCCTGGGCACTTAGACATCGCCTAAAATAATAAGCTCACATACAATTGATAAACAGAGGGGTACTCAACTATTGGGTACCCCTCTTTATTGATGCTCATTCCACAGATTCAGTTCTCAATCAAAAATTCGGCTATCCAGAATACATAATATGGCACAAAGCTTGCCTTAAGCATGGATCGAAACCAGGAGTGAGAAATGTATAAGATTATTAAAGCTGAATTCATTGCACCCAATGTGAAAAGTTTCATTCTTGAAGCTCCCCACATTGCCAAAAAACGTCAGGCCGGTCAATTTATTATTTTGCGTGTCCACGATAAGGGTGAGCGCATTCCTATTACCATCGCTGATTCAAATACCGAAGAAGGTTGGATCAACATTATTGTTCAGGGCCTGGGTAAAACCAGTGCTCATTTGAATACCTTGGAATCAGGTGACTATCTACAAGATTTGGTTGGCCCCCTGGGTCTGCCTACCCACATCGAAAATTGGGGTACCCTGGTTTGCATGAGTGGCGGCGTTGGGACTGCAGAAGCACTCCCCATAGCTGCTGCTGGAAAAGCCGCTGGCAATAGAGTGATTTCAATCATCGGTGCTCGGAATAAAGATCTCATTATCGCCCAGGATCAAATGTCTGAAGTGGTAGATGAAGTCAGAATCTCCACTGACGATGGCTCAGCTGGTCGTCATGGTCTGGTAACAGATGTGCTTCAGGATCTCATGGATGAGGGCATCAAACCTGATATGATCGTGGCCATTGGACCACTCCCAATGATGGCTGCTGTGTCCAATCAGACCAAAGAAATTGGCATCCCCACCATGGTCAGCTTGAATGCCATCATGGTTGATGGAACCGGGATGTGTGGCGCTTGCCGAGCGACAGTTGGTGGTAAGACAGTCTTTGTTTGTGTGGATGGACCTGAATTTGATGGACATCAAGTCGATTTTAAAGAATTGGGTAGCCGTCAGAGAATGTACAAGAAGCAGGAAGAAGAATCTCATAGGTGCTTCCTGGAAAGACAGATGAAAAAAATGAAAGCCGAACAAATGAAAGAGGAGGTCTGATCATGAAACGCGAACGTCCTCAATCATTTAATACTGTTCCCATGAAGGAACGTATGATCATCCCTCGGCAGGAAATGCCAGAACAGGATGCCGGTCTCCGCAGCACAAATTTTCTTGAAGTCAATCTGGGTCTTTCCCCTGAACAGGCAGTCCTGGAAGCACAGCGCTGTATCGAATGTAAGAGTCCCACCTGTATGGACGGTTGCCCGGTCAGCATCAAGATTCCAGATTTCATTCAATTAATCTGTAATGAAGATTTCGTTGGTGCTGCTAAGAAGATTAAGGAAGACAACTCACTCCCTGCCATATGTGGTCGCGTTTGCCCCCAGGAAACCCAATGTGAAGAAGTTTGTGTCATGGGGAAACGCTTTGAACCGGTTGCTATCGGACGACTCGAGAGATTTGTTGCAGACTATGCCATGCAGCATGGTAACGGCACAGAAGAGACTTTCGATAAACCAACTTCTTCTGGACAAAAAGTTGCCATTGTGGGGTCCGGACCTGCTGGTTTAGCTGTGGCGAGTGATCTCATCAAGGAAGGCCATGAAGTGACCGTTTTTGAAGCCTTGCATGAGTTCGGTGGTGTGCTGGTATATGGTATACCGGAATTTCGCCTCCCCAAGGCCATCCTGCGTACAGAAGTCGCCACCCTGGAAGCCATGGGAGTGAAATTTGTGAAGAATTTTATCGTGGGGCGCACCATGACCATTCAAGAACTCATGGCAGATGAGGGGTATGATGCAGTCTTCCTGGGTTTGGGTGCAGGCCTGCCACGCTTTATGAATATTCCCGGCGAGAACCTGAACGGTGTCTACTCAGCCAATGAATTTCTGACCCGCTCCAACCTCATGCGCGGTTATGAATTTCCTGAATGGGACACGCCGCTATATCGTGCGAAACATGCCATCATCGTTGGCGGTGGTAATACAGCCATGGATGCTGTTAGAACTGCCAAGCGTCTCGGCGCAGATGAAGCTTCAATTGTTTATCGTCGTTCTGAAGAGGAAATGCCTGCCAGAAATGAAGAGATTCACCACGCCAAAGAAGAAGGTGTTAAATTCATGAATCTGGTCAACCCCATTGAATTTATCAGCGATGATCAGGGGAGTGTGGTCGCAGCTAAATGTCTTCGTATGGAGCTTGGTGAACCGGATGAGTCCGGTCGTCGTCGCCCAGTACCCATGGAAGGTTCAGAATTCACCATGGATGTAGATATGGTAGTCATCGCCGTGGGAAATGGATCAAATCCTCTTATTTCGCAAACAACTCCGGAAATCGAAACCAACAAATGGGGCAACATTGTTGCCGATGAAGATGGTAGAACCTCCATGGAGGGTGTGTTTGCAGGAGGTGATATTGTTAGTGGTGGCGCCACTGTTATTTTAGCCATGGGTGCCGGCCGGAAATCAGCCATAGCTATTAATGAATACTTGAAAGCCAAGGTAGGGAGTCAAGCATGAGCCTAAAAGATCAAATCAGTTCAATGGATATGGATGATATTGTTGAAATGTGTATTAGCCAGGAACAACAGGCCATCGATCTTTATACCCTTGCCAGAGATCAGGCCAGGGATGAAAGTTCTCGCCAGAAATTTCAAGAGCTGGTCGACATGGAAACAGCCCACAAAGTCTCATTACGAAACTTTGAAATTGAAAATTACATCGAACTGCCCCCAGCAGATCTAAAGGTTACGGATTATCTCATGGAGCCTGAGTTGAAGGACAACATGACGACCCAGGAGATCATCATCCTGGCTGCCAAGCGTGAAGATAAAACAGCACGCATGTATCAGGATTTAGCTGACCATTTCCACTTCGATAAAAAGTTGAACACCTTTTTTCAGATGATGGCTGACGAAGAACTGCGTCACAAACATGATCTTGAAACAGAATATGAAAACGAGTTTCTGCAAGAGGGGTAATTTTACATCTGTTCGGGGGCTGTGATCCCCAATATACTCAAACCATTTCTCAATGTGATCTGCACGGCTTCAAGTAGAGCCAGCCTGGCTTTGGATAGCTCGGGCTGTTCCAGATCAATCACCTTATACTCTGTATAAAATTTATGTAAGGCTGTGGCCAGTTCGGAGAGGTAACTCGGTAAGTGGTGTACCTCCAGGGCACGACGACAATGATCAATGACTTCAGGAAATTCGAGCGTCTTATTTATCAGGGCGACAGTAAACTCCTCGTTCAGTAGCGATAAATCCGCATTCTCAGTATCAGAAGCCAGACCCCTCTCCTGGGCACGCCTAAAAATGCTGGAAATTCTAGCATAGGCGTATTGTAGATAAAAAACGGGGTTTTCTTCTGTCTGACGTTTGGCCAGATCGAGATCAAAGTTGAGGTGACTGGAAGCACTGCGCATGATATAGAAATAACGGACCACATCAGCACCCACTTCATCAATAAGCTCATCCAGCGTCACAAAATTTGCTTTTCGGGTGGACATTTTGACAACTTCACCGGAGCGCAGAAGGGTTACAAATTGATGGATCACCACCTGGATGTGTTCATGCTTCAAGCCCATCACTTTGAGTGCTGAGAGTACATCGGGATAGGCATCGATATGATCAGCTCCAAAAATGTCAACCACCAGATCAAAGCCCCGGGCAACTTTTTCACGATGATAGGCAATATCAGGTAAACGATAGGTCGGTTCTCCACTTGATTTCACCAGTACACGATCTTGTTCTATTCCCAATTCGCTTGTTTTAAACCAGACCGCCCCATCCTTGTCATAGAGCAAGCCCTTCTCACGGAGGATATCCAGTACCTCATCAATTTTTCCTGCCTCATACAGTGATTTTTCGTTGTAGAAGACATCGTGGACCACACCAATTCGCTCCAGACTGGATTTGATAATGGCAAAAATCGATTTTTCAGCGAAGGACTTAAAAATTTCTATTTCATCATCAGCGGTCAAACCAGGTTGTACTGACATGAGGTCTTTGGCGACATCGATGAGATAGGCTCCCTCGTAGCCACCATCAGGTAAGGTGATAGCCTCACCCTTCAGTTCCAGATAGCGTGCCTTCAGGGATTCGCCAAGCAGACGCATTTGACGACCTGCATTGTTAAAATAGTATTCACGGGTGACGGTATATCCGGACCAGGTCAGGATATTGGCCAGGGTGTCCCCCAAAACGGTTTGCCGACCATGTCCAACGGTAAGCGGACCAGTGGGGTTGGCACTAACGAATTCTACCTGCGCCGTTTTACCACTTCCAAAGTCACCCTTACCATATTCATCTTTTTCTTTGAGAATATTCCATACTTGAGCAGTGAGATATTCAGGCGATTGGAAAAAATTTATAAAACCGGGGTTTAAAATTTCGAATTTTTCAACAATACTGGGATCCAATACCAAGCCATCCATCAGTTCTTCCGCGATCTGCATGGGTGCCCGTTTTAAATCACGGGCCAGGGCCAGGGCAATGTTACAGGCCCAATCCCCATTCTCAGCCTTTTTCGGTCGTGATAGCTGTAGCCGATCCGCGGGCCATGCCAATTGCTCTAACCTGGCAGTCAGCTGCTTCGTTAAATATTCAAACATATTTGGGTTCAATCAATTCTTATAGATTATCAAACAAAGGCGTTTCAGCACCAGGTGCATTTTCATCTTCGATGAGTTCCGTGATTTCCGCATCAATCCAGAGGCGTTCAAGATCATAAAAATCACGACTCGCTTCATGAAAAACATGGACGACAACATTGATGTAATCCAGAAGAATCCATTCGCGGGAATCATAGCCCTCACGATTAAAGGGGCGTTCAACTTCAGCAATCTCATCTACAATGTGATCGGTGATAGCCTTGACCTGAACATCTGAGTTACCAGAACAGATCACAAAAAAATCAGTCATGGAGGTGATTTTGTGAACATCCAGTATTTTGACACGATTTGCTTTCTTCTGAAGGGCGAGTTCGCCAATCTCAAGAGCAAGTTTTTTTGAATCTGAGTAATTATCAGCCATAGATCATTTCATTTTTTTTATTTAGGGAGGGCTGGGCTAAGACGCACAAGGGCAATACTTACGACTTTTTCTCTTTATAGGCAGGGACCGACTTATAGTCGTGACCGATTATCATGGTGATATCCACGGAGAGACTGGCATCGGGGTCTTTACTGACATATTCTCGACTGATCCCTAATTCTTCTGCGAGTTTAAAAGCAGCATCTATGTTGTCAGTCCTGGCAATAATGAGGGTATTGTCGTAGTGGAAATGAGCTGCATTTTCCGTGTTCAACACATCAAATGTTTTTGCATGCACGATGTCTTTAAACATTGCCGCCACACCACCGATACCGCAGCCATTAAGGATTTCAACACTGACCTTGGTGTATTTTTGCTTGGCAATCAAGGTTTCAGGCGTGGCTTCTTCAGGGATTTCCGCATAATAGCGCATCTCTTCAGCAACATTTCGATTGTTGGTGTGACGATTCCAGAAGGACCAGATAAACGTCAGTACCAGCACCGAAAGTGCCAGCATGAGCACATTTACCAGCATGTCTGCTGATTGGGCTGGTCTTTTTTTGCGATTTTTTTTGGTTGCTCGTCTGGACTGTTTGGAAGATTTGCTGTTA
>JACKQG010004211.1_pt1 | contig 13048 bp, 13 predicted proteins | sample 8237621 | NCBI WGS metagenome assembly JACKQG01 (sample SAMN15677084, study PRJNA649215) | marine metagenome | biome: marine; feature: Black Sea; material: saline water; isolation source: suspended particulate matter (SPM) from the Black Sea western gyre | collected 2013-06-09/2013-06-10 | depth...
AAAGAATTCAAAACATTCGTTATGCGCGGCAATGTACTCGATATGGCCGTTGGCGTTATCATCGGCGGCGCTTTCGGCGCTATCATCAAATCTCTCGTCAATGATATTCTGATGCCACCCATTGGATTGCTATTCGGGAATGTCGATTTTTCAAATCTGTTTTTGACACTCAAATCTGGCGCAACACCCGGCCCGTACCCTACGCTGGCACTGGCACAGGAAGCTGGGGCCGTGACGATCAACTATGGTCTCTTCATCAATTCAATTATCATTTTCCTAATTATGGCTTTGGCGCTCTTCGTACTCATTCGCGGTGTCAACCGAATGCAGAAGGAAGAAGAAGTCCCGCCCACAGAGCCCACCGAAAAAGAATGCCCGCACTGTTTTACCACGATCCCGATAAAAGCCACTCGCTGTCCGCACTGTACATCCAATTTATAACTTGCGATGAGTCTTAAAGTTGGGATTATTGGCCTGCCGAATGTGGGGAAGAGTACTGTATTCAACGCGCTGACTCGCACGCAAAACGCCGAAGTCGCCAATTACCCCTTTTGTACAATCCAACCCAATCGAGCGATAGTGCCGCTGCGAGACGCGCGCCTGATACACTTGAAGGAACTCACGGGGGCGCCCGAGGCGATCTTCGCCACGATCGAATTTGTGGATATTGCCGGCCTGGTGCGGGGCGCCAGCCGAGGTGAAGGGCTGGGGAATCAGTTTCTAGGCAATATCCGCGATGTTGATGCAATTGTGCATGTGGTGCGCTGCTTTGATGATCCCAACGTGGTACATGTCAGCGGCAAATTTGACCCCGATACGGATATTGAAACCGTCCAACTTGAGTTGGCAATCGCCGACCTTGAGCAACTTGAACGGAAAATTGAGCGTCTCACCAGCGCCATCAAAGGGGATCGAAAACTCATTCCGGTGATGGAAGTTGCACAAGAGTTAAAAACACATCTTGAAAACGGCGGCCCGGTTTCAAGTTTCCCATCGAGCGATCCACTCACCTCACTCATCCAAGAATTGCGCTTCCTGACCGCCAAACCGGTCATCTTGGCTGCCAATGTAGATGAAACCGGCCTGGAAGGCGTCAATCCCTGCGTGCAAATCATTCAGGCCATTGCTTCGGAACAAAATGCTGAATTTGTTCTATTATGCGGCAAACTTGAAGAAGAACTCATCGGCATGACCCCGGACGAACAACAAGAATTTCTTGAGTTGGCGGGCGCACAGGAGAGCGGTCTTCAACAGGTGATTCGCAAAGGTTTTGCAACGCTGAACTTAATCACGTATTTCACAAAAAATGACAAAGAAGTGCGCGCCTGGCAAATTCTGCGCGGCACTAAAACGCCACAGGCAGCCGGGATCATCCACAATGATTTTGAACGCGGTTTTATCCGCGCGGAGGTTGTATCGTTTGAAATTTTTGCCGAATATGGCAGCGATACAGCGCTCAAAGCAGCTGGTTTGCTACGCTCCGAAGGCAAGGAATATACAGTACAAGATGGGGATGTAATTCTGTTTCGCTTTAATGTATAGTGCCGTCTTCGCAGAAAATAACCTAAACAAAAAAGAACAGCGCTGAAAAAATGCTGTTCTTTTTTTGTGTTTTATTGGATGCTACCCCTTAAGGTTTTTTTCCATAGAAAACTGTAAAGCGATGTTGAATACTTTTTGCAATTGGTTGGCTAATGTCAATTGTTGTTCTTTCGCATCGCCCTGAGCCTGTTCGGCGCTGGCCTGAACCTGGGTCATTAAATTCATCAACAGTTCAGAGAGTTTCTGATGGGTTTCCTCGGTTTGCGATTGCAGCAGTTGCTTAACGGCGTCTTCGTCATCAGCCAGTTCAAGTAATTCTTCAACGAATTCCATTTCAGGAGGTTGGGCGCTAAACGATTCAAGCGCTGCCATGACTTCGCCAAGTTTTTCTGAACGCGCTAAATCACCAGCCTGTCGAGCTTCTTCAAGCGCTTCGGTTAATGCTTCTACAAAAAATTCATCCACCGCGCCGAGATTGGCCTGCAAGGCTGCGGCGATATCATCCACTTCCAGCAACGAATTCAGATTTTTTCGGGCAAGCTGCTTGCGTTGTTCAAGCACACGATCAATATCTTGGGTGAGTTCAAGCAATTGTGCGCGCAAAGTTTCCAGACGTTGTTTTTCATCGCCCGCTGCTGAATCAATACGTTCACTCAACATTTGGAAAAACTGATAATCCAGGCCGGGGCGTACCATCTGCACATAGGCGCGGGTGCGCGCAGCATTGGGCGAATCGACGATCAAATCAAGCAATACTTCTCGGGTAAGGGCCTGACCAATCGCTTCCAGTGCTTGCCGCGCGGCGTTAATCTCTTCGGCTTCATTTTTCAGTTGGCGGCCTTTCGTGCTATGTGAGAGTAAGGTTTCTTGTAAAGCACGCAAACCTTCGGCACTGGCAGAATCGTTACTCATCAGCGCGACTTCTGCCAAACGCGAGAAAAGGGTAAAGAAATCATCATCGATCAAAGCATCTTCTTGTTCGATCAGCGCCTCGCGCCCATCGGGTGAAGTTTCCATCAAGCGTTGAATTAGCCCCATACGTTTTTCCTGGGCATCAAGCATCTCTTTGCTAATCCCATCCGCTTCAAGAATTAATTCAATCATGCCCTTAAAAGTCAGCATCGTCTTAGGGCTAAAAAGATAGCCTTTTCGCTTTTCCTGGGGGAGATTGTCGACAACTCTCTTAATCAGTGGCCCGACCAAACGCTCTTGCTCATTACGCGGCATATTGAGTTCGGGCGGGAAAAAGGTTAGCAACAACTCTTTTTCGGGATCGTGGTACACAATCGGGGTAGCCAGATTACCCTGATACCCGCAATGGGGGCATTGCGCCAGGTTATACATCCCAGAGAGCAGGTTTTGTTTGGCTTGCGGCTCCTGAGCGACATCGAAAAGCTGGTTAACATCCGCCATAATGGGTTGGCGACAATTGGGGCAAGAGATTTGGGTTTGCGGCATGAATTAAACTCCGTAATTGAAATCCGAAATAATTATATGTAGTGCCTTATCACCACATCCATATTTCAGCATTAGAAAGGACTGTACAAGCCCCATAGGATAACACAAAAACCTTATCGCGGCAGCGAAAAACAGATGCGCGCACCATCCCCCGGACGCGGGTCTACCCAAATGCGCCCGCCGTGGGCTTCGATAATCGCCCGGGTAAGATATAGCCCTAAACCGGCCCCTTTGGTCGTGCGGCTGGCTTCATCGGCGCGGTAGAAGCGATCGAAAATGTGCGGAATATCCCCAGCAGCAATACCTGGTCCGTCATCCTGAACACACATAATCACCTGATCGTTACGTACTTGCCCACCTAGACGAATCTCGCCCCCTTCCGGGGAATATTTGATGGCATTTGAAAGCAGGTTGGAAAGTACCTGGCCGAGGCGAGCTTCATCAGCCATCACAATGGGAAAATCAGATGGAAAATCAACCTGAATCGTATGCCGCGCGGTTTGTGTGCGAAAACGCTCGGCCAGCCGTTCAACAAAGGCATTCAATGCCAAATCTGAACGATTCAATTTCAATCCCCCGGCTTGCAGACGCGAGGCATCGAGCAAATTCTCAATCATCGCGGTCAGGTGATCGGCTTCTTCCTCAATCACTTCGAGGCTGTCTTGCACAATTTCATCATCCCAGGAAACATCGTCGCGGCGTAAGGTGCTGGTATAACCTTTTATCAATGCTACAGGAGTCTTTAATTCATGACTCACCACGGAAATGAACGTGCTTTTAAGTTCTTCAGCCTCACGAAAATGCGTAATATCCCGAATAGTGGCAATAATATTAAGCAAAGTGCCTTCGGGAGAAATCAGCGGGGCGTAGGTAATGCCCACGGCCAGAGGCACCCCGTTGGGTCGTTCGATATCCCCTTCGACGTACAGAGTCGCATTCGGGGTCAGCGGCCAACCTCCGGTTTCTGCTTCTTCAAGAGAGGTGCCCTGTTTGCGGCGAATCCAGCGGATAATATGATCGTGCGATTTGCCTTGTAATATTTCCGCTTTGTCTCCCCACAAACGCACAAAAGCCGGGTTGCAACGTTCGATGGTGTGATCGGGCGTTAATATCATGATGCCATCAGCAGCCGAATCTAATAGTGCATCCAGGCGTTGCTTTTCGCGCCGCACCTGACTATAGAGTTGAGCGTTGTGAACAGCGATGGCCGCCTGATCGGCAAAACTCTGCAAGAGGGCGCGGTCGTTTGTTGAGAATACTGTACGGTAAGCGCGAAAGATAAACGTCAGGCCGATTACGCGGTGCTGGGCAATCAGCGGCAGCGCAACGCCGGTAAGCAGGTTTTGACTGGCGGCGCGGGTAAGCGACTGCAACAAACGGTTGACTTCAGGAATTTCAAAACGCGCCGGATCATCGTTGTCGGGGACTTGCGCCAAGAGGGGGTTGAGTTGCTGTAAAAAGGCCCCCGAAAGACCATGCGACGCGGCTACTTTCCAGGCGCCCTGTTCGCTGCGCAAAGCAATCAGACCGGCCTGTCCGGCCAGCATTTCGACGGCAATCCGCAAGATGCGCTCGAGCAGTTTATCAAGCTCAAGTTCTTGCGTGATCGTGCGAGCAATATCGAGGAGAAAATCGCGTTGTCGGCTGCGGAAATCGGGGAGCATAATTTTGTAAAAAGTAGGTGGTGGAAAGTAAAGAATGGACAAATTTCTTGCCACTTTCTATTTTCCACACGCTACTGTTTATTCCTTCTCAGTCAACGAAATGGCGTGCTCGAATATCTGTAGACCTTCGTCAATTTCGGCTTTGCTGATGCTGAGGGGCGGCGCAAAACGCACGGTGCTTTTGCCACAACCCAGCGTTACAAGGCCATGCTCAAAGCAATGTTCTTCCACGCGGTCGCGAAAGGTTTTGTCGGGTTTGCGTGTGGCCGGGTCTTTGACAAAATCGACGCCAATCATCAAGCCCAGGCCGCGCACTTGCCCCATAGATTTATGCCGCGCCTGAATTTCTTCCAGGGCGTCTTTGGTATATTCGCCTACTTCCGCCGCATTCTGGATGAATTCTTCTTGTAACAAATCAATGGTTGCCAGGGCCGAGACGCAGGCTAGCGGGTTACCGCCATAGGTATTGCCATGCGCGCCTTCGGGCCAGGTCAGCATGCTTTTACGGGCAATCGTCGCCCCCAGCGGAACGCCAGAAGCAATGCCCTTCGCCGAGGTGACAATATCCGGCTCAACGCCAAAGTGTTCAATTGCCCACATCTTGCCGGTGCGTCCCATCCCGGCCTGAACTTCATCATCAATTAACAGAATACCATGCCGGTCGCATAAATCGCGCAACGCGGGGAAAAATCCCAGTGGGGGAACCACGTAGCCGCCCTCGCCCTGTACCGGTTCCACCAAAACTCCAGCCACATCTTCGGGTGGCACCAAACGGCCCAGAATTTCTTCTTCAATATAACGCACAACTGTCTCGCCATAATCTTCGCCGGGGCGCGAAGCCAATAGCGGGCGATAGGTGTCGGGATAGGGCGCATGGTAAACACCGGGCATCGAGGGAAAAAATCCGCTACGATAAATGGATTTACTGGCGGTGAAGCTCAAGGCGCCCATTGTGCGCCCGTGAAAAGCCCCCAGAAAAGCAATAAACTGGCTACGGCCCGTGTGATGACGCGCCAGCTTGACCGCCGCTTCAACGCACTCAGCGCCAGAGTTAGATAAAAACACGCCTGCCTCTTCAGAAAATGGCGCGATCTCGCTCAGCCGCTGGGATAAATCTGCCCAGGCAGAATGATAGAAGTCGGAAGAGATATGCAGAAATTTCTCTGCCTGGTTTTGAATCGCTTTGACGACTTTTGGGTGCGCGTGCCCGGTTCCTACCACGGCTATCCCTGAAGCAAAATCCAAAAAGCGGTTGCCGTCCACATCCCAAACTTCGCTGCCCTTTCCATGCGACATCACAAGGGGATGCGCCCGCGGGTAAGAAGGGGATACGTATTTGCTATCCTGTTCCAAGATTTTTTTGGCTTTCGGCCCAGGGATATTCATTTTTTGCATCAATTCTATTCTCCTGCAGTGACTCTTCAATAGAGTTGTTCTCAAATAATTACTATCTCGACATCCCCCGCCAACGGCGGGGAAAAGTCGCAAAGAGGGTGTGCATGGGGTGCTGTGTACCCCATGCACACCCTCTTTGCGAAATCTTGATTGCGGAGGCATAAGCCTGAGCGATCAGTTTTATTCAGGAACAGGTCTGATATCTACATTGCCGAAGTCGGTATGCTCTTGGCAATGATTTCCATAGCCTTATCAACCACTTCTTCGGAGGTATCCAACATACCGCGGAAACGAACCGAGCGGTTACCTGATTTTAATACCTGGAGGCCGTTCTCGAATAGTTTTTTGACCATCCCATCCCGTGTTCTTTGGTCTGGCAGGTCATACGCAATCATGAAACCTTTGCCTCTCACGTTGGTCATTAACCCTTTCGATTCATCCGCTACAGCCTGCAATTCACGAATCATCTTATCGCCCACTTTGGCGGTATGCTCAAGGAGGTTTTCTTCCTCAATAATTTCTAAATAGCGCGTGCAGCGCACCATATCGACTAAGTTGCCGCCAAAGGTCGAATTGATGCGACTGGATTCCGAGAATACATGATTGCTGACCTCTTCAATGCGCTTTCCAGCAACAATCCCGCAGACTTGACTCTTCTTCCCAAAGGCGAAAATATCCGGTTGGCAATCATAATGCTCAAAAGCCCACATTTTCCCGGTGACGCCCATACCGCTCTGTACTTCATCGAAAATGAGCAAGAATTCGTGCTCGTCGGCCAGGCGGCGTAGCTCACGCAAGAATTCAGGCCGAAAGTGGTTATCGCCGCCCTCGCCCTGGATGGTTTCGATAATTAATGCAGCAATATCGCCTTTATATTGATTTAACGCCGTTTGGATTTGAATAAAAGCAATCTCTTCAAGCCTGGAAACTTCTTCGGTTACTTCATCATCCATTGGAAAACGAAGTCTTGGATTAACGATGCGCGGCCAATCAAATTTCGGGAAGTACATATATTTGCGAGGATCATCCGTGTTCGTCAGTGACATGGTATAGCCCGAGCGACCGTGAAAGGCTTCCTTGAAATGGATCACCTTAGACCCCAGTCCGTCGATCATTGCCGGAAGTGCCGTCTGAAGGTCGGCATTTGCCATCGCAGCAAAATTTTTGCGCGCCTTCCAGTCGAATGCGGCTTTGAGAGCATTTTCCACGGCCAGGGAGCCACCGCTAACCAGAAAAAGATGCGGCATCGACTCTGGCATCGCCAGACGACCAAAAGTTTCCACAAATTCCGCCATCTCAGGCGTGTAAATATCTGCACTCGCGGGTTTGTGAACAGCAGCGTGGGTTATTTTTTCTAAAAATTCTGCATCTTTTACCCGGGGATGGTTATAGCCCACGGGAATACTGGCGAAAAACGTGTAGAAATCAATATACTCGCGCCCGGTTACAGCATCAACCAGATAGGCGCCGTGAGATCGCTCTGCATCAAAGACGATCGAACTACCATCAGCGAGCATATAGCTGCCAATTGCTTGATGAACTTGTGATGGATTCATACCAGGAATTTTCTCCAATATTCGGTAGGGGATGCTTGGTGATTTCGAGATGGATTATATTCTTATAATCCATCTCGAACAAGAGGGAGGCCAGACAGGAAAGAATTGCCTATTTCGCGGCGGCAGTTATCGCATCTACGGTATAATCTCGACCCTATGCGTACACCATTTCAATTTGATCTGCTCGCCCAGGATGGGCGCGCCCGCGCCGGGTTGTTTCACACCCCTCACGGCGACATCCCCACCCCGATCTTCGCCCCGGTGGGCACTCAGGCCACAGTCAAATCGCTGACTCCCGTCCATTTGAATCAGATTCAGGCCAGCCTGATTCTCTCTAATACCTATCATCTCTACCTGCGGCCGGGGGATGAGCTGGTTGCCGAAATGGGAGGCTTGCACGCCTTCATGAATTGGCCGCATCCCATTTTGACCGATTCGGGTGGCTTTCAGGTTTTCTCGCTGGGCGGCATTAACCAGATCGATGATGAGGGCGTAACCTTCAAGAGCCATATCGATGGCTCGCTGCACCGCCTGACCCCCGAACGCTCGATTGCGATTCAGGAGAATCTAGGGGCAGATATTATTATGGCCTTCGACGAATGCGCTGAACCTTATGATCGCGCCTACAACGAAATTGCCATGCGCCGCACACACGCCTGGGCCAAACGCAGCCTGAACGCAAAAAAACGCTCCGATCAGGCATTATTTGGGATTGTGCAGGGCGGTATTTTCCCCGACCTGCGCCAACAATCGGCGGAGTTTATCGCCGGGCTGGATTTCCCCGGAAATGCGATTGGCGGGCTCTCGGTGGGCGAAACCAAAGAAGAGATGCATACCATCCTGGATGTGGTGAATGCCGTGCTGCCCGAGGAAAAACCCCGCTACCTGATGGGGGTCGGCACGCCCGACGATCTCGTCAACGGGGTGCTGCGCGGCGTCGATATTTTTGACTGCGTGCTGCCCACACGGTTGGCGCGCCATAAAGCCGCCTTCAGCGGACGCGGACGTATCAATATCGGCAAAGCCGAATACGCTCGCGACCCGCGCCCTTTGGTTGAAGACTGCACCTGCTACACGTGTCAAAATTTCAGCCGCGCCTATTTGCGGCATCTGGTCAGCGTCAAGGAGATGCTGGCATCAACCCTGCTCTCAATTCACAACCTGCATACGCTCATCCATCTCGCCGGGCAAATGCGCCAGGCAATTATGGCTGGACAATTCGAGGCATTTACGCGGGCATACTTCGAAAGCCCAACCACCGCCCGCTGACTGCCATTCATCATTCCACAATTAACATTCCTATGACCATACTCCAAACCATCATTCTTGGCATTATCCAGGGCATTACCGAATTCCTGCCCATCTCCAGCTCCGGACATCTGGTACTGGCTCCCCAACTGCTTGGTTGGGAGATTGCCCCACAAGACGCTTTCGCCTTCGACGTGCTGGTGCAGGTCGCCACGCTGCTGGCAGTCTTTGCCTATTTCCGGGACGATATTCAGCACATCGTGCGTGCTGTATTTAGCGGGTTGTGGAAAAAAGAGCCGTTTGGCGATCCGCAAGCGCGTATGGGCTGGTATCTGGTATTGGCAACCATCCCCGCCGGGGCGGCTTATTTGCTCTTCAGCGACACATTCGAGCGCGCCTTTGGCAGCCCCCTGGCTACGGCCAGCTTTTTACTGGTGACAGCCGCCCTGCTGCTCGTTGCGGAAAAGATTGGCAAGCGCAACCGGGCTTTTGAAGAGATCACCTGGGTGGATGCGCTGGTTGTTGGCGCGTTCCAAATTTTGGCAATTTTCCCCGGAGTTTCGCGCTCCGGCGCAACCATCACCGGCGGGATGACACGCAACCTGCAGCGCCCGGCGGCGGCGCGCTTCTCGTTTCTGATCTCAATCCCAATCATGCTGGCGGGCGGCGTAATTGGCGTATTGAAGCTATTCGAAATTCCGCATTTCACGTCCCTTTTGAGCGCCTACTTTGTCGGGTTTGCCACCGCCGCCGTGGTAGGCTATATCGCCATCCGTTGGCTGCTACACTACCTGAGCCAGCGCCCGCTGTATATCTTCGCAATATACTGCCTTATTTTCGGTTTTCTCAATCTGGCTTTGCTTCTGTTATAATTGTATTTATGTTGTCTATGCGCAATTTATTACCATTGAGTCTTGTGGTTTGCGGGATGCTTTTTACCCCTGCACTGACCGCCTGTTCGGGCATAGATTATATCGAGCCACCCGCCATGCCGCGCACGCTCTCGGTGAGTTATACACCCGCTCTGGGATGGATTGCGGAAGATCTAAATCGCTGCGCATTGGACACCCTTGAAATCGCGCTGACCGTCACCGAAGCACCGGCCTCCGGGCTGGACTTTGGGGCTGCGGAGGCTTATCTCCGGCTGGGCGCTACCCCCGAGGCGACTCCGCATACGGCCACTTTGCTTGGATACGAATCTATCGTCGTGATCGCGCACCCGGATGTTTCGCCCTCGCACCTCGAAGTCATTGATGTGAATATCCACTATACCCATCTGAATGCCGAATACCAGACCTGGACGTATCCGCCCGGCGATGAGCTGCGCGTCACTTTCGATGCGGTGGTGCTGAAAGGCGCGCAGCCCTCACCACACACCCGAATTGCCCCTCATCCTACGGCGATGCTTGAAGCGCTGGCAGCCAATCCGGGGAGCGTAGGCTACATCTCCGAGCATTGGCTGCCAGCCGATGTACAATCCGCTGATCCCGGCCTGGAATATGCCCAGGCCCTTCGTCAACCCATCCTGGCGATCACAGCCACCGAACCCCAGGGGTCTACGCGTCAATTTTTGGCTTGCTTGCAGAACGCGTTACCGTAAGATATTCCCCCACAAATACCAGTAGGTTTCTTGTGGAAACCCGATTTGAAGCTCTTCGCCCCAGAGAAAATCCCCCACAATCAACCAACCGTGCACAATAGCATCAAGCATCGCCAGCGTCTGAAGGTCTGCCGGTTCGGGTTGCCGCATTTCTTTGAGCAATAATTCCAGCAACACGCGCAAACGCACTTCTTGAGCGTAATAAACGCCGTGTTCCTGTAAATCTCGCTGTGTTTCGTGGATATATTGCCCCCACTGACGCAGCCGCGAGCGAAACTCCCAGGCGGATTTCTCCTCCCAGGCAACGCGCCATTTGGTGCGCGTCACTTCCAGACGGGCAATCAGGTTTTCGGTTTCGGCTCGCCGTTGCGGGGATTCTGCCCGGGGCTCAAGCTGCGCAACGGCGAACAGCAACCCGCCCAGGGTTAATTGACCGAAGGGCGGTTCCCCAATCGGCGAGGGCGCGTTCAAAGGCCAGAATAGATCATTGCCAAGCAGATAAGATTCCAACTCTTCCAGTCCGGCTTCAACATATCCCAAATCATAGGCAAAAGTTTTCATGGTGTATTCTTGCTCTTTGGTTTTTCAGCCAGCACAGCATGGATGGTTTCAGTTAATTTTTGCGGTGTGGTAGGTTTTGTAAGATAGCGAGCAACACCCAATTCTCTGGCTTCAACTTGCTTCTCCAGGGCTGTTACGGCGGTCAGCATGATCACCGGCGGCGTGGGTGTCAAAACAACTTGCAACGAGCGCAAAATATCAAACCCTGATCGTTCCGGCATCATCAGATCAAGCACTACCGCAGCAATCGGTTTGCCGCCTTGATAATTCTCTTCGATTTTTTTGGCAGTTTCTTCCCAGGATGCAGCGGTCAACGGAAAAAAGCCCGCTTTTTCCAGCGCAATGCTAAGAAGACTTAATGTATCGCGCTCATCATCAATCACCAGGATAGTAGGTTTATTTCTATAATTCAACATATGCGCCTCCGAAATCATTGTACACGAAAGTAGCTTACTGCACAGGGTGAATAATCGGTTCGAGATTACTCCTGGGTTAATTCAGTATTCTGAGTATAATTAGGGCAATATTTTGCGATTAATTTCTGTAAGCTCAAATCGCGCAAGGAGATACACGTGCAACGAAAATTTCTAGTCATTTTAATCCTATTGGTAGTGGCAAGCCTGATGGTATCATGCACCAGCAGCGAGGCCGTTGCCACCGAAGCTGACCCTAATCAAAAGGTAACATTTGCGCTTGAGACGGTTTATGCGCAGTTGACCAGTACGCTCCAAAGTATGGCAGCGGCTGCCACAGCTACGGCAACATCGACGCCTGAGCCTCCCCCCACAGCGACTCCCGTTCCCCCAACCGAAACACCCACCAATGTTTTTGAAGGCACCCTGACGGCTGAAGCTGCGGAGGCTGCCGGAGAACAACCCGCCCCAGCAGAAAATAATGCTCCGGCAAATAACAATAATGCCGATGAGGGCAAAGATTGCTATCATGCCAATCTGGAATACGAATCGGTGCCCGATGGAACTGTATTTTTGCAAGGGCAACCGTTTGTAAAAGAATGGCGCTTAAAAAATATCGGCTCTTGCGATTGGAACGGCAATTTTAGTTTACGCTGGGTTGATGGCGAAATTATGGGCGCGGGATCAACAATCCCCTTCCCGGATGGAACCATCCCTACCTGGGGCTATCTAAACATCGAAGTTGAGATGAAAGCCCCCCTGGAAGTTGGCACCTACCGTGGTAATTGGATGATTGTCAGCGACGACGGCAAAATCTTTGGGATTGGCCCCAATGCAAAGGGCTGGTTCTGGGTTGAGATCAAGGTTGTTGCTGAAAAATAGAGGAGGTCCAAAATGAAAAAGCTAACACTTTTTTCGCTCATTTTCATAATTGCGGCTATACTGGCCGCGTGCAGCATTACAACCTCTGCTGACGCGCCGCCAGAGGCACAGCCTGCCGCCTCTGGCGAAGAAGCCGCTGCGGAAGACCCCAACGCAGTTGTCACTCAGGCTGTGATGACGGTATATGCGCAGTTAACACAAACCGCCGAAGCCGCCGCGCTGACTGCTACCGCAGCATATACACCGCCGCCCACAGAAGCGCCCACCGATATTCCCCCCACGGAAGCTCCTACCGAAGCCTTTACCCCAACGTCTGAAATTCCACCCACGCAAGCGCCAACTGCAACGGCTGCCAGCAATATGCCCTGTAATCGGGCTAATCTGGAAACCAAAACGGTGCAAGATAATGACGTTGTCTTCGTTGGGCGCACTTTCACGCAAACATTTCGCATCAAAAACACGGGTTCATGTACCTGGAACCAGAATTATGAATTACGTTTCGCCCAGGGCGATTTAATGGGCGCAGGCGCATCAATCCCGATGGGCATCACCAGCCTCCCCACCTGGAGTTATGTGCATGTCGATATCCTGATGAAAGCTCCTGACGTTCCCGGAACTTACACCAATTACTGGATGATTAAAAGCGACAAAGGTGAAATCTTTGGAGTTGGTACCGCGGCCAATGGCTGGTTCTGGACAACCGTCAAAGTGATTGACCCGGACGCATAA
>JACKQG010006017.1_pt1 | contig 13045 bp, 16 predicted proteins | sample 8237621 | NCBI WGS metagenome assembly JACKQG01 (sample SAMN15677084, study PRJNA649215) | marine metagenome | biome: marine; feature: Black Sea; material: saline water; isolation source: suspended particulate matter (SPM) from the Black Sea western gyre | collected 2013-06-09/2013-06-10 | depth...
ATTTTAGGAGATTTTGCCACCTTTTTTATTGAATTTTATGAAATATTCGGGTTAGAGTACCCACCTGTTATGTTAACAACTTTTTTCCGGATGAAAGCACCACCCCCAACAAATCTCTTGACAAAAGATCCAACAACAGAAGTTTCTTTATTAACATATCGTTCATATTCCTCTGACTGACGGATTGAATTATCATAATAATTGACAATTTTGAAAGCGGCTAATCCCAATTTTGGATTATTTTTAAATTTTTCAATACACCACTGAATAGCATTTTTATCTGGAAAAGAATCATGGTCTAAAACCAATATATAGTCACCTCTTGCTATTTTAAAACCCTCGTTCCATCCTGCAATCCCAATATTTTTTTTTAATCGACATAATTTTACTTTAGGAAATTCTTTTTCTACCATTTCAGGGCTTCCATCAATTGAATCATTATCAACGACAATTATCTCAATATTTTTATAGGAAAGTTTCTCAACCCTATTAAGTACATAACCAAGCTTATCTTTTGAATTCCAACTAAGAATATTAATTGACACAAGCGGGGATTCATTTTCAATATTCATTTATTTCCCTCTACTTTTATAAATATTTGTTTAACTTTTTTCAAAGACTTTACCGCCCCATGATCGAATTACACCATGCGCCATTCCCATCGTTGTAATTACATACCCAGTTGCACCTGGAGTCTGCAGAAGATGTTCAGCAAAAGAACCAACCATAAAGCTTGAAAAAATTAATAGCGCCACTATACAAAAGAACCTTTTATCTTCGTCCTTTATTGTTTTTATTCCCTTGTAAGTGCGTAAAAATATTGAAATCAATAAATTGAGATATAGTATAAAACCTATTGCACCCGTTTCAACTAAAAGCAATAAATAGTCATTGTGCGAGGTGTTATCCCAATTCGCCACTTTATTTAATGCAACACGGTCATTTCCTAAGCCAAAACCCATTATAGGCCTTGCCTTAAAAGTTTTGATTGAAGCTGGCCATGCTAATCTAGTACGAAACTCCCAAGATGAGAAACCGACTTCTCTCGTCGTTGTAACATCCTCATATAATCCATGATAAATCTTATACGAAAACATAATTCCAACTAAAATCACAAGAAAGAAAGGAATAATTATTTTTCGTCGAGTTTCTTTGAATAATAATAAAATTGAAGATGCACAAATTAAAGAAACCCATGCAGCGCGCGTATAACATAAAATAAAAGCTAATGATAAAATAGGCAATAGAAGTATCGAGAAAAATCGTAGCATTTTATAACGATTAGAATTGGCTATGTAATAAAGAAAAAACATCATATAACATAAGAAAAAACCAAAATTATTTTTGCTCATTACAACACTTAAAGGAATATTTTCTGTTATTGATATATATATTTCTGGATTGAGAATAAAAGCATATATTGCAGGAACTAATGTGAATAATATTGCAATCATAAATGAGATAAGAAGAATCACGAATGACTTTTGATTTCTGCATTCATTTGCTACAAGGATATATAAAAATAAATATCCAATCAAACGAAATAGTTTTTTAGAAAAATTGATATAGTCAGTAGCAACAGAAAAAGTTATAATCCCCCAAATAATAAATAATAAGAATGGAAAAAAGGAAGTGTTTTGATAAATCTTTCTTCCATATTGTAAGTAGTAAAATAAAGCAAATATAATAATCATTAAAGTATAGAAGCCTTCTGCGCTAATCGAATATATGCCGAAAGACATTTGAGGGGAAAGTAAGAAAGGTCGAATTGCCGTTAAAAATGCGATTCCATAAATTGGTTTAATGACATAAATTATTAAAAATCCTAAGCAGGCGATTACTGTTATGAATAGTGATAGCATTTAACGTCTAACTCCTTTTTTGCTCATGGAAAATCGCCCTTATTTTGATCATAGCGAAAAGCACTAAGGTTAAAAAATAAATAAAGGAAGAGAACACAAGTCCCCATGCGGCACCAAACACGCCAAAAAATTTTACAAAAATGAAAACCAAAAAAATTGTGGAGAAAAAGAATAAAAACTCAAACTTCATTATTAAACTTGGTAACTTCAACCCATAAAATATGGCCATGGGAGGAACGCACATTCCAGAAATAAATACTTGTATTAATAATATGTTTGTTAGTTGGAAACTATCATTATACTTTTCCCCAAAAAGCAGGGTAATGAGAAAAGGTGAAAAACGTATTAATATTAAAATGACGAATGCTATGCAGCTCAAAATCAACAAACTTTCTTTAAGATATTGTTTAAAATTTTCGGGAGATGTCAAAGCATTCGTTACTCGAGTAATAAATACTGGCATTATTGTTCCTACAAAAAGCATAGCAAGAGCTGAAAAGCGAACGGCTGCACTATAAAGTCCCAAGTCATAAAAAGATACAAACCTTCCAAGTAAAAATATATCCATACGGTTTGCCATAAGTTTAAACACGTTAGATACTATAATCCATTTTACGAAATGAAAACTTTCGCCCAATGTTTGATTATTGTAGTGGAAAAGCTTATCGAATTTTTTATAAATTAAAGAACACATTGTAATCACTAAAAAAATTGAAACTCCAAGATAAGAAAACGATAAAATAGGCAAACTGAGAAATGACTTTAAGAAAAATATTGTTAATATGACCAAGAGGATGATTATATTGAAGGCGGAGTTAACCACTGAAAAAGCACCAAACCTTTTTTCAACTTGAAAAGTTGCTGCATACGAAGAACTGATAGACAACAAGGCACCAGTCAGAAGAGCTATTAAGATCCAAACGACTACCCCCGGTCTTTGAAAAACGACAAATGCAAGGGTATAGCTGAGTGGATAACAAAGAAGGAATATAAACAAAATAAAACATATTTTAAATACAAGGTTATCTCTAAGATAGCTAACTTTTGCTTTATCATCTACTTGGGAACATGCAAACTTTACATAAGTTAAATCCAGGGGAGCAGTTAACTGCCAACAGAACATCATAATTGTAATAAAAAGAGAGAACTCGCCAAACTTTTCAACAGTTAAAGATTTTGTTATAATAATTAATGTTACAAAAGAAATAAAACGTAAAAACCCTGATCCAACCAGCACTGAAATGTACTCAATGAAAACCTTGATTTTATCATTTCTCATCATAATTCAAGCCTATTTTTACTAACACCCATGCCCTGGCGGGCACAACAAAACGTGAACGATCATGGTCAAAATACCAAAAAGTTTGACCATTTGTAAAATTTTGCAATAACAACATTGAAAAACTCTTTCATATAAAATCTGTCAAGATTAATTAATATGTTATAACCTAGGTCACCTATTGGTCACTATCTAAAATACCCTCTATGTGTTATTGTGCTATTACCTTATCGAACCAAGTCTCAGGAGCTGCACCAATTTCTGTAAAATGTGAAATTGTTGGTGTTAATTCTCTGAAATTAGTTGAATTTATAAACATAGGATCATTGAAAAGAGAATTTAGGTCAAATAATTTGTTATATACGATCCACCCAATACTCTTATAATTATAATGGAAAACTCTAAATTCTGCAGAGTCTCGCCAATAACAATTCTCATTTAACTTAACTTGCGCTTTTTCCCCTATAGCAACATCGTAATTGCCGAGAGTATTATAAACAATGTTCCGCTTAACTTCGGCATCTTTAACTATTTTCAAAGGAGACATTAAAACTATAGCGGCAGGAGCATTATTGACACTGACTACTTGCGCATGCCACTTTCCTTCTTTACTTTTAATTATAACAGGAGGGTTAATAGCACCATTAAATAATACCCTTAAATCCCCCCCTTCCCAAAAAACTATTTGGCCTTGAATTTTGTTAATATAAAACAAATCTCCATCCCGCACGGCCTCTGGTTTTTTCGTTGTTGCTAACGACCACAAGTCTCCTGTCCTTTGTCTAATTATTGTATTATTATTAAATTTAACACCATTACTTGATGATGGTGAATGTGCCTGAAGAGAAAATGCTGGGTTTGCCCCCCCTGAGCCTATAAGGCCATTATCAATTATGAGATTGTGACTTATCAAAATATTATCTGAATTGCCATCGTGCCCACTATCAACTGAAATTGCCCCCCTCCAGTTATTATAAATTAAGTTATAACGAACCTGGGACTCACCAGCACTGTAAAGTTCCAAAGCACTACTCCCTTTATTTGGCTCCCCCCCCCCATAACCATTGTTGTGAATGCGGTTATACTGAACTTTGATCCCTCGGCTCCAGTAACCGATGCCAATACCATGAAGATCGTTAATATCTTGCCTGCATTGCCCGTTGTGGTTAACGTCATTCTCAGATATAATGCAGTTTATGCAATATCGGAGATAAATTCCGCCAGTACTGCCGCCGTTTACTTCACATCCAGACACCTTTATATTCTTGCAGTTGAACAACATGAGCGCCGCTGTGGTAGAGTTTGTCACCAAGCAGTTTCTTACTTCAATGTTTTCGGAATCGTATATTGCTAAAGCGCCTAAATGCCCTCGCACACCAGAACCGCCTGAAATATCAAGCCCATCTATTACAATGTGCTGTGCTTCTGTAACATGAACTGCATTTTTGTTTAGTGTTACAAATTGTATATCAGTTCCATTTTCCTCTGGATTGCCATTTATATCCTTTATATACCAAATTCCACCTTGGTAAGAATAATTATGATTTTCAAGATCAGAAATTTTCTCGCGGAGGGAGATCCTTCGGCCATTGTAAATCATCTCAGTACGTTCTGATAAGCCATGAATCTTAAATACATTTTCAAATTCAGGCACAGAACTCCACAATGGTTCCAGTCTAACAGAATCAATCCATAATGTATTACTCGATCCGTTTTTAATACCAATGTGAGCTATAGGAACCTCCATAATAGGAGATTTCCATACTATTTCCATCTTCCACCACCCTGAAGCATTACGTTCTAAAGATACCCAATTTGGTTGTTTTCCCCAAGTCTTGAATGTTTTTGCCTGCGATTCGTTTTGCAAAAAATTATTATTATTCACACGAATCTGGAGCAATAAGAGTATATCTTTATAAGACTTTGTGTGAAATGTCAGAAGATAGCGGGAGTCTGAACGACACTCGACGTTGAAGTAAGCCACAGAAGAGGGAGGTATCCTAAGGCTTTTTTGCCCATGATGAGCCATCTGCGAATCAATCCTGTTATTACCACTCAAAACCCAATGTCCCTCCTCTTCAAAACTGCCCACTTTCAAGGGAATGAGGGAGTACCTATCGAACGTTGCCCCGCCTGAAAATTGATAAGTATTGTATACTTTCGGCCTCTCTCCCTCACCATAGGCACCAAATGTGATTGGATTAGCAGAGTATCCTTTGTTCGAAATATTCAGCGTTCCATACCAAGTTCCGCCTCGCTTGAATAATATGGTGTCGCCGGGCCCAAAATTAACGCTATTGACTTTTTCTAATGTCTGCCACGCTGTGTTCGCAGATTTTCCATCATTTTTGTTATTTCCAGTACTATTAACATAGTATATATTCCCTGAATATGCGAATAGACAATCTTTAGATGCAACCTCAGTAAATAGTACGACTTGCACAAAAAATAGCAACAGGAAAATCAGAAATGAGCTATAAAGTAGTGATTGGGGACGTTGTTTCATATTTCGGGGAGTGGCGGCGGACGTTCGTGCAGAACGTGCAGTACTCTTTGAGACCTTTAAACAATGGCAATTCTCAAAATTTGCCCATAATAAAATCAATGGATTACGATGTCGGAACCCAGAAAAAAAAGGGTTATTCAAAGGTCTCCAGGGAAAATTTTGAGATAATGTAAGCATTTGGGGTCACCCATTAAAAGGTCCTTGTCAATAAAATAAACTCATCCATAACAAAAAAAATTGTTTTTTTGTCAAGTTGCACTGTCCACGTGCCCCTAATTGTACTCTTTACCTGTTGATTACCATTTTTTCCTGCGCCCATTATTTCTTACAAATTGTGTCGGTATCTAAATTACCGCACCAGTCACCCATCAGGTTCAAGGTCAATAGAAAAAATGTCTCAGCAGAGGGTTGCGGAGTATAGAGACCACAAAGAATCTCGTAACGGAGCAACCCGGCCAATTTCCAGACCCCTGTGCCTGTGTGGACAACTTTATAGTTGATCTGGCTGTTCTTATCAAATGCCCTGGCAATGGGGGCAATTTTCATGAAATTGGGTCTGGCACCTGCGATTAGGAAAACTTTCATAAATAATAAGACCTTGTCAATAGATTATCAAAGCGGTTTGCTTGTTTATTTATTTGACACAACAACTTCATAGAACCGATACAGAAAAAAGCCAATGATTTTGAAATATTCGCTAAAAACTTGTTTTGTGTTAGACCAGCTGAAAATTGATAAAGAGACATTATGTTGAGTATAGCGGCTTCCTTTGAAGGTTAGCTGATAATCCTCATTGGGAAATATTTTTGAAGAGATGATACTGATCCGCCGCATATGGAAAGGAGAGCTGACAAATATGGCTGATGTGTATCCTGCCATGTCCATCATCTTTTTTGCTTTCAACGCCTCAACATGTGTGTTTTCGTAGTAGCGTGGATAACCCTTTTTATCAATTGGGGTCTTCTGAAAATTAAAGATGAATAATTTTCAAGATCAAAAAAATTATAGGAATATTGATTTGCTCCTGGTATGAATCTTCTGATACTTCCCATTCAATCAGTTTCATAAACTCCTCCTTTGTTAATTACTTTAAAATCATTACATATCTGCTGACAACCCCAAGTATCTTTTTTTTCTGCATTGCAGCCACAACGCCTGCATTAAATCGTTCTGAAGATAAAGGTGCCTGGATGATATGGGTAAGGGTCCATCCGGTTTTTTTAACAATTTCATAATAATCAACAAGTAAAACAGCCTGTTCCGGATCTTCTTTATCGGCAGGGCAATTCTGAAAATCCCGCCAGTCTGCATTAATAAAAACAAATCTGGTTTTTTTCTTGGATATTTTCTTTAAAAAGAGAAAAAATCTTTCCAGAAATTTCAGGTAGTCTGTTTTTGAAAGCCCTGAAATACTTTGTTTTGCATATTCGTCGGCTTTTTTATCAAAATAGGGTGGATCACAAATGATCAGATCCGGTTTGTCCTTGGAGTTAATAATTGGTACATCATCCCAGTTGCCCTCCAGGTCCCAATAGTAGGGTTCAATCTCGGGTCTTGTGTCGGGTCTGTCATCCATGTCCAGACTTCAGCATCTTCTGCCCATAGCAAGGCAGGTATCTGCGCAGACACCTCCTCCTGCCATGGGGTCAAAAATCAAATCATTCTGTTTGGAAAAAAAATAGAGGATGTGTGCTATCAGTTGGGCAGGGATACGTCCGGGCCATTCATCACCAAATCGTTTGTCGCAGTCAGTAAAATTCCATAGATCCCATGTCCTGATCCCCCAGTTAAGTTCTTTGAACCGGGTGTAGTCATCCTTTTCTTTCAGAGCCTGTGCCCATACCAGGAATTCAGGCCAGTCGTGCTTCTGGGCAACTTGTGGAATTGTAAATCCTTTCAGTAGATCGCTATTTGGCGGATTTGCCAGGTCTGGCATTTTCGCCAAATGGTCAGATAAAGTTCTTCGGGGAATGCCCAGTCTCTTTGCAATCCTGTCCTGGGGAATACCCAGCTGGTTCAGATGGAAAATTTTAAGATCCAGATCCAGCAGGGTTGTGGCTCTGAGATCTGCAATATATGAGTCAACTGCCTGTCTTGATCTGCCGACTGCCTTGCCGATTTCCGAAGATGTTAATCTGGGATTGGTTTGAAAGGCACGTCTCGCTGTATTCTTTGTTTCAGCTTCGGTCAGCTGTTTTGGGCCTATGGCCAGTTTTGCAGCATAAAGCAGAGGATCGATTTTGTTTAAATTTTTAACAATTGCATCAATTTCAATCTGGCCGGTGTTTTTATATGCGCTCCATCTATGCACGCCATCTAATATTCGATATCGGCCTTTTTTAGCTGCCAGGTCTGAATCCGGGCAGATTTGAACCTGGATGGGCTCAAACTTAAAGCCATCTCTTATGTTTTCGGCAAAGATGCTTATACGCCTGTGATCAATATTTTCTCTTGGATAGATGGATTCATCGAAAAAAATATCTGATGTTTGAATTTTGGTTGAGATGTCTTTCATGGTTTTCTGTTTTATCGGGGTCTAAAACAGCATTTTAAGAATACAGAAGTGATTATTGACAGGGTCTGACCCAGATAAGTGTTTGTTTTTATGATAAAATCATTTAATAAATATTCGTTTTCACTTCTTAGGGCCTGCTTTTTGAGGGCAAAAACAGCATTGTAAGGATTTTATTCAGTACACAGATTCCCTGGTGAACTGTTGTAAAATTTTCATTTTTTATAAGCAGTGTTTCAACCAGCTACTGCTCAAAAAGCTTTCGCATTAATTAAGTTCCTTTAACATGGCTCTTAATTGGACACGCCAGTGGACAGGGTTTAGACCTGCTGTAGTTTTCCATGTCATATTTTTATCTAATATCCCATAAAACGGTCTTTGGGCAGGAGTTGGAAATTCCTTGGATGAAATTGGTAAAATCGGGATAGTTTTAGTAATAAGCCCCAATCCCATGGCCTCTTCCTGAATTGCTATGGCAAAATCATACCAGGAGGCAATTCCTGCATCAGTCCAATGAAATATTCCTGACAAGCTTTTTTCAATAAACTCCCATACGCCTTTGGCAAGGCCGTACGCCCAGGTTGGGGTTCCGACCTGGTCATCCACGACATTTAAACTATTTTTCTTTGTTATCAATTTCAGCATGGTTTTGACAAAATTTTCCCCATGGGAGGAGTAGAGCCAGGCTGTCCTTATTATAAGCGCTTTATTCTTTAAGATATCTCGAACTGCAATCTCCCCCTCCAATTTACTCTTACCATACACAGACTCAGGACAGGGACTGTCCTCGATTGTCCAGGGTCTGTAATTCTTCCCGTTAAACACATAGTCCGTAGAAATGTGAACCAGTCGAATATCGTTTTGTCCTGCATACTGCGCAATGTCTGCTACAGCTTCATGATTTACTTTAAAAGCTGTTTGGATTTCTTTTTCCGCCAGATCGACAGCTGTATATGCGGCGGCATTAATGATGCAGTCAGGTTTGGAAGTCTCCAAGCACTGTTTGATACTTGTTTTGCTGCAAAAGTCAACTTTTGGATAATCGCAGGATATCAATTGAATTTTTTCGGGACAGGTACGTTGCAGTTCCCATCCAAGCTGGCTATTTGCGCCAAGCAAAAGCACCTTCATTTAAAGACCTCGACGTTAACAAATGACATACTGGACTCATCCTTTGGAGACAAAACAGGTAAAGTCCCAGAAATAATTGGCCAGGTGATTCCGATGGCAGGATCATCCCATTTAATACATCGTTCGTGTTCAGGTGCATAATAGTCCGTACACTTATATATGAATTCAGCTTCTGTACTCAAAACATAAAAACCATGGGCAAATCCCGGTGGTATCCAAAGTATTTTTTGATTTTCAGCCGAAAGAACAACTCCAACCCATTTTTTGAAAGTTGGTGAAGATTTACGTAGGTCTACAGCAACATCAAAAACTTCTCCAGAAATTACCCTTGCCAGCTTACCCTGGGGTTGTTTGATCTGATAATGAAGCCCTCTTAATATACCTTGAGTTGACTTGCTGTGGTTTTCCTGAACAAAAGGAGGAGCCTTTACATGTTTTAAAAATTCGTCTTCACGCCAGGTTTCCATAAAAAAGCCCCGATGATCGCCAAAGGACTTTGGTTTCATTAAAACAACTTCAGGAATATCGAGTTTTGTATATTTCATTATATAAATTTCTGGTTAAGAAGGTTTAACAAATATTTACCATATCCATTTTTCTGTAAAATAAGCGCCTGCTTTTCTAATTGTTCTGAATTAATATAACCCATCCTATAGGCAATTTCCTCAGGGCAGGCAATTTTAAGACCCTGACGGTCTTCAACGACTTTGATAAAAACACCTGCATCCATGAGGGATCCATGGGTTCCTGTATCAAGCCAGGCAGTGCCCCGGCTCAAGAGTTCAACAGTCAGTCTTCCTTTTTCCAGGTATGTATTATTAACATCTGTTATTTCCAACTCTCCCCGATCAGAGGGTTTAATCTGCCGAGCAATATCAACCACATCATTATCGTAAAAATAGAGCCCTGTTACTGCATAATTTGACTTTGGAACAGCAGGTTTTTCTTCAAGGCTGGTAACATTGCCTTTATCATCAAAACCGGCAACACCGTATCGTTGAGGATCTTTGACATAATATCCAAAAATAGTTGCGCCTTTATCCTTTTTAGTAATCTGCTGCAAACGATCAGATAATCCTTCACCATAAAAAATATTATCTCCAAGCACCAAAGTAACAGGATCTTTACCTATAAACTTATCTCCTATTAAAAAGGCCTGGGCAAGGCCTTCTGGAGAAGGTTGAATAGCATATTCCAAAGATATACCCCATTGAGAACCATCTCCAAGTACTTTTTTGAAACTGCCAAGGTCGTGGGGAGTTGTAATTACTAAAACCTCTCTAATTCCTGCAAGCATCAAAGTTGACAGAGGATAATAAATCATTGGTTTGTCGTATACCGGCATCAATTGTTTACTAACTGAATAAGTTAATGGGTATAGACGAGTTCCAGATCCGCCTGCAAGAATTATCCCCTTGCGCATAATTTATTTCCTTCTTGTCTCTGTTTGGGTCTTAATCATGATTTTTTAAAAAAGCTGTATCCTTATCCGGCCAGCGCCTTCCAGCATTTTTTGAATTTCTGTTGGCAGGTAGAGCTGATGGTTTCCCGTGATGGCAAGCCTTGCTGTATAGATTTCTCCTGTGGCAAGGTTTTGTATTCGGGCGGCCACTTTCTGTTTGTTCTCCGTGCTTATACCTTCTGCTGCAGCAAGCTTTCGCTGGGCTTCGGGGATGATGATCTGTTCCTGGTAGGTGTCTTCTCTTACTTCCCATTCTATTAATTTCATGATGGTCTCCTTGACTAGTCGTCAAATATTTTTTTTACCATGAAGGGCATGAAGATAACGGGATAACGGATAACGGGGTCTGACCCTGATAAGTGTTCGTTTTTATGGGATAATCGTTGAGATTTGGGATGTTTTTTGCTCTTAGCGCCGGGTTTTCGGGGTCAAAAACCGGGTTTTAAGGAGTTGGGGGTCAGGCTTCGGCAATAATAAAGGTCTTGTTATATTTCGTAGCGGAGCTCTTAAAACTTATAAGAATAAAATTTCAACATCCTTTATTTTCTCAAAATCTTTATCCATTGTAACCACTTGCAGGCCATAATATTTAGCCGCGTTATACTGGTAGGCATCATCAAAATCCAAATTCAGGTTTTTCCTGACATTTACAACACCTTTGTACAGTTCCATCGGCAATGAAAGAAGTCTGATATCAGGCATGACATCTTAAAAAAATTTCTGAAAAACATCTTCTTTATTATATCTGAAAAGAATTACACCAATGGAGTGCAAAGAGAAATCTGTTATGCTGAGATTCCCGATATTGTTGATCAGGAAGCTCTTACACTCTTCTTTCTTGTCCTGCCCCAAAAAGATAATGGGGTCTGACCCCAATAAGTATTTGTTTTTATGGCAAAATTGTTCCAATTGGGGGTGTTTTCCCCTCTTAGCGCCGGCTTTTTGGGGTCAAAAACAGCATTTTAAGAATTTTATAAAAATCTGGTGATAATTCCTCACCAGTTATTGCTGTTCCAAGACCTTACATGTGTCCTTCAGGGTTCCAGATAGGTTATTTTTGCCATTATCAGGCAGCATTTTCTTTTGATCGAATTGTCAAAGTAAGTCCAAGGGAATTTAATAGTTTGTTCAGGCTTGAAAGATTTGGATTGCCTTTTTCCGACAACATTCTATACAGAGTTTCCCTGTTAAGATCCGTTTCTTTGGCAACAAGCGAGACCCCCCTTGCTTTTGCCACGTCCCTCAGAGCAAGCATGAATACTTCCTGGGCTCCCTCTTTAAGGGCTTCATTTAAATATTCTGTAGCATATCCGGGGTCCTTCAGTCTATTCAGAAGTCCTTCCTGATAATTTGCAGTAGCCATCATTCTCCTCCTGTATGATCCTGCCAAAAGGCATGCGCTTTTTTAATATCTTTTTTCTGGCTGCTTTTATCACCAGCACAGAGCAAAAGAACTATGTTGCTTCCTTCTAACCCATAATATATTCTGTATCCAGGGCCGAAATCAATCCTTAATTCATACACGCCCCTTCCAACACCTTTGGCATCCCCAAAATTACCGAGTCTGATTCTAGCAATTCTTACATCAATTTTGATCTGGGCCTGGACAGTGCTTAAGGTATAATAACGGGGTCTGACCCCGATAAGTATTTGTTTTGATGATAAAATCGTTCCAAAAATCTGCGTTTTAGCTTCTTAGAATAAACTTTTCAGGGGCAAAAACAGCATTTTAAGAATTTTGCAGGGGGACTGCAAATCAAACCCGCCAGAAATTAACATTTGATATTATAATATTCGATGGATTCGGCCGGGTCAGCCAAGGGATCATGAACCAGGACCCGGGTGCCATAGGATTTCAGTTCAGAGATAATATCAACAACTTTTGTATTTCTCAGGTCAGGGCAGTTTTCCTTGAATGTCAGGCCCAATATACCAATCTTTGCGTGTTTAACGTTTATGTCTGACTGAATCATCAGTTTTATTGTTTTGGAGGCAATAAAGCTTGCCATATTGTCGTTAATCCTTCTGCCTGCCAGGATTACCTCGGGATGGTATCCTTCAGACTGAGCCTTATAGGTCAGGTAATAAGGGTCAACCCCAATGCAGTGACCGCCCACAAGCCCCGGGGTGAAAGGGAGGAAATTCCATTTGGAGCCGGCCGCATCAAGGACATTTTTTGTGTCTATGCCCAGGGTATCGAAAATCAGGGCAAGTTCGTTCATCAGGGATATATTTAAATCCCTCTGGGTGTTTTCGATGACTTTGGCGGCTTCTGCCTCTTTTATGGTATTTG
>JACKQG010006018.1_pt1 | contig 13043 bp, 6 predicted proteins | sample 8237621 | NCBI WGS metagenome assembly JACKQG01 (sample SAMN15677084, study PRJNA649215) | marine metagenome | biome: marine; feature: Black Sea; material: saline water; isolation source: suspended particulate matter (SPM) from the Black Sea western gyre | collected 2013-06-09/2013-06-10 | depth...
GGCGACGAACACACCCACGCGGCGGGCGACGAACACGCCCACGCCGTTCCCCACCCCCGCCGTGAGCTTCTGGGCCGACGAGACCAGGATCCTCGCCTGCAAATGCACGACGCTGCGCTGGGAGGTGGCCCATGCCACAGCGGTGTATCTGGGCAACGAAGGCGTAACCAGCCGGGATAGCCTCAAGGTCTGCCCGAAGGAAAGCCGTGCCTACACGTTACGGGCGGAGAGTCCCGGCGGCGCGGTGGAGCGTTCCGTTAGCGTCCAGGTGATCCAGCCGACGGTGAACTTCCGCGCCGACCGGACGACGATCACCTCCGGCGAGTGCACGACGTTGCGCTGGGACGTGGACAACGCTGATGCGGTGGAGGTGGTATACCTGAACGGCCAGGGAGTGGCCGGTCACAGCACCCAGAGCGTGTGCCCGAAGACGACCTCCACCTACACGCTGCGGGTGGTGACCGCCTGCAGCGACGAGAACTACCCGCTGACGATCACCGTCTCCGGCCTGCCGGCGGGGACCATCGGCGGCGAGCTCACCTGGAACCAACAGCCGGTGGGTGGCATCTCCGTGGAGCTTCTGTTGGGCGAGTGCAACTACGACAAATACCAGACGATGATCGCGGCCGGCGATCCACCCCCGCGCACGGTGACCGGAAATGATGGCACCTACCGTTTCACAGGTCAACCGTCGGGCGAATACGCCCTCATCGTCAACGGCTGGTGGAATGACCAATACCGCAACGAGCTGTACGGCGGGGCCTGCTATCCGGACTACGTGCTGCCGGAAGGCAGAGGGTTGACCGTGGACTTCAACCTGCACAGAACCAACCTGAGCATCACCTTCCCCAAGGAGAATGACAAGATCAACGCCAAGCAGACCACATTCCAGTGGTCGGCCTATCCGCAGGCCGATTCCTACGGAGTCATCCTGATCCAGGAATCGCCCAGCCGGGAGACGGTGGTGTGGGACGAGAGGACGACGCAGCCCCAATACACGGTGAAGCAGGATCTGACGTACGGAGCCAGATATTGGCTGCTGATCTGGGCCTATCGGGGCAATCTGCAGATCGCCAACGGTCAGATTCGCTTCGAGACGCTGTCCATGTTGTACTGAACATAGAGGCGCCGTTACTGCTCAGCGCTCCCGCCGGATCGCCAGACCCGACGACTGGACCGGCTGAACTCACCACTGTGGGTCAGAAACCCTCAGCATGAAGCTGATTTCGGCTTCTTCGGGCCTGGACTTGGCAGTCCAGGCCGAGCAGGGTGAGCAGTCCAGGCCGAGCAGGGTGAGCAGTCCAGGCCGAGCAGGGTGAGCAGTCCAAGCCGAGCAGGGTGAGCAGTCCAGGCCGAGCAGGGTGAGCAGTCACATGGAGGCAAGATGACAGAGAAGATCCCCGCCCCGCTGCGGCAGGCGTTGGCGCAGAAGACGCTGGTGCCTGTTGTTGGTCCCGACCTGGGGGCTATCGGCGTGCCCTCCAGCCAGGAGTTGGCCGACGGCCTGGCGGCGTACGCCGGACGAGAGGACCTGGAAGGCGCAGCGCTGACGGAGGTGCTGGAGGAGGCGCTGCTGGACCTGGGACGGCAGGCGGTGGTGCAGTACCTGCGCAGCCAGATGCAGCCGCTGGACACACCCGGCAGCCTGCACCGCCTGCTGGCGCGGCTGCCCGGCACGCTGTACGGCAGCACGGCCTGGGATGGGCTGCTGGAACAGGCGCTCAGCGGGGCCGGGCGACGCGTCTACCGGGCCGTGGGCGATAACGATCTGGCCTACCAGCCGGCGGAGTCCACGCTGCTGCTGGCCCTCTGGGGCACGCTGGAGCGTCCGGACAGCCTGCAGCTAACCCAGGAGGAGCAGGATCGGTTGCCAGGCGAGTCGCCGGAGATGGTCTCCATGCTGCGCAAGTATGCCCGCGCCGGGGGGCTGCTCTTCGTCGGCTACGGGGCCACGGACCCGGCGTTGGAGTGGGCTGTGGGGCTGGTGCGGGAAAGCCTGGCGCAGTCGGACGCCCGGGCCTACGCGATCTTGCCGGACGGTGACGCACGCACGCTGCGCCGGCTGGAACATCAGGGGGTCATCGGTATCACGGCGGCGCCGGGGGAGATCCTGGAAGCGCTGGTGGCCGCCGGCGGCGAACTGGCCTCTGTGCCAGTGACTGGCCCTGCCGCGCCGCCTCCGGACGTGCCCTCGGCCGAGGAGGTGTTGGCGCCCCTGCGACGGCAGAGGCTGCTGGAGGACATCGCCGCGCTGGAAGAGCTCCTGGCCCAGCACCAGCGCAATCTGCGCACGATCGAAACGACCATCGCCCGGTACGGGATGGCCCCACCGCTGGAATGGGTCAATCAACGGGAGGAGGCCAGGCGTCAGATAGAGGCCGTGCAGCAGGAACTGGAGGAGAAGGGGCGGGAAGTGGCGGAGCTGGGGGATGGGAGGTTGGATACTGGATATTAGGGATTGGGTATTGGGTAGAAGCCCAGAGCCGGGAACTCCGGACTGAAGAGCAGAGCCGTTGGAGCGGCCCGAGGCTGAAGCCGTCGGGCTGAAAGGGCAAAGCCCTTCGGGCTGATCATTTGCAGTCCCGCAGGGGCTCCGCTCTCTCAGCACGGGGGTTCAGCCCCGCAGTGCACAAAACGGGCCAGCGCGGTTGCAAGCGCTGGCCCGTTGTTCGCCAAGCGAGACCTGACAGGTTTCCGAAACCTGTCAGGTCTTCTTGACCCGCCGGAGGAGAGGTGCAACGCACTTGGGAAGTGCGTTGCACCTGGCAATGCTCACGGCAGGTTGTAGCCGACGACGAGTTGGGGATGGGCGGCGGCGTTGCCGTGTTCCTGGCTCAGGAACCGGTAGGCCACGCGGCGGTTCTCGCTGCCCTCGCCGCGCAGCAGCAGGCCGTGGTTGCTGCCGGCGTCGGCCAGCCAGCCGGCCACCACGGCGGGATCGAGGTCGAACTCCACCCAGCCCAGCGTGTTCGTCCAGGCCCAGCCCACGGGATCGGCGTGATCGCCGGCGCCGGTGGCCCCGGCCTCGTCCCAGGGCAGGCCAGCCTGAGCTTGCAGCCAGGTGGCCTCGCCTTCGGCCCACATCTTGCTGAGCGGATAGGCGGTCGAGTACAGCCGGTTGTCGGGGTTGCTGGCCGTGGTCGCGTACAGCCGCAGCCTGGCCCAGACGATCTGCGCTCCCGCCGGCAGGCCGGAGAGGTCGAACTGTACGAGCGTCGAGGACTGCCCCGGCTGTCGCACCCACAGGTTCTCCTCGGCCCCGTGATTGCCCGGCTCCACCCCGCTGATGGTCGTGTCCTGCAGCGGCGTCAGCGTCACCTGCTGCTGGGCGGCCAGGCCGTCCAGCGGTGGTCCGTCCAGCCCCCACCAGTAGCCGAAGTTGCAGAAGACCTGGTCCCACTTGTTGACGATGGTTGCGGCGCACGTTTCCGAGGTGGTGCGCACCCACCAACTACCCGCCGGTGCCGCCGACATCACCGTGTAGGTCCCCGGATCCAGCAGATTGAAGCTGTACCAGCCGGAGGTGTTGGTGGTGTAGAGCAGACTGTCCATGCTCACCTGCGCCCCCTCCACACCCCGATAGCTGCCCAGATGGGCGCCCGCCCCGGTCTCGTCGTGGAAGACGCGGCCCCTGATGAAGGCGATGGTCTCCAGGATGCGCAGCGTGGCCTCGTCCTGGAAGGTCAGTCCACCCGTGGCCACGATGGCCGTGTTGGTGGCCGGATCGCAGGCGTGGTTAGCGGTGAACTCCACCCACAGCGAGGTCGTCTCGCCGGGGGCCAGCGGACCCAGGTCGTTCCACTGCAGGAAGCCGGCGGAGCCGCCGTGCACGTCCGGCGGCGTCTGCGCCTTGCGCGAGGTCAGGCACCAACTATTGTACTCGTCGCGCAGGGTCAGGGGGTCCACAGTCAGGCCGCCGGTGTTCTCGACCGTGATCAGGTAGCGGATCTCCTAGCCCAGGCCGGCCAGACCGTTCACCGGCCAGAGCGTCGCCTTGCTCACCTGCAGGGAGCGGCGGGCGTTGCTGAAGGTGCACTTGACCGTCTCGCCGGCTTCCACCACGAAGGTCGCCGTGCGCGTGTCCAGGTTGCCTGTGCTGTTGCCATCATTGCAGGTGATGGCCGTGAGCTCGAAGTCGGGGCCAGGGTCGGCCTCCGCGGTGGTGTAGGCGCCCGGCAGCAGGTTGCTGACGACGATGGTTCCGCCGTCGGAGATGGCGCCGGCGGCATGACCGCTGAAGGTGAAGCTGCCCGCCGCCCCGTCGGGATCGGTCTGCTTCTGCACGATGATCGTGCCTCGCTTGAGACGGTTGCGGACCGTGCAGCGGATCTGCTCATCGGCAGCAAGCGTCACATCCAGCAAAGCGTCGGCGCCCTGGGCCACCACCTGGCCCTCGCCGCCCCCATCCCGACACTGGATGGACGTATCGTAGTCCGAGAGACTTGTCGTTGCCCCCGCCGTCTCCCCCACCGTGTGCCGGCCCACGCTGGCCTCCTGCGGCCCCGTGCCGCCACCATGGCCTACGTTGCTGGCTTTGGTCACACCATCTATCCGCAGATTGAACTTGCCGCCGTCGCTGGCCGGATCCAGATCCTTGACCACCTCCAGCAGCGGCACGGGCATGGCGTCGCAGGCATCGCCCACCCCGTCGCCGTCGCCGTCGGTTTGGTCGGCGTTGGCATCGTCCGGACAGTTGTCCACGTCGCCGCAGAGACCATCACCGTCAGCGTCGTCGGCGGCGTCGTTGGGACAGGCGTCGCAGACGTCGCCCTGGCCGTCGCCGTCGCCGTCTTCTTGGCCGGCGTTGGGCGTGATAGGGCAGTTATCACAGCCATCGGGCACGGTGTCGTTATCGGCATCCTGCCCGTCGTCCGATCCGGCGCAGACGTCGCAGCCGTCGGGCACGGTGTCGCCATCGGCATCCTGCGTGTCGTCGAACCCCGTGCAGACATCGCAGCCATCGGGCATGCCGTCGCCATCGGCATCCTGCGTGTCGTCGAACCCGGCGCAGACGTCACAGCCATCGGGCACGGTGTCGTTGTCGGCATCCTGCCCGTCGTCCGATCCGGGGCAGACGTCGCAGCCGTCCGGCACGGTGTCGCCATCGGCATCCTGCCCGTCGTCCGATCCGGCGCAGACGTCACAGCCGTCCGGCACGCCGTCGCCATCGGCATCCTGCCCGTCGTCCGATCCGGCGCAGACGTCACAGCCGTCGGGCACGGTGTCGCCATCGGCATCCTGTGCGTCGTCGAAGCCGGGGCAGGCATCGCAGGCATCGCCCACACCGTCGCCGTCGGCATCTTCCTGTCCGGCGTTGGCCGCGTCAGGGCAGTTATCGTCGCCGTCGTCCACGCCGTCCCCGTCTGAATCCCTCAGAACCGCCTTGTTGTCCGCGCAGGCGTCGTTGTCCGTGCCATCCCATTCGCAGATGGAGTCGTTGACGTCGGCCTCAACCTGGACGGAGGCCAGGCTGAAGCTGGCATCGGTGCAAGAACTGGTGGCGAAAGTGTGGGGGTTGATCGTCCAGGTCTGGGTACCGCCCGCCGAGGCCATGCTGGCGCCAGTGAGGGTCTGCGTCCACTGGTGGATCTGCGCGCCGCCGCTGCAGCCGGCGTCGTCGTACAGGGTCAGGCGCATCGGGACGTCGTCCGTGGCGGCGGGGCCGCAGCCGTTGTTGACCAGGGTGACATCGCCCGACACGGTGGCCAGGCCGCTGGTGCTACAGCGCACCTGCAACGTGTCGCCCTGCACCTCGTAGTCCGGTATCAGCAGGGAGCCGCCAGAATTGGCGCTGTTGTCCGTGCCATCGCATTCGCAGATGGTATCGTCGGGGTCCATGGTGGCGGTGAAGTTGCAGGTGCACGACGTGAGGCCGGAGGTGAGAGCGAAGGTGACGTCCTTGTCCTCGCCGGCGCCCAGGTTGACCGTCTGATCGGCAAAGGTCAGTCCGCAGTCGGAGGTCAGGCGCACCACGGCGCCATTGGCAGCGCCGCAGCCGTCGTTGCCCACGTTGACCGTGATGCCGCCGAAGCTGCCGTCGCCACTGCAGGTGACCCTGTCGCTGATGCTGTTGACCACCAGGTTGGGGATGCTCAGGCTCTCCGTGCTGCAGAGCGTGTTGTTCGTGCCATCGCCCTCTCCAACGGCGTCGCTGTAGTCGGCCTCGACCAGCAAGGAGAGCTGGCAGTTGGTGGACGCGGTGCAGAGGTTGCCGGTGGCGCTGTGGGCGGTGAGGTTGAAGCTCTGCGTGCCTCCTCCCGCGGCCAAGTTGACGCTCGTGAAAGTCTCGGTCCACTGGGTCAGTTGATTGCCGCCGCAGCCCGCGCCATCGTAGAGCGTGAAGCGCACCGGGACGTCGCTCGTCAGATTGGACCCGCTGCCGTTGTTGACCAACGTCACACGGCCCGAGATGCTGTACCCCCCATCGTCCCAGCAACCGACGGCTAAGGCCTCTGACTGGACCTGAAGGTCCGGGAGGTCCACGGCGATGTCGTCGGCCACGTAAGGCCCCGCTCCGGCGCACTCACAGATGGTGCCGCTGTAGTCCGCTTCCACCCGGATGGAGAGCTGACAATTGCTGGAGTCGCCGCAGGGGTCGGCGGCGAACTCCTGGTCCGTGATCGTGAATACCTGGCTGCCGCCGCCGGAGGGGATGTTCACACTGCTCAGGGTCTCGGTCCACTGCCCCACCTGATTGCCGGCAGCGCCCGTGCTGTCGTACAGTGTGAAGCGCACGGGGATGTCGGTGGTCAGATTCGATCCACAGCCGTCGTTACGCAGCGTGACGTTGCCAGCGACGCGGATGCGGCTGTCGTCGAGGTAGGTCACGCTCAGGGTGTCGTTAGTCACGGCCAGGTCGGGGATGTCCACGGCCTTGTTGTCGGCGCAGGTGGTGTTGTCCGTGCCGTCGCACTCGCAGATGGAGCCGTTGTAGTCGGCTTCCAGCCCGATGGAGACCTGGCAGTTGGTGGAGTTGGTGCAGAGGTTGGTGTCTATGGTATGCGGCGTGATGGTGAATGCCTGGGTGTCGCCGCCAGAAGCGATGTTGACACTGCTGAGCGTCTCGGTCCACTGGCCCACCTGGCTGCCGGCGCAGCCGGTGTTGTCGTACAGCGTGAAGCGCATGGGGACATCGGCGGTGAGATTGCTGCCGCAGCCGTTGTTCACCAGAGTCACGTTGCCGGAGATGCGGCATTGCCCATCGCCGGCGCAGGTGGCGGCCAACGTGTCCGACTGCACCTCCACATCCGGCAGGTTGAGGGTATACGGGGCGCTGAACAGCGTGTTGTTGGTGCCGTCGCACTCGCAGATGGCATCGTCCGGGTCAATGCTGGCGGTGAACGTACAGGTGCAGTTGGCGCAGCCGGGCGTGTAGTTGAAGGTCAAGTCGGTGTTGGTGTTGCTGCCGGCCGTCAGGTTGACCGTCTGGTCGCTGAAGGTGACGCCGCAGGTGGAGGTCAGGCGCACGGCGACATTGTTGGCGTTCGCGCAGCCGCCGTTGCTCACGTTCACCGTGACAGTCCCCTGCAGGTTGCCGTCGCCGGAGCAGGTGACCGACGGCGTGACGCCGTTGACGCGCAGGTCGGGCATGTTTTGGGTGTAGGTCTCCGTGCGCGTGTTGTTGCTGCCGTCGCATTCGCAGACGCTGTTCGTGGCATCCACTGTGGCCGTGAAGTCGCAGCCGCAGTCCGAGCAGTTGAGCCAGGAGCCGGTGATGTCGAATGCCACCGTGCTGGACTGGCCATTGCCCAGCGCCGCGGACACCGTCTGGTTATTGGTGAAACTCAGGCAGCCGTCCGTATTCAGGGACACCTGGAAGTTCGCGGCCGTGCCGTATCCCTGGTTCTGCACGGTGACCTCCACCTGGCCGGAGCAGTTATCGTTGCTGCAAGACACGTTGCTGAAGTCAATGTCCGTGACCACCAGGTCGGGCAGCGTGGTGGCGTAGGTCTCGACGCGGTCGTTGTTGCTGCCGTCACATTCGCACACGACATTCGTGGGATCCACGGCGGCGGTGAACTGGCAGTTCTGGGCGGTGCAGTCGGCCCAGGAGCCGCTGATGTTGAATTGTATGACGGTGGAGGAACTGGCTGCAAGGGAGGTGACGGTCTGGGGGGTGAAGGTGAGGCAGCCGTCGGTGGTCAGCGAGACCTGGAAGTTGTTGGCGGCAGCGCAGCCGTTGTTGCTCACAATCACGGACACGTTGCCGGAGCAGGCGTCGTTGGTACAACTGACATTGGTGAAATCGATATCCGTCACCACCAGGTCCGGGATGGGCACGGTATATGCGGTGGGGGAGCCGGTGGTGTTATCGGTTTCGTTACTTTCGCAGATATCGTTATTGAGATCAACGGTGGCATTGAAGCTGTAAGGAGCAGCGCAAGGTTGGCAATCGGGGACCCAGGAACCGGTATTTATAGTGACATCGGCGAATCCACCGGAAGCAATGGCAAGGCCGTAAGTAGCGGTGCCGGTCCAGCCTTTGCCGTCGGTGACTTGCACGGTAAAGGTACCACTGGTGGCGCCGTCCCCATCGTTGGTGACGCGGACGGAGATGGAACCGCTGAAATTGCCGTCGCTGGTGCAACTGACGTCAGGCGTGATGCTGGTGACCACCAGGTTGGGCATTTGCGGGGGGGTGACGGGACCGGCGGTGGTGGTGCCACTATAGTCCACCTGGGAGAGATTGGCAGTTTTGGTGACGGCTAAAAGGGATAAAGTGGGCGCGCCGTCGGCGGCGTCGAACACCAAGAGCAGCGACCGGCCGCGGGCGTCCAGCAGGTCATAGTCAGACGCGGCCAGCTTGCGCCGCGCCAGTCGCGGGCCTTCCCCGGCGCCCAGGACCGTGCGGGGGGCGCGGCCGGCCAGGGAGATGGCGTCCAGGTGCGCGGCCGTATCGCCAGAGTGCTGCAGGCGCACGCCGAGGGGGCCAGAAAGGAGGAGGTCGGACAGGTCGAGAGAGTGCTCGGCCAGGTCTTTGCCGTAGGCCAATGTGCCGGCCGGCTGCCAGGGGCCAGCGGCGAAGACCGAAACGGCGAACTGCCCGTTGCCCGGCCCGTCAGCTTGCAGGGGCGAGACGGTGACCAGCCCGCAGACCGCCAGGGCGGCCAGCAAGAGCAGACGAAGGAGCAATCGAGGACATGGGGTGCGATGGGAAGACATCAGGCTGTACCTCCACTGTAGGTGGTGGAGCAGCCTTTCCAGGCTGCTCGGCAGGCTCGAAAGCCTGCCCCACGTGTCATTGTTGCTTGCAGTGCGGAGAGACTTAACCGGCATGTAGGCCTCCGCGCCTCGGTGAATGAAGTGGCCGGTGGCTTCGAGAGGACATCACAATTGTAGCATCGTTCCAGAGAAAAGGCAATTGGAGGTTGGATATTGGAGGGGTGTGGGTGTGGCGACGGCGCGCGGGGTGGGAATCACAGGAGCGGCACGGTGCAAGGCATAGCTCACCCTGTCCAGTTGTCACGCGGCGCGTGGCAGGATGAAGAGGGCAACTTCCGGTCAACAGGAGAAAAGACCTGACAGGTTTCTGAAACCTGTCAGGTCTTCTTGATCCGCCGGAGGAGAGGTGCAACGCACTTGCGAAGTGCGTTGCACCTCGGTATGGCTCACGGCAGGTTGTAGCCGACGACGAGTTGGGGATGGGCGGCGGCGTTGCCGTGTTCCTGGCTCAGGAACCGGTAGGCCACGCGGCGGTTCTCGCTGCCCTCGCCGCGCAGCAGCAGGCCGTGGTTGCTGCCCTCATCGGCCAGCCAGGCGGCGACCAGGGCGGGGTCGAGGTCGAACGCCACCCAGCCCAGCGTGTTTGTCCAGGCCCAACCCACGGGGTCACCGTGATCGCTGGCGCCGGTGGCCCCGGCCTCCTCCCAGGGCAGGCCAGCCTGAGCTTGCAGCCAGGTCGCTCCGCCTTCCGTCCACATCTTGCTGAGCGCATAGGCGGTCGAGTACAGGCGGTTATCGGGATTGCTGGCCGAGGCCGCATACAGCCGCAACCTGGCCCAGACGACCTGCGCTCCCGCCGGCAGGCCGGAGAGGTCGAACTGCACCAGCGTCGAGGACAGCCCCGGCTGTCGCACCCACACGTTCTCCGCGAAGCCGTGGTTGCCCGGCTCCAGCCCGCTGATGGCCGTGTCCTGCAGCGGCGTCAGCGTCACCTGCTGCTGGGCGGCCAACCCGTCCAACGGTGGGCCATCCAGCCCCCACCAGTAGCCAAAGTTGCAGAAGACCTGGTCCCACTTGTTGACGATGGTTGCCGCGCACGTTGCCGAGGTGGTCGGCACCCACCAACTGCCCGCCGGCGCTGCCGACAGCACCGTGTAGGCGCCCGGATCGAGCAGGTTGAAGGAGTACCAGCCGGAGGTGTTGGTGGTGTACATCAGACTGTCCAAACTCACCTGCGCCCCCTCCACGCCGCGGGTGCCGGGCAGATGCACACCGCCAGCGGTCTCGTCGTGCCGGAGTCGTACTCTGGCGAGCCGGGCCGGAAGTGCAACTTCCGGCCATCAGAAGAAGGCGGCGCCCATAGCACAGCCTCTCTGATCCGCCGGAGTTGAACCCCGGCCGGCGGGGCCGGGAGTACAACTCCCCGCCAACAGAGCTTTGAACTTCCGTACAGGGTGCCGCTTATCCCCAGCTCAGGAATGCTGCTCGCTCGTCCATTTCGCCCCAGGCCAGGAGAAACTCGGCAAGCAGCGCGGAAACCGGCCCGTATGCCAATGCCGGGTCATGATAGGCGATCTGCTCAGAGCCGACATCCGCCATCAGTAGCGTATGCTGTGTGCGAATGTTGCCCCAGCCGGGTAACCCTGGCGTCGTTGTGACAGCGACGATCACAGCCATATCAGCAGTCAGGGATGCCACCAGATCGCCAATTGCAACCCCTTGCCTTAACCGCACACGGACGTTCCACTGCACCAACCGCTCCACTCGCGAGAAGGGCGTCCCCACGCCCACCCGCGTGCCCAAGGTCCGGGCCAGCCGCGGCTGGAGCACTACGATACCCAACTGCGCCAGTGCCATCTGCGCACAAGCAGGCAGGCAGTACCCCAAGGCCATCTGCTGGACGTGGACGGCCGGCTTAAGTGAGGACATCGTCGGTAGTCGCCAGACGTTCAACCCGCTCCAGGAGCGCGGCGCGTTCCTCGTCTGTCAGCGATACGGCGCGCGTGCGTGCGTCCACGTTCACTGCAGCCAGTAACGTGCCGTCGAAACTCCGATAGGGTACGCGCCAGTGCGGTTCAGGAGCCGGGACCCATACGGGATCGCCACTGCTCAGCGCGCAGCCCACCAAATCGTCGAATACAACGCGGTCGGCCGCGCGACGTGCTTCCCGCGCGGATACCGCCGGGAGTTCCTTCAACAGCGCCTGGTAGCGTTCGTATTCTTCGATACTCATCAATGCCGCTACAGGTTGTCCATCGCGCTCCAGGATGATGGGGTGACCGAGATCGGCCACCAAGGCGGAGTATGACGCTCTGGTTTCTTCGGTCTTTCTATCATTCATTCTCCATCCCTCCGTTTTCCGTTCTCCTGAGAAGCAGTATCATTGTATCACAATTCCCTTCCATGTGCAACAAGCCATATCTTCACACAGCCACCTCCACCCTGGCGGCGAAGGGGGCTGTCGTTGGCAGTTCGCCGAACGTAGACATCCATCACGCCGATCGTGATACGAGGGATGCTGCGCCGGACTCCCGAACGGCTCGACTGAGGGCTTCGACTGAGCTCAGCCGAAGTCCTCGCCGAAGCCTTGTTCGGGGCGTGGCCGCGCATCCCCAACAAGTTGGGGACTCCGTCATTGTTGGGGACTCCGTCATGCTCATCTTGACTTCTGACAGGGTTGGCGTTATAATGGGTGCAGGTTCACCCGTCGCCGCAGCGTCTCCAACGCTGCCTTCTCCTTTTTCCCGGATGGACGATGTCCACTTCTTTGCGTTATGTCATCTTCGACCTCGACGATACGCTCTACCCTCGCGGCAGCGGGGTCATGGAGGAGGTGCGACGCCTCATCCTGCGCTACATGACGGAGCGGCTGGGCATGGCCAGCGAGGAGGCCCAGACGCTGCGGCGCCACTACGTGAGCGAGTACGGCACGACCATGGCCGGTCTGCTGCGCCATCAGCACATTGACCCCGATGATTACCTGGCCTACGTGCACAATCTCCCCGTGGCGCGCTACCTGCAGGCCAACGGCGAGCTGGACAAGGTGCTGGAGGGTATCCCGCTGCGTAAAGCCATCTGGACCAACGGCACGCGGGCCCACGCCGAGCGGGTGCTGGAGGCGCTGGGCGTGCGCCGTCACTTCTCGCCCATCGTGGACGTGCGGGACATGGATTACGTGAGCAAGCCGGCGGAGGAGGTGTACCGGCGCCTGCTGGAGATGCTACAGGCAGAGGGGCCGGCGTGCATCCTGGTGGAGGACAGCGTGCGCAACCTGCGCCCGGCCAGGCCGCTGGGCATGATCACGGTGCTGGTGGATGGCGTGGGGGGCGAGGGAAACGGGGAGGTAGATTTCGTCATTGGTCGGGTGGAGGAGATCGGCGGGGTGGTGCGCAGGCTGGAGGAAACAAACCGTCTGTAATTGCCCAGTTGTGTCTCTTCTCACCACAAAGGCACGAAGGCAGCAAGAAACCTTTGTGGCTTAGTACAGGCTGGCACAAGTTCGTTCCGCTTTGATCGGCTCGCGCTGGACCTTAGTCCAGCGCCATGGAGGGCCTTTAGAAGGCTACACAGGCGGCGGACTAAGGTCCGCCGTGAGCCAAAAACCCGGAACGCATTTACGCCACGCTGTACTTAGTCGGCTCGCGCTGGACCTTAGTCCAGCGCCATGGAGGGCCTTTAGAAGGCTACACAGGCGGCGGACTAAGGTCCGCCGTGAGCCAAAAACCCGGAACGCATTTACGCCACGCTGTACTTGGCGCCTTCGTGGTGAAGTTCCCCTGACCGGAGCGGTGGCAAAGCACATAGTTGTTTCTGGAGGACGGCAAAGGCATTAGGGTAAAAGTCGCACCTTAACAATCAGAGACAGCCGCAGCCCAATCAGC
>JACKQG010006019.1_pt1 | contig 13041 bp, 6 predicted proteins | sample 8237621 | NCBI WGS metagenome assembly JACKQG01 (sample SAMN15677084, study PRJNA649215) | marine metagenome | biome: marine; feature: Black Sea; material: saline water; isolation source: suspended particulate matter (SPM) from the Black Sea western gyre | collected 2013-06-09/2013-06-10 | depth...
TTTCTGGCTTGTTTTGGTTAGGTCTAGCTTTAGCGTACCATCTTTTAGGAGCATTGGCCGCTATTGGTACAAACGTATTAGAAGATAAAGTGTGCAATACATTGTTATAATTATCAAAGCCTGGATCAGCATTTTCAGAGTATATTATTTCATACTCGTGTGCAGAATTTTGGGTATCATCCCCCTTAACTCAAGCCTCTCCACCTAAATTTATGTTAAACCCAAAAGCGGTTGCTGTTAGATCCAAGCTCGCATCAGATGTAATATTTGGAAGACTTAGTTCTGTACTCGGCCCATAACTAATACTATTGTTAACAGTAGTATTTACATTATGATCTGGATCATATGTTCCTGCTGCCATCTCTGTATAAATAGAGGAGCCGCTAGAATTTTTAGCTTTAAGAGAGAACCTTCATTTTTTATTTAAATCCAAAGCTACTATATAAGAAGGGTTTTTAACAAAGTCCTTATCTAAAGAAATTATGTTGGTAAATCCTGTAGGAACACTAGGAACACTAGAATCCATCTCTTCTATTTTCAGAACGTATTCATCTGTTTTATTATCATCTATTATATGACAATATGTGGCACCATTGTCGTTGCTATTAAATACATCTTCTATAGTTACGGTATTGTTCCCATCAAAATTAGCTATCGTATAGTAATTGTCACTGACAGGAAAATAAAGTTGTTTCCCTGTCAATAACGTTTGAGTACTACTAAAGGATTCTGAAATAGTGCCGCTTGTACCGGAGATAATGATTTCAGAACTATCTGTACTAGGAGCTCCACCATTATCGTCATCAAACATAATCTCAGCGTGTCCCCATCTTAGATGTACGTAAGCTTTTTGCTCTTCTTTATTACTTGTAGGGTATATATCTCAAATCCTAAAATTAATAGGTTTTGATGGAGGTGTTTCAGCCACCTGTATTTCAACGTCATCTACAAAGAATCTAACTCCTGATGGAGTAATGTCTTTTTTAGTTACCCAATAAGCGTCTTCCCCATTTTGTTTTATAGTGGCTTCGCCCTCTAGTTCTAAAGAGCTTTTAACCAATAGAGTATTTGTATCTGTAGATGTGTTTGATATAGTATTAGCATTAATAGTATTAGCATTAATAGTAGCAGGAACCGTCACTAACCCTGAAACAACGGTTAAAGCATTTGTTATAACTAGTGAGTCACTTATTGTAACTTCTTTAGTGGAAAACGAGTTAGAAGATAGGCTAGGAGCATTTAGTCTATTAATAACAGAAATATTATCCGGGCTTGTTAAGGAATTAGATCCTGAACTTCCCTCTACTTCCATTGATACCTTAGAAACAACTTTATCTGTATACATAGACATTTTTAAATCTGTATTACTTATGGAGCTACCACTAGCGGACACGCCTTTTAAATAAAATTGGATCTGTGGATCAGAGCTACTACCTCCAAGGGACATAACTGAACTAGGTTTTGTGCCATCTGGAGCAGTGGTTAAAAAGCTTTCTCCATTAATTGCCATATTATTACCCAAGGCAATAGCAGAGCCGTCCGATTTATAGGCAGTTAATAATGATTTAATATTTGCCTGTTCTCATAAAATTTGTCCAGTAGCATTGACTGATAAAGACTCGTTTCCAGGATTTAAATCTCCTACTTTTAAAGAGTAAATTTCTGTATATGGATCAATAACTCATCCATTTAAATAAATACCTGACCCCAGTTTCATAAATGTTTTTTCTACACTGTTAGAAGAATCTTTGTACATATATAAAACATCGTCAGTGGAGCTTATTTCAACTCTATCATTATTAGCATCTACTACAGTATTTAAATAAGTCGTAGTGCCGCCTATTTTAGAAATAATATTTTGTACAGCTTCTTTACCCTCAAAATAAATATTTACAGAGTCAGAAGAGCCTGATAAGGTGGATGTGTTGTTTCCTAAGATAACTAAGTTATCAGAAGTGCCTACTTTTAAAGTATTATTTACAGATAGTATTCCCCCAATAGTAAAATCAGCTTCTTGATCTACATATAAATTATTCTCTATAAAAGTATTTCCAGAGGAGTCTATATACAAGTCCTTGTTTGAGGAGCTTGTTCTCCCCAAACTAAGTATATCTAATACAGGGTCATAAGCGATTCCGTAAGAGTTTGTACCGTTGTTTAGTAAGAGCTTAGAAGCTTTGCCTTCTAATGTACTTTCAAATACTGAAATACATTCGGATGCTTTAGCATGTATTGTATAATTAATATTATCCGACTCTTCAAACCCTATACCAAGTTTTGCACCTGTTTTAAACTTTAAGTCCTTATTAAAATATGTAGTACCTTCATGTAGAACAGTAGACTTTACTGTCAATGAATTACTAACTGAGATATTACCAGAAGAATCTAATATAAAATCTTGTATATCTTCATTTAAATATCTCCCTAATCTAAGCTCATTGGGACTAGAGTCTCCAAAAATACCGAAAGAGTTCTCAGTATTACTTAGGAAAATTTTAGAGGCGTGATCTGACTCAGTTTGCTCCACTTTTAAAGTAGCTAAATGTGAGGCCCCTTTAATGTGAACTTGAGCATCTGATATATCATCTGTTTCTGCAAACCCTATGCCAATACTCTTATCGGAGGATAAGGTAAGGTCCTCATTAATATGTACATGATTTTGAAAAGTTACTTTTCCAGATACTGGATTATCTGTAGCTTCTGTGGAGTCTCTATCTTTAAATAATAGTTTATCTTCGTCAATAATACTATCTCTAAGAGTTAAAACAAAGTTACTACGTAAATCTAATACCCCATTAGAAACAGACCATTTTAAGTCTATAGAAGTCATATCATAAGTATAAGCTGAATTTAAAGTTGTTCCAGATAAATAAACTATAGCTAACGGTACAGATGTTGTCGTATGATCAGAAGCCCCAGAAATCGCTTCACCCAAGGTGTCATACTTAGAGATTATAATGTTAGTTTTATCATAATGAACGGTATTAATAGTTCTGGCTTCCCCAGTTGGATCATATAAAAATCCATCAACAACTGGAAGAGGGCTACTTTGGTATAAACTTCAAGAGGCAGACACTAAACAAAACTGGCCATTAGTACTAGCACCTACTGTTATTGTAGTATCACTAGGTATGGATACTATTTCAAAATTCTTAGTTATACCTTTTGCAGGGCCTGTAATTCTTAACTCTCTATTACCTGCGTTACTTATAGATACTTTTCAATCATCTGTCTCTACTACTTCATTTACAACATTCAAATTAAGTCCGTAAGAACCTAATAAACGAATAATTCTCTCATTTAAATTTGTTGAGGAGAATTCTTGTAAAGTATCAAAAACACCTTCAAATTTTTGTGCCGTTCCGGCTGGTACTCTAATTTTTTTCACTGTTTAATTACCTTTATGGAGCTGTTAAAGAAAATTCATTATTATCGTCTACACTAGGCCCTATTCATTCTATAGTTAATCCTCATAAGTGTACGTAATCTAGTTCAGAGTCAGACTGCTTTGTTATATCTACGGTATAATTTCCTGCACTAGTACAGTCCCATAAACCAAACGCCGAACCAAATGCACCTGACGAACCATTATTTTTGTACCTATCTATTCAAAACCAATGCGTAGTGTTTATACTATCTATTTTTAAGTTTATATGGCAAGATTGGGTATGGCTGGTGCTATTTCCTCTAGAGGTTACTTGTAAAGAAGCTTTATAAGTACCGGCCTTAGGGAAGTATATCGACTTAGTCCAATATCCATTTGTATCAAATGCCGCTCCTTTATTATGTTTATAATACACTGTAAAAGGAAAAGGAGCTCCCTCCATAGATATAGAGCCTGCAGATATTTCTCCAGGGGTAGTTATGTCTCCATTTGAGTAAAGTTTAGTCGTTTCATCAGCACCCTTATTATGTATAGAAACATACTGATCATCTCCATTAGTGGAATCGTCTGTTGGACATAAATGTAAAACGTCTGAATTATTAGTACCGTTGGTGTTAGTTGAACCTTCATGTATAACATACGAGGTACCTCCCAAAACCAAAGAACTTTTTGTAGTACCTACACTAAAAACATTTGATAGTGCAGAGGTGGCAGTATTTGAAGTTACACCTAATATACCTGTTATAGTATTATTTTCTAGAGTACCTTCATCTTTTTCGATAAAATTGTTAAGACTGTTTTGAAGACCAGTAACATTAGCTATAGTATGACTATGGGAGTTATTAACAACGGTTAGTACTACATCAGAAACATCGGTATTTCCTTGTATTGAGAAACTGCCTATTACGTCAGAACTATTCCCCCCAAATGTTACTGTTCTTAAGTCAGACCATTTTGAGGCAGTGTCGGCGTTACCTGTTATTTCGCCTATTAAATCTCCAGTTATATTTCCGTTCACTGTCAAACCACTCGCTAATACAACAGAGTCAGAAACATTTAAAGTACCAGTTATATCAATACCGCTATAGCTGGTCGCTAGTTTTTCATATCCATTATAATAAAGACTGGAAGAGCTTTGCCCAAACTGGGCTATCGTTGTATAACTGTTATTTTTTATTTCAAAAGAGCCTTCATTGCCGCTGCCACCATGGTTTGTCAAAACTAGACCGCTTAAAACGATATTTTCTGTGCCATTTTCTCCAATAGACAGTTCTTGCGCTAAGTATAATTTATCCCATCTTTTATCTGTTGTCCCCAAGCTTACAGAGTCATTAGTAACAGGGACAATGTTTATATTACTTTCTAAATATCCGCCCGAGTTTAAATTTATATAATTGGCAGAAGTACTATTATCTTCTAATTTTATACTAGTTGATTTTATTATGGTGCTTCCTGACGTATTAGATAAAACAGTATTATCACTTACATTGTGTAAAACAAGGCTACTATCAGTACTTGAAATAGACATCTCGTCTTTTAAATATACACCACTGCCTACATAAATATGCTTGGCAACAGAAAGCCCACCGTCTGTATGGATAGACCCTTCTATCCCAGCATTAGTTGTGTCCTCTGTCAATTGTTGGTCTAATTTACCTGTAGTTAATACTAAACCATCGCCGCCTTTTATAGTCATTTTCCCAGTAAATGCACTAGTTCCGTTTACATGTAAAGTTTCTGCAGCGTTAGTACTATAATCAGCATTTAATGTAAGTGTTTGTGTACCACTATTTAAAACAAAGTTTTCTGGAATGACTACATTTAATTCATGGTTATAATTATTTTCTGATGAGTACGCGTTACTATTATATCTTATCTCAACTCCATTTATACCACTAATAGCTAAATATTCATTTCTTCCTAAGGTATTATTATATAAAGGTCCCCAATATATAGGATCATCGGATTGACTATTAGTTTCTGGATTTGGATACTCTAAAGTTTTAAAACTAACTAGTTGTCCAGTGTTACTAGAGTTATCAAATATTAATGAATTATTATCATTATGATTATTAGTAGCATTGATGGTTTTACTTGTAAGAGTTTGGTTACTATTAGTGAATACCAAATCACCATCTCCTGGGTTGGTTTGATGGGCGCTTGCATTATTCCAGTGATTATTAAAAGCATTTTGGAGACCGGATATACTCTCATTTCAAGTAGCTCTTCCTTCGTTAGGAGTATCTCCTTCCTGTACCAAAGATAAAGTTAAATTTGTATCTGCCATTTATTAATTACCGTTCATTTCTGTTATTTTATTAAAAGGAATATTTAAATCCCCAACTTTAAATTCTACAGCTGACCAATTATCAAACTGATTAGTACCAGACACATAAATAGTTATAGGGTCTGTTACTGTGTTATATAGATCTGACACCTCTAAATCAAATGATATAGCACTGTCCACTATTAAATTATTACTTACTTCTACACTAATTCCTGAAGCAAGTTTATCGTTTATATCTACTGTATAAGACAAATCTTCGATGTAGTTGTTAAAAGGACCAGTATGCTTCCATCGATAATATAATATATCATCTTCTGGATCCGATGTCAAGGACGATAACTGCGCTGTATCTGATGAGGCATAAAAATCTTTGTCCGAACTAGTGCTGACTGTTGGAGCTAAATTATATACAAAAGTTGTTAAATGGGCAGGAGTTAAGTTATCAACAAAGTTGTCAACTATTTCTTGGCTGTAATCAAAATACTGTAGTCTATTAGTTTCATTAATTGCAAATAGATATAAATACTTCTCTGGGTGTTTATCATTACCTTCATAATAAGTATCTACTAATCCAGATATAACATTAAAATCCTTTTTGTAATCATATACTTCTACACCGCTTACTAATACTTCAAATTTAGAAACCTTTTGGCCCGAAACATAAGGTTTCCAGTCTGTCTCTATAGGGATTTCATATGTCCTATTAACACTTAAATCGGTTAAGCTATCAGTGTACTGTAAAGTAAGTGATTTGGGATTGCTGCTAACATCAATACTTTCAACTGTACTCTCTTCGTACGCAAAAGGAAGGCCTCTAAGAATTTCATAAGACTGTTTATATACATCTATAGTAGGAGATTGTCTAAGAGTTCCAACAGAGGCATGAACTCATTTATGCACATGATTAGCTCATATCTTAGTTTTTTCATGTTCATTGGACTCTTCTCTATGCTCCTTTGTAAAAGGGGTATAGAAACGAGTTAATAAATCTTTAGTAGGATTACTACTTCCTAAAGCAGGTTTATATAACTCTTTAATAACAGGATTTAAAACTACTCCCGATATGGAAGTGTATATATCTGTGGGGTAATCGGACTCATCAAAAGATGGCAACATAATCAGTTTATCAGAGTTACTGTTTCCAAATCTTTTTTTAAATTTTATTGTAGAAAAGTTTTCTATATCATAGTCTACTCCTTCTAGTAAAGTATTATCTGTATACATACTAGATAAAGATTTTATACTTAAATAATCCATTTCTGTTGGCAAGTCATAGTAGTAATGGCTATCATTTTTACTAATAGCTTCAGTAGAAGTATGAATTTCAATTCCTTTAGATAATCCAGTTAAGTATAAGGTATCCTCAATTACGTCAAGTGTTTTATACCCGTAATCATCAATATCTTTAAATAAAGCTCAAGAACCGTCTCTATTACTAAATACAGACCCGTTAGTAAGAGCATAAATGTAAGTACCAGCTCTTATAGCCTTCACATGGTCTGATGTGCTATAATCTAATGTCCAGGTACTGTTTGAGTAATTAGATGCTATGTCGGTAGAGTATACACCATCTTGTTTTCCTATATAAATTTTGTTATTATAAGATATAACTGATGATACATTTGTAGAAATTGTACCGACACTGCTCCATTCTAAATCTTCTTTATAAGCGGTGTATATTCCTTCGCTAGTAGATACAAATAAATCATCCCCTATTAGTACCATTTCATTGAAGATAAGGCTAGAAATATTGGTTGTCTTAGAAGTAAAGTCTAACCAATCTTTTGTATATAGTATTTCTGAGGGGCCATAAATAAGCCACTCTGCATTTAAAGGAATTACAGATAAGTAACTTCCATCCAGTAATTTGGCTCATGTTTTTGATGTGTCACTATATTTTCATACCCCTGAATCTGATGCTCCATATAAATCATTTCCATCAAATATAACGTCATTAAAGGCCGATTCAAAAGACTGTGTGCCTAACTCTTCTCATAAATAGTCATCGGTTGAGGCTTTAAATACCCCTTCATAAGCTGCTAAATATATATCTGTATTACTGTGCCGTATAGAGTTAATTTTTAGAGTAAGGGCATCTGTTTTTTTATATAAAGTTTTATTAGGACCAGCATATATTAATTTAAAATCTTCATAACTAGATTCTAGATAGCCATTAGAATCAGTAAGGAAGGATATTGAGGAATTTTGATGTAAATTATAATTTAAAGCATGCAAACCTTTAAAATAAGATTCTCATATACCTTCTATTTGGGTCTTTTCTTCGGGCGGTAAATGTTTATATACCGAAGGAAGTATATCTCATAAAGAAGAGAGATCAAATGAAATTTTAGGGTTAAACATTATACTTGAATTACTCCTATCAATCTACTAGACTCTGTATAAAATCGTCCTATCTCATCCTCTGATATTTCATATGTTTCTGCTATATCTAATTCAGTTGGAACAAATTCTGCAGAGTATTTAGTTACTACAACATCAAAATCAGTAGTTACATAAGTGGCTCCTCCTAATGTATACATAAAGTTTATAATGTCAGATTTATCTAATCTATTAGTAGCATTATTTAACTCTGTTTTAATTATGTCTTTCATAAGAGTTGGGCTAAGTCCGCCTGAATATTCTAAACGTCTTAATTCTACAAAGAATGGAGGCATAAGTTTAACTAATATATCCGCTCCTGGAAATCTATTAGAGTCATTTAAAAGGTATGCCTTCACAGCATCTCCTTGTGTGTAATACCTATATACTATGTCGATCCTAGAGCCTGATAAATTCTCTCCTACAAAACTAATTTTATAAGAAGATTTGTCAGAAAAAGCCTCCCCTTGATTAGATAGCATTATTGAATAAGTAGAAGGGTCTAATACTGTTTGTGAAATGTGTTGTCTAATTTCTATAATCTCTTGTATATAAGGATGTATACCAGGAATAATGCCGGTATATATTACTTCTCCATCCATTGTGGTGGTCGCTGTTCCTATCTGCATACTTTCAGGATCATGTACATAAACATCAAGAGCATTTCCCCTATGTATACCTTCTAAATTTAGATTAGAGATAGATACGTAATAACTTATAAGTCTATGATTTGAGTCATTAGAAAAATCATCCTCTATAACTTCCCATTGCCCTGTATCCGGATTAAATATAGTTGCCTGCTCGTATTTATTAGTAACTGTATTGTAGACATTACCGGGAGGCGGCCCTGAATTTGCTGGGTGGGCTAATATTTTTACAAACCCATCAAGATCTTTATAATCCTCAATCGGTTCAAAGGATTTTGTAATAGTTTGATTTTCTCTTGAGTCTCTAATTAGGTTCTTATGTGACCCCACTATTTCCCAGTCATTTTTAGAAAAATTTCAAACCCAAGCTCTTACAAAACTATGTCCTGATTTTTCATTATCATTGACTGCAGAGTCTTCATATAAAATAGGGTCATATCCTACACCTGTATATTTAACTGTTAAAGGCCCGTCATCAGGGAAGTCTAATAAAGAAGGTTTAAATTTAAATAGATGCATTGGAAAGGTTTCTATAAAAGATTTAATCTGCAGATTATCGTAATGCCATTCCGCATTATGAGTATCCTCTACAGCTATTCCAAAATGTCCTCCGGCTAAACCTCCAAAATAAGCAACTTTATCCGTATCTTTTTCCCCTCAATATCTAGCCATAGCTACATATGCTGGATATGTTTGCCCTCTCCAAATAGACCTGTTTTCCATAGATAATGGATCTGGGTCAGAACTGCCACTAGGATATATCCAAGCATCGATACCTAGTTTGTCATAAATTTTAATGTTATACTCAAATTTAACATTGGGCTCTATTCAAACTTTTGCTGCTTGTAAAAATTGGTTTTTGCCTCCAGTTTGGTCCCAAATCATCTCCGGACTAATCCAAACACCTTCCTTTAAAATATCATTGTCTACCAAAAATACATTGTATTTCAGATATTTGTTATTTGTTTTCATAGACAGAGAATTAGCATAGTGGTATTCAGCGGCTTGCATAGGAGTTTCATTAAACTCATTAATGAATCTCTCTACAATATCATCTGATAAAGCATTAATTTCAAAATAGTCTGCTGTGTTTGTTGCATTTATCATAGACTCTATAGCATTAGCTACTTGTAGAACATGCTCAGGTTGTTTTCTCCATGCCAGTCCATACCCATCATGTGCTGCCACCATGTTAGGATTTCTAGCAACGGTTATATACGAAATATCTCCGTTATTAGTTGCGTCAGTAGTTTTAAAATCTCCTGATATTTGTATTCCTAAATGTTGATCTATAGCCTTATGAAATACTGGCTGTAAATTATTAATATAGGCCGAATTTAATATGTTATTAAATTGGTCTACTAAATTTTGCTGTTCTACATTGTCAAATGTAGAGGATTGTTCCTCTGTAACTGTTCCAGATTCAAATACTGATTCATCCCAATTTGGCATTAATTATTTCCTCCCATACTAGTTATAATTTCTGATAAACTCTGCATGGAACTATAAGGAACTGGAATGATAACGTCTTCATTTGCTAAGTCGACATATTTACCCATCTTTAAAACTCCTTCATCTACCCTAATTTCATCTGCATAAAACAGCATTCCATTAGAGTTTCTACTATCATGAATCTCTCACAAACCACTTGTTGTAAGTGTTGTATTTGAAACAGACCCTGAAATTGTTATATCATCAGTAAAAAGCTCTGTAGCAATAGATGACACAGTAAACTCAGCGCCTCTTAGATCATCACTAAGCATAAGTCCTTCGTACATTACGTCATCAAACTCCCTTTCATCACTAAATCCGTCTGGAGAAGGAAGTTTAATATTTGCGGTTTCATCTAAATCTATAAATTCTCCATAAAAAGCTTCATGCCCTTTACTTAAAAAATTTGTTTGTTGGTCCGGGTACACTAAATAAAAATCTTCTTCTTTAAAATTTTGTGCAGATTCTACAAGCATGGAAAAGTCCCTAGTCATTCTAGAATCACCAGAACCAATAACTTTTACGTCTACAATAGATGGAAATTCTTGTTTAATTGCATTTTGTATTCCCGCAACCGAAGAGATATTAGGACCAAGCATGCTGCTTATAATTCTAGACTTAAATTCTGTATTTGTTTCCTGGTGTACGCCTCCTACAGTAGGGGCACTGTTCTCTATTTTCACTGGGCTTCCTGCAAAGGTCACACTTTTTACAATTTCATAAGGCCCTACATTAACTTCCTCCCCTTTTGAAACCGATCTAACAGTAACAGACCCAGTAGAGTAAAGAGGAAAATAATCTTGTTGATTTAAAGACATACTAGAGCTAGTTATAGTATAGTTAGATGTAGTTTCAAATACCTTTGTCCCATCTTCATTAGAGAATCTTGTGTTTCTAGGTATTGTAACCTCGGTAGGCGAATTAAAATATAGTTTCACACTTCCATACGAGTATGACCCTGAATTTCTTGTTAGTAAAAAATTTTCAGCTACTTTGTCTAAAGCTTCTTCAGACATTATTGTCTCGTCTTTAAGAGAAAGGTCATTTAAAGTTACTGCTTGATCAACCTCATACTTTTCTAAAATATGAGTTAAAGGGTTCCCAACTAAGTCAGACCACACACTTCCTGACCTAGAGTCTACACCAACTGCGCTACTCTTTATAGACTCTCGTATATAGTTTTTTATATTTATTGCCATTTTTAAACCCTCTTATATAGTAAACGATAAATGTGTATTAGCCTCGGTTCAGACTTTTATCTTAAGTATTCAGCCTAAAGAACTTTCATCGTATGTTAAATCTACTATTTCCAAACTTTTTAACCTTTCGTGTAAAGACAGCTCTGGATAAAGCTCTTGTTCTTCTTTTATTGAGTCTTGTAGAGATTTTACAAAAATTGGTAAAGTAGACTTAGCCCCTTCTACTTCTTCTCTAGTAACTGCCCCAAATAGATTGCCTAATTGAGATCCTATTTTTGGGAAGTACTTATCAGTACCAGGCAATGTTAATATACGTTTAATAACACCTTGAGTCAATAAGCCAATTCCCGACACTTTTTTATTTAGGTCATTTAAAGATATTGTTACCTGACCATTTTTGTCCAAGTTAATTAAACTAAAGTCATTTAATGTCTTCATACTATTCTCCTGAGGTTAAAGGCGTTATCATGCCATATAAAGTTAATAATTTAGATAGCAGGTCTTGAATTTTTTTAGATTCATTTAAGAATTGTTTTTTTAGAATTTCTTTATTTTTTACAAATTCTTGATAATCCTTATTTTCAAAATTTCCTAAAAGTTTATAGGACGCATTTGTAGCCTCTTCTTGTTTTTCAGCAAGAATTTTTTTAGCCCTTTCTTGTGCATACTCTGTAGGATTTAAATTTGGATCAAAAGAAAATCCAGGAGAGTAATCAAACATATTTTTTGCACAATCTAAAGCACCAGTTATAGGTCCATATGGAAATGCTGATAAATTACTTAAGGCTCCAGCAACCGAGTTTAAGTTTCCTTCTGCCAACTCAGATCCAAAAGCCCCAAAAGCCCCTGTTAGACTATTAGTTAAATTATCTCATATCCTCATTAGTATTGGAAAGGTGGGCTCGTTTTCTATAAGAGCCACAATAGAGATGCATCTTGAGTATATATTACTGTCTACTCTAATTGCCTCTGTTAAAGAACTTTTAATATCTTGTAGATATGCTAAATAGGTTTCATGTCCAGACACAGTTTCTAAAGTACCTAATAAATGCGAAACCGCTACAGAAGGAATTTTCTGCAGCATATCATATGCACTATTTGCTGGATGCTTTTCTCCCACCTCATTAGTTATATACTCTACCATACTATCTCATTTATCCTCAATAGACATAGAGTTAGAAGAGTCAACAAAATTTACCTCCTCTCCATCTTCACTAAAATTACTCATATCTATCCCAGTGGTAAATACTTTTAAAGAGGTTTTAGCCTGGGTAATTCTTAACCCTCAAAGAGACTTCTTATAAGAGCTTTTACTTTTTATACTTTTAGATAAGAGAACCTCTTTCATATCATTTCTTACAGATGTAAGACTGGCCAAGATAGGCATCAAAGCCACTGCATACATATTACCTGCTAAAGTTGTAGCAAACATATTTGATTTAAGCATAACCATAACATTAACTGCTATAGAAGCTTTTGAATTAACTTTCCTTAAAGTAGAGTCTTCTGTGGCTCCTCTATATGACTTAAAATCGTCAAGAGTCGGATTTTCTGAGGTGTCTATACCAAGAATATTATTAGTCATATTATGTACACTTACAGGCTTATTAGCTTTATCTAAGTTATCTACTAATTATGAAAGCCCTTTAATTT
>JACKQG010006021.1_pt1 | contig 13035 bp, 10 predicted proteins | sample 8237621 | NCBI WGS metagenome assembly JACKQG01 (sample SAMN15677084, study PRJNA649215) | marine metagenome | biome: marine; feature: Black Sea; material: saline water; isolation source: suspended particulate matter (SPM) from the Black Sea western gyre | collected 2013-06-09/2013-06-10 | depth...
GACGACATTGAGGTGTTTAATCTCCTCGGCCACCTGCTGTACCAATCCGGCCGCCACGAGGAGGCGAAGGAGGCCTTCAGCCGCTGCCTTGAACTGAATCCCAGCCACGTCGAGGCGATGCGGCAGACGGCCAATCTCACGCTGGGCAGCGACCAGGCCCACGCGCTGCAACTCTTCAAGCAGGCCCACGCGCTCGCGCCCGGCCACGCCGACCTGCTGTTTGACCACGCTTGGGCGATGACCTACTCGGCCGGCGACACCGACACGGGCGCGACCCTGTTCCGGCGCTGGTTCGAGTTCGGCAGCGGCACCGCCGACCGGGGCAGCATCGCGCTGCAGGCGCTCAACTACGCCTCCAACCAGAATCCCGGCACGCTGGCCCGGCTGCACCGGGAGTGGGCCGCCAAGCACGCCGATCCGCTTGGCCAAGCGGCCACCTTCCGCGACCACGACTTTCGCACCGACCGGCCGCTGCGCCTCGGCCTGCTCTCTGCCGATTTCTGCCGGCACCCGGTCGGCCGCTTTGCGCTGGTGCTCTGCCACCACATCGACCGCGGCCGGTTCGCGCTGTTCATCTATGCCAACCGGGAGGAGGAGAAGGAGGAGGAACTGAAGGCCAGCTTCGAGTCGCTCGCGACGTGGCGTGGCATTTTCGGCCAGAACGACGACACAGTCGCCGGCCAAATCGCCGCCGACCGCATCGACATCCTGCTCGACCTCTCCGGGCACACCAAGGGGAACAGGCTGACGATCCTCGCGCACCGGCCGGCCCCGGTGCAGGCGTCGGTCTTTGCCTACCCGAACACCACCGGCATGGCGGCGATCGACCACCGGGTCAGCGATTCGCACTCCGATCCGCCCGGCGAAACCGGGCCGCTTTGGACCGAGCAACTCGAGCGCATGCCGCACGCGGCCTGGGTGTACCTGCCGCCGCTGGAGGTCAATGCACCGCCCGGGCCGCCGCCCTCCACCACCGGCGAGCCGTTCACCTTTGGCTGCCTGAACAACCCGGTCAAAACCAGCCGCGCCTGCATCCGCCTCTGGGCGCGGCTGCTGATCCGCCTCCCCAGCGCGCGGATTATCCTGCAGCAGCTCAACGACGGCCACGGCCAGCGGCTGCGCGATCGGTTCGCCGAGGCCGGGGCGGCACCGGGGCAGATCGACATCCGGCCCAAGGGCGGAGTCGCCTACTTCCTCAAGTTGCACAACGAGATCGACCTCATGCTCGATCCCTTCCCGTACAACGGCGGCGTCACCACCGGCGACGCGTTCTGGATGGGCGTGCCGCTGCTCTGCCTCGAGGGCGACGCCTACGTGTCGCGGCAGGGCGTGCTGCAGAACAAATGCCTCGGGCTGGAGGCGTTCATCGCGCGGGACGAGGGGGAGTTCGTCGAGAAGGCGGTGCAGATCAGCAACAACCCCGACCTGCTAAAACAACTGCGGGAAAACCTCCGTGGCATGCTCGAGCGCTCGCCGCTAATGGACTACACCGGCTACGCCGGGGAGTTCGGCGGGATGCTGCAACGCTGGTGGGCCAAGCGGTGCGCTGAGGAGAACTGAAGGCCGGGCCGCTTGGCCAAGCGGACGGACTCACCCGACGCGGTTGGCCTCGAGCCACTCCAGCGCTTGGCCAAGCGCCTCGTCCGGGTGGCACAGGATCATCTCCCCCACCCTTGGCTTGATCTCAACGTGGCCCTTGGCCAGCGAGCGTTCGCCGATGCCGATGCGCAGCGGGAACCCGGCCAGCTCCGAGTCCTTGAACTTGATGCCGGGCCGGGCCGCGCGGTCGTCGAGGATCACGTCCACCCCCTTGGCCTGCAACGCGTCGTAAAGGCGGTTGGCCAATGTCATCACTTCCGACTCCGGCTCGACGTCCAGCGCCGTGATGCACACTTCGTACGGCGCGACGGATGTCGGCCAGGTGACGCCGTTGTCATCGTGGCACTGCTCGATCACCGCTTGCAGCGTCCGCGTCACGCCGATGCCGTAACAGCCCATGATGCTTGGGAGGCTCCCGCCGTTTTCGTCGAGGAACGTCGCGCCCAGCGCCTCGCTGTACTTGGTGCCCAGCTTGAACACGTGCCCGACCTCGATGGCGCGGCGGATCTTCAGCGGCTGGCCGGTCCCGACGCACAACTCGCCGGCCCGCACTTGGCGCAGATCGGCCCACGTGCCGACCGTGATGTCGCGCTCGATGTTGACGTTTCTCAAATGGTGGCCGTCGTCGTTCGCGCCGGTGACCATGCCGGAGCCGCCGCGCAACACCGCGTCGGCGTAAACAGGGATGCCGTCGACACCGACCGCGCCCAAGCTGCCCGGGTGCGCGCCCAGCGCCTCGGCGATCTCGGCGTCGCCCGCCGCCCGAAACGCGCTCGCACCCAGCGCGCCGCCGAGCTTGGCCTCCTCGAGCTGGTCGTCGCCGCGCAGCAGCACGAGCACCGGCTTGTTGTCTGCGATGTAAACAAGCGTCTTGATTTGCCGCTCCGCCGCGACGTCGAAGCGCTTGACCAAGTCGTCGATGGTCTTCACGCCGGGCGTCGCGAATTTCTCCGCGACGCCGCAGTGGTCCGCCGGCGTGGCGGTGGCCGGGCCTTGGCTGGTGGCCTTCTCGATGTTGGCCGCGTAGTCGCCACTCTCGCAGTACACCACCTCGTTCTCACCGGTCTCGGCCGGCACCATGAACTCGTGCGAGTGCGCGCCGCCCATCACGCCGGTGTCGGCCTGCACCGGGATGGCCCGCAGGCCGCAGCGCGCAAAAATTCGTTCATACGCGTCGTACATCCGCTGGTAACTGGCGTTGGCCGCCTCGTCATCGACGTCAAAGCTGTACGCATCTTTCATGATGAACTCCTTGGCACGCATGAGGCCGAAGCGCGGGCGGATCTCGTCGCGAAACTTGGTCTGGATCTGGTAAAAATTGACCGGCAACTGGCGGTAAGAGTTGATCTCGTCGGCGACGAGCGTGGTGATGACCTCCTCGTGCGTCGGGCCGAGCACCCACTCCTTCCGGGCGCGGTCCTTCACGTGAAACAGCACGTCCTTGGCCGTCTCGAGCCGCCCGCTCTTGGCCCAGATCGCGGGCGGCTGCAGCGCCGGCATGAACACCTCCAGCGCCCCGGCGCGGTTCATCTCCTCGCGGACGATGGCCTCAACCTTCCGCAACGCCCGCACACCGAGCGGAAGGAAGGTGTATAGTCCGCCGGTGAGCTTGCGCACCAAGCCGGCGCGCAGCAGCAGCTTGTGGGAGATGATCTCCGCCTCGGCGGGCGTCTCCTTCAATGTCGGGATGAATGTCTGTGACCAGCGCATGTACGAATTGGGAACCGCCGACCGAACGGGCCGGCGCTTGGCCAAGCGAACAGGAAAAACCGGGGGAAGTCGAACCGAAACGCGCGCCGCCTACTTGACGGAGTTGACCAGCGGCGCCAGCCCCTGAATGCGCACCTCGAGCGTGTCGTTGGACTCGATCGGCCCGACGCCGGACGGCGTGCCGGTAAGGATGACGTCGCCGGGCAGCAGCGTCATGTTGGTTGAGATGAAGCTGACCAACTCGGAGCAGGTGAAGATCATCTGTGACGTGGAGGAGTTTTGGCAGAGCTGCCCGTTCTTGAACAACTGGATCGTCAGGCAGTCGGGATCGATCTTCGTCTCGATGTACGGGCCAAGCGGCGTGAAGGTGTCGAACGACTTGGCCCGTGCCCATTGGCTCTCGGCGTTCTGGATCGTCCGGTCGCTGATATCCTGCGCCGCCGTGTAGCCGAGGATGTAGCGGCTGGCCGCCTTCGGGGTGACATTGCGGATGCTGCGGCCGATGATGATGGCCAGTTCCGCCTCGTAGTCGGTCTGGTGCTTCTCGAACGGGATTTCGATTTTCCCGCCGTCGGGCAGGATCGACTTGGGGGACTTGAGCCAAAAGAGCGGCGTCTTGGGCGCCTCGAGCCCGGACTCGGCGGCGTGGTCGGCGTAGTTGAGGCCGACGGCGATGACCTTCGACGGCTGGACTGGCACGAGCGTCCGGAACCCCTTTTTCGCAATGGGCGTTTTTTGGAAGGAGGGCGCGCTGAAAATGTCGCCCTTCAGCTTGTACAGATCCCCGTCCTCGACTTTGGCGTAGAATACATTCTCCCCTTTCTGAAAAAGCCCGATTGCTGCCATGTTGCCCGGTTGTTACCAAGCAAATCGGGCCAGCGCAAGAAAAAAGCCGGTTTTGGCCTATTTTAAGGGCTTCATTGTCAACGGATCGCGCATCGGAAGCTCGGTCACGCTGCGCTTGGCCAAGTCGCCCAGTTTCACCGGATGATCCGGATGACCCTTCAAAATCTCCTCCTTTTGGCCGACGATCAGGATGATCACTTGGCCCAGCTTGAGCCGCCGCTTGGCCACGCGCTGCACCGCGGCAATGTCCACCGCCCCAATCTTGTCGCGGTAGTCGGCCCAGTAATTTGGCTGACTGGCGTAGCGGCCAATCATCTCATCGCCGGCAAACGCCGACACCACCTGTCTCGGCGAGGCGAAATTGTTCGGGAACGTGTCGATGAACGATCGCTTGGCCGTGAGCAACTCCTCCGCGCTCACCGGTTCGCGCATGATGCGTTCGATCTCCTCGAGCACGATCGACGTCGCGTAAGCCACCGTGCGCGACTTTGACTGGAAACCGGCACGGAACACCACTGGGTAATGTGCCCCTCCCGGAAACGACGAACCGGCCGAATAGGCCAGGCCTTCGTCCGAGCGCACGCGGTTGGTAATGCGCGACGTGAAGCCGCCCCCGCCGAGCACGTCGTTCATCACCTGGATCGCGTAATAGTCCGGGTCGTCCCAGCGGATGCCCGGCAGCATGATCGACACGCGGCCCTGGTTCACGTCCTTGTCCACAAGGTAGACGCCCGGCTTGCTGTACTCACTCTCCTGCGGCACGGGCGGCGCTTTTTTGCCGGGGTACGGCCAGGCGGCAAACACGCCGTCGAGCCGCTCGAGCATCGCGTCCCGGTCAAAGTCGCCGCTGATGGACAGGATGAAATTGCGCGGATGCACCCATTCATGGTGGAATGCCAACAGATCCTCCCGCCGGATACGCTCGAGCGACGCGGCCGTGGTGTGGCGGTTGCCCCAAAACCCGTCGCCGTACGCGAGGAGTTTGCGCTCGCGCGACTCGATGTTCCTCGAGTCGTCGTTGCGCTGCTTGAGCCCCTGCAACACCTGCGTCTTGCGCAGCGCCAGTTTGTCCTCCTGAAAACTGGGCGCGGCCAGAACGGCCCGCAATAGCTCGAAGCCGCGATCGGCATCCTTCGAGAGCAGATTCAGGCTCACGTTGCCACTGAGGCCGCCAAAACTGCTCGAGAGCCTTGCCGCGAGAAACTCCAGTTCCTCGTCCAACTCGTCCGCCGGTTTGGACGGGATGCCGCCGCGCGCCATCAGGTAGCCGGCCAGGTCGGCCAACCCTTCCTTGCCTTTCGGGTCGAGGTAACTGCCGGCGCGCAGGTTCACCGTCAGGTCGATCAACGGCCGCTCGCGATCCGGATGAATGTAAACGATCGCGCCCGACTTCAGTTCCACCCGGTATTCGGCCGGGTTGGGTGCCTCAAAAACCAGCGGGGGGAACGTCAGTTTCTCCGGCCGATCCGGGATCTCCTGCGCTTGGCCAAGCGCCAATCCCGAAACCGCAACCCAGCCCAGTGCCATGTTTTGTTTGATCGATAATTTCATCTCTGTTGCTCCCGGGTTACTTGCTCAGCTCGGCGATTCGCTCCGCGACTTTCAGCATGATGATTTTCATCAGGCCCTGCTGCTTGCCGTCCGCCTGGCCAAGCTGAGCCTCCATCGCCTCCAACCGTTGCTGCAGCCGCTCGAGGTTGGTCTCCGACTTGATCTGGTTGGAGATGCGCCGCACGATCGCCTGCTGCTCCGCGCTCAGCCCGGCCAGCGCCGGGTCGTCCGGCACCCTCGTGCCGGGTTTTCGCGTAAAGGTCGCCACCGTGCGGTTTTCCTTCACGAGATATTTTTGGGCCACGCGCTGGATGTCTTCCGCCGTGACCTCGAGGATGCTGGGGATCTCGGTGTTGATCGCCCGCCAGTCGCCGCCGCCCTCGTACTGGATCAGCTGCACCAGCAGGTGAAAGTTCGACGACGTGCGGCGCACCGCCATCGCGGCGAAATTGTTTTTCACCTTCTGCAGTTCGCGCGCGGAGACCAGCTCGTTTTTCAGCCGCTCGACCTCTGCGTAGATGCCCGCCTCGACGTCGCCCGGTGTTTTCGGCTCCTTGGCCTCGCCGCCGATGTTGAACATGCCGGCATATTTGCGGGCCAATTGGTGGGCGAACGCCGAGGTTGCCACCTCGCCGCCGAGCACGAGCGCCTTGTGCAGCCGGCCGGAACGTCCGGACAACACCGCCGCCAGCACATCGAGCGCGTGGGCGTCGGGATGCCCGGCCGCCGGCGTGTGCCACAGGATGTCCACCTGCGGGTTGGCCTCCGCCTCGGCGTTCATCCGTTTCTCGACCTTTTGCGCCACCTCCAGCGTGACGACCTCGGGCGGGTTTTTTTCACCGCGCGGGATGCGGCCGAAATAACGCTCGCACAGCTTGGCCGCCTCGCCGGCCTTGAAGTCGCCAACCAATATGAGCGTGATGTTTTGCGGCGCGTAATGGAGTGCGTAAAAGGCGTCGGCCTGCGCCTTGGTGATGGCGGGGATGTCGGACGGCCAGCCGATCACCGGCCAGCCGTACGGGTGCGACTCCCAAAACAGCGCCTCGAGCGATTCCTGGAATTTGCCCAGCGGCGTCGACTCGGTGCGCATGCGGCGCTCCTCGAACACCACGTCGCGCTCGGCGTAAAACTCGCGGAACACCGGCCGCAGCAGCCGCTCCGACTCCATCCACGCCCAAAGCTCGAGCTTGTTCGCCGGCACGGTGATGAAGTAGCCGGTCATGTCGTTGGAGGTGAAGGCGTTCATGCCGGAGGCGCCGGCGGTGGTGTAGACGCGGTCGAACTCGTTCTTGACGAGCACCTCGCGCTGCGCGGCGATCAGCTCGTTAAACTGGACCTCGAGTTCGCGGTAGCGCGCGGTCTTGTTTTCCGGCTTGGCCAAGTCGTCGATCTCGCCGCGCCGCAGGGCGAGACGCATCTTGGCCTCCTCCCGGCGCATGGCGTCGCGCACCACTTCCTGCTGCTCGATGATCTCGGCGTCGCGCTTGGCATCGCTCGTGCCGAGGGTCGGCGTGCCCTTGAACATCATGTGCTCGAACAGGTGCGCGATGCCGGTGATGCCGGGCCGCTCGTTCACGCTGCCGACGCGCGCCACCCAGCCGCCGGCGACGGCCGGCGAGTGGTGCCGCTCGACCATGAGCAGTTTCATGCCGTTGGAGAGGGTGCGCTCCTCGACCGGCACCTGTTGCGCTTGGCCAAGCGCCACGCCGGTGAGGGTGAGCGCCAGGCCAAGCGCTTGGCCAAGCGCCCGGCGTCGGGGTCGTCTTGATTCTGTATTCGTTTTCACAGTCAACATACTGCGGAAGGGTAGCGCGCCGCCTCCGCTGAATCAATCGGCGTCGTGGATGTGATCCACTTCGCGCTTGCAGTAGGGGCAAAAATAGATGCCCCGCTGCTGTTCCTCCTCGTCGAGTTTGAGGCTTTTGCGGCAGATCGCGCAATGGACGGTTTCCGGAATCAGTTTTTGCTCCATCTGAATCTCCTCGTGCCCGGGCAGTGTCGCTTCGTGGGATGTCCCGGCGTCATCCGCAACTGGCTCCGGCTCCGGCGCCGGAGTCTTGGCCGAAGGCTTGGCGCTTGGCTTCTCCTCGCTGCTGCTGAACCAGCCGCCGAACTTGCTTCTCAGGCCACCGTCCTTCTCCTTGCCCTTGGTTTGTTTGCCGTAGTTGAGGTGATCCACCTCCTGTTCGCAGTAGGGGCAGAAGTAGATGCCGGTGCGCTGTTCCTCGCCGTCGAGCTTGATGCTCTCGGCACAGTTCATGCACCGCACGTAGGCCGGCACCTTGAAGAAACTCTCCGGCTTGCCCGGCTGATACAGCTGCGGCGGGGTGTCCTCGTTGTCCTTGGCCTCGGGATCGGCGCCGAGCCGCAGCAGGTAGTCGATCACCTGGGTGTGGCAATTGACCGCGGCGTGATGCAGCGGCGTCTCGCCCTCGGTCGAGCGTGCCTGGATGAGCGAGCGGATGTCCGCCGGAAAATTCTCCTCCTCGGCGGATGGTTGTTGTTCTGTTTCCTCTGCCGGCTCGTTGGCTTCGGCCTTGGCCATGATGAGCGGGGGCAGCGGCCACCGCTCGGGAGCGACCGCCCGGACGAACACCTCGACGATGTCGGCCCAGCCGTACATGGCCGCGAGGTGAATCGGCAGATTGCCGTTGGAATCCTTGGCCCGGAGATCGCCGCCTTTCTTGAGCATCAACTGCACGATGGCCAGGTTGCCCTTGAAGGCGGCCATGTGCAGCGGCGTGCCGCCGAACTTGCCCTTGGCGTTGAGGTCGGCACCCATGTCGATCAGAAAATGCGTGACGCGATCCCAGTCGTTGTAGACGCTGAGGTGCAGCGGGGAGCGGCCTTCCTCATTGCGGCAGTTGACGCTGGCCCCCTCCGAGTGCAGCCGCTTCACCAACCCCAGCTTGTTGTACTGGATCGCCTTGAGCAGTTCCTGATCTAGCTTGGCTTGGTTCACGGCATCCGTCGCCCGGTGCGATTAGCGGTCAAAATCGGCGGCCGTTCAATCCCAATTACCTCACCCCGGGATCGAAACGCCGAATGCCGTCAGGCCAAGCGCGATGAGCAACACCCCGAAGGCCAGCCGAAACCAGCTCTTGGCCGCGAGCCGACCCGGCTTGGCCAGCACCCAGTCGATCATGTCGCGCATGCGCCACGGCGAGACCACCCACCACATGGAGACGAGGATGATCAGGTACGCCCAGACGGCAAACACCAGCCGCCACTCCGACATCTGCTCAACCGGCGTGGCCAGCATGTAATGGCGCTGCGTGTCGAGCATCAGCTTGGCCAGGAGCAGCATGAACACCGCCAGCCCCCGCACCGCCAAAAAGTCCCGCAGAAAAAAACAGGAGCCGATCCCCACCGCGCCAAAGCCGTAGTAAAACCAATGCTTAATCTCGCGGTAGTCGGCCATGTCCTCGATCTTGATGTTCCAGAGAAACCAGGCGGTGGCGGCCAGCATCAGCACGTAGCCGGGAGCGTTGGCTCGCGGGAAGCCCCGCAGCGCCTGCCCCACCGCGACCGGCTTGGCCAGGGTGTAACCGGAGAGAACCACGAGGAACCCGCCGATCAGCATCGACAGTTTGGCGAGGCTGATTTCGCTGTTCATCTTGATGCCGACGTGGAGAAACACGCCGACAAACAACAACAGAAAACCAAACAGCGGCACGGTCGCCTCCGACTCTTTTGCTTGCTCGTTCACGGGTCAGTCCAAATTCAGTCCAAATTCACAATGGCCGGGTCGCCGTACAGGGTGAACGAGCCGGCGCGGGTGATTTTCAAATCCATCAACTGGCCCTGAAAACGCCCGCCCCCGTCGAGCACCACGATCTTGTTGCAGCGCGTGCGGCCCTCCATCCGGGCGGTGTTGCGGCGGCTTGGCCCCTCGACGAGCACCTCCATCCTCCTGCCGACCAATTGCTCGTAACGCCTCGCCCCCATCTCGTTGATCGCCGCGAGCAGCGTGGCGTGCCGCTCCTCGATCAGTTCCCTTGGCAGTTGATTCTCCATCGCCGCCGCCGGCGTGTCGCGGCGGGTGGAGTACTTGAAAACAAACGCGTTGTCGAACTGAACCTCGCGGCAGAGCGACAGCGTCGCCTCGAACTCCGCCTCTGTCTCGCCAGGAAAGCCGACGATGATATCGGTCGTGATGCCGATGCCCGGCCGGACGGCGCGCAACTTGGCCACGATCTCCAGGAACCGCTCGCGCGTGTAGCCGCGGTGCATCCGCTTGAGCATCGCGTCACTGCCGCTCTGCACCGGGAGGTGCGCGCTCTCGCACAGCTTGGCCAAGCGCCCGTACGCCTCGACGAGGTCGTCGCCGTAGCCCTTCGGGTGCGGCGAGGTGAACCGGATCCGCTCCAGCCCGTCGATCCCGTGCACCGCCTCGATCAACTGCACAAACGCCGACTTGCCGTCCCGCTCACCAATCTCGCGGCGGCCGTAGCTCGTCACGATTTGCCCGAGCAGCGTCACCTCGCGCACGCCGCGATCGACCAACTCACGGCACTCGGCCACGATATCGTCGATCGACCGGCTGCGCTCCCGGCCGCGCGTGGACGGCACGATGCAAAACGTGCAAAACTGGTTGCACCCCTGCATGATGCTGACGAACGACGTGACCGATTTCTTGTCGCTCGCGCCGTTGAGCAGATGCTCCCGAATCGTCGCCTCGCTCCCCGGCTCCTCGCCGGTGTCCACCACGCCGGCGGCCCGGCCGGCGAGCAGATCGCCGATGTGATCGGCTGTGCGGTGAAATTTCTGCGTGCCGACCACGAGATCGACGTCCGGCAGCTTGTCGATCAATTCCCGCCCGCGGCTCTGCGCCATGCAGCCCATGAAACCCAGCACCGCCTTGCGGTTTTTTGAGCGCAACTGCCCCGCCACATGGCTCATTTTTCCGAGCGCCTTCTGCTCGGCCGCATCGCGCACGCTGCAGGTGTTGAGCAGAATGACATCCGCGCCCAGCGCGTCGGCCGTCATGCGGTAGCCTTTGGCCACCAGTTGCGCCGCGACCGCCTCCGAGTCGCGCTCGTTCATCTGGCAACCGTACGTTTTTATGAAGACACTCGGCATCCGCTGCTCACCACACACTCAATACTTCACCAACGCCCGCACCGGCGCGTCGCCCATCTTCGCCCGGCCGTCGAGAAAGCCCAGCTCGATGAAAAACACCGCCTCGACCACCTGCCCGCCGGCCTTGGCGACAAGATTCGCCGCCGCCGCCGCCGTGCCGCCCGTGGCCAACAGATCGTCCATCAACAGCACGCGTTGGCCCGCCGTGACGGCGTCGGTGTGAATGGCGATCGTGTTGCTGCCGTACTCGAGGTCGTAGCTTTCCTCGAGGGTTTGCCACGGCAACTTGCCTTTTTTGCGGATCGGCACGAAGCCGACGCCCAGTTCGCGGGCCATCGCCGCGCCGAAAATGAAGCCGCGCGCGTCGATCCCGGCGACGACGTCGACCGTGTCGGCCGAGTGCCCGCCGAGCAGGTGGCTGATGCAGCCGTCGAGCAGCCGGGCGTCAGCCAACACCGGCGTGATATCTTTGAATTGAACCCCCTCCTCGGGGAAATCCGGCACATTGCGGATCGCTGTTTTTAATTCCTCCAGCGTGACGTCGGTCGAACCCATGGCGGGCAATGTCCCCGCTTGGCCAAGCGGCGTCGAGAATATTGCGCTTGGCCAAGGGCTTGGCTCTGGGAGCGCGGCCGCCTCGCCTGCGGTCTTGGACGCCCTCGTCCAAGACGAAAAACCGTGGACTCACACGATGAATTCCGGCGGGGCGCCGAAATCACTCAACTAAAACATTAATGCCGTCGCCTTCTTGTGGCTCGCTCTCGCAACCATCTCAAATCCCCCCTCAATGGCAATGTCACCCAACCGTGCCGGTACGTCTCGGGGGTAAGTATTTTAGCGTGTTCCCAGCGTTTGTATTCGATGTGGTTATCTGTAAAAAGATTGTTCGCCCCACCGGAATGATGGATTCCTGGCAAACTTCTAATTTGAGGCTTCTCCATGTGAATCTCTATATCACATAGTGCAGTGCATTTCATATTGGCATCTTGGAGTAAAAAAATCCCCGCAGATCCGGCCCTCTTGGCTAAATCAGACACAATTCTGTATTGTAAATATTTTGCGGCATAATCCTTTCTCTCTGTTTGCCACACGCTTTTGCCGCCCACCCATTCATTCTGATGGTAAGTCGGCATCACCTGTCGGATTTGCCCCTCATAACTCAACCGAAAGGGGTCACTCGGGCATTTATATATTTCCGTGGATTTACCCAGATACATTTCGAGTGGCCCTTTATAGTGGCGGAATTGGTCGCCCTCGGTTAGCATTCGGAACAGCATGGCTTTATAGGCACCTTTTGCGTCGTTGTATATTTGAGGGAAATTATTAAACAAATTAATACCCCCGGGAAGTCCGGCATAAGCTAAAATTTCGCCATTGTTATCGAACGCATATTCATAGTATCCGATCCCTATCTGTTTCAAGTTATTGGAACAATATGACCGCTCGGCAAGCTCCTTGCTTTTGGCCAGTGCCGGGAGCAAAAGGGCCGCCAGTATCGCAATGATGGCAATCACCACCAATAACTCCACCAACGTAAAAGCAAAAAGTGGGCGGTGCTTGTCCCGTGTTCTTTTGTCAACCATTGACGTCCTTTGGATTACTCCCACCAATCGTATCCCGGCCATTCGTAGTTTTGATGCCAAGTAGCCGTGCCGTATATCACATCAATAAAGCGACCCTTATCATAGATCATGAATAACATAGCCCCAGTGATAGTTACATTAGCATCGACTGTTCCGTTGGCAGTAACTGTATAAGCCTCAATGGTATCCGCCCCGTAATACACACCTGACTGAACCGCCATCCCGAAATCGTCCGTATCCGAATCGGAAAACGGCAGCCAGTTACCTTGAACTTTTGAGCTATCATTATCTTCGTTGTTCGGTACCCACCTTGCGATATTATCAGATTCAGTACCCCCTGAATTATCACTAATATTATCCCAATTACCGATAACATAAAATGTGCCGGCGATATCCGGAATTTCATCAAACTTGGGAGATGTGAATCCGGTAATATTACTAATATCAACATTCGCCCCACAAACTCGAATATAATCATCAGATCTCCATGCGATGTCAACTGTTTCTATTTCCGTCGTTACCCAATCCGGGCTAACTCCAATTCGGGGCTGTATGCTGACTAGAAATTTTTGCGCCGCAAAACACGGGAACATACTAAGGAGTGCGTAAGTAAGTAGACATTAGATTTATACCTTGATATGATTTGCGGCGTGAAAGAGCACGA
>JACKQG010006022.1_pt1 | contig 13031 bp, 8 predicted proteins | sample 8237621 | NCBI WGS metagenome assembly JACKQG01 (sample SAMN15677084, study PRJNA649215) | marine metagenome | biome: marine; feature: Black Sea; material: saline water; isolation source: suspended particulate matter (SPM) from the Black Sea western gyre | collected 2013-06-09/2013-06-10 | depth...
TTTGTATACTGAATGCGGCCATCCCTGGCTCGGTCCGGGTCAGAGCCTGGACCGCGACGACGGTCTGTCAGAGTTTGAGTTCTTCGAGCAGGGAATCGACGATGCGCGCGACCTGGCCGGTGCGGGCGAGGAGCTGGTCCGCCAGCTTCTCGCGGCCCAGTTCGCTGTCGTCGGTCTCGCCGTAGCCGAGGATGCGCGCCAGGTAGCCGAGCTCCTCGGGCAGGAGTACGTCCTCGGCGGCCACGGTCAGGCGGTAGATGTCGCGCACGTGCTTCAGGTAGCGGAAGGACTCGAAGATGACGCACAGGTCGTCGGCCCGGTGCGGCAGGCGGTCGAGCAGCGGAACCTGCAGGTCCGGGGTCACCGGCAGCCAGAGGCCCGAGCGGGCCATCAGCACGAGCAGCATCAGTTCGATGTCGCGCAGGCCGCCCTTGGTCTCCTTGATGTCCAGCGTGGAGATGATGCCCTGGTCCACCGCCGCGTGCCGCGAGCGGATCTCGCCGGCGATCTGGCTCATGAAGCTGTCCTGGCAGTCCAGGATGTAGGGCCGCACGATGTTCCGGTAGAACTCCGCCTCGAACTTCGTGCTGCCGACGATCTTGCGCGCGCCCATGAGCTGCGACATGTCGATGAAGGCCACCTCGTCGGGCGCCTCGAACAGCCCCTTCAGCTCCGAGAAGGTGGTGACGTAGTTGCCGCAGCGCTCCGCGAAGCGGTACTGGGGCATGGTGCCGCGCTTGATGATCTCGCTGTTCATGCGGGTCAGGATCTTGGCGCAGTGGCTGCGGATCTCCGGATCGTCCGAGTCGAGCAGGATGATCAGGTCGTAGTCGTCGTCGAAGGCCAGCTTGCGGCCGTGGCCGCCGGCGGCGTAGACGGCCAGCAGATCGCGCGTGCGCACCCGCGCCGGCGCCCGCGCGTTCACCTCCTGCTTGCAGACGTCGAAGAGCGACTCCAGGTAGTGGTCCACGAACTCGGTGAAGTCGGCGTTGATCTGCTCGCTCGGCGCGCCCTCCCGGCACTCCAGGCCGACGCGCAGGAACTCCAGGTCGTAGTAGCTGCCCAGCTCCACCTTCTTGCGCTCGAAGGTGGGGAAGGTCTCGATGCGGGCGAAGATGCCCTTGGCGATGACCTTCAGCCGCGCGGGCTCGTGCAGGTGGCGCACGTACTCGGCGTGCCGGTCGACCGTGCGCTGCAGGAAGCGCTTGAAGTAGTGGCTCGACGAGCAGTGGAGCTGGCAGAAGTAGAGCAGGTTCTTGCGGACGGCCTCCACCTCCTCGTTCCAGACCTCGTCCTCGAAGATGCTCGTGAAGCGCTCGCGGTCCTCGTCGCGCAGCCCCACCAGGAAGTCGTTCATCAGCTTCGGGTAGTGCTCGAACACGGCCGTCATCCTGGGGATCACGTCCGGCACGCCGCTCATGCGGATGACGAAGGCGCCGCTCAGCTCCTTGAAGAGCACGCCGGCGTTCACGTTGTTGCGCTGGGCGTGCAGCAGCACCAGCAGCCTCAGGATCACCAGGCAGGTGACCTCCCCCCACTTGGCGTAGCGTTGCACCAGCCGCTGCCGGTTCTCCCGGTCGAGGGCCATGAAGTCGTCGACGAACTCGCGCAGCAGCTCGAGGTTCTCCTCGATGGGCTTCAGGACGTCGTCCCAGAAACGCGTGCCCCGGAAGAAGCGCAGCGCCACGACGAACTCGCTGGCGATGTTCTTCGACTTGCGCCAGCGTGCCACGTCGGTGTCCTCGTCCCGCACGAAGCTCGAGAAGACGCTGATCTTCTCCAGGTGGTGCAGCAGGTCGTCCTGCAGCGCGAGGGCCGCGTCGCGCACGACCTGCACGTGCTCCTGGTAGTGGATGAGCAGGTGGTCGTAGGCGCGGACCACGCCGGTGTCCTGGTAGCCCATCAGCAGGGCGACCGATTCGAGCTGCGCGCGCGATCCCGCCTCCTTGAGCAGGATCTCCTCCTCCTGCACCTCCAGCAGCTGGTAGAGAAAGCGGAAGACCTCGATGAAGGAGAGGGCGTCCTCCAGGTCGGAGTAGAGCTCCATGTTGCCCTGGTCCCGGGCCATCAGCTCCTCGAGGATGCGCCAGGCGTTGACTTCCTTGATGCCGAGCACGGTCTTCTTGGCGGCCAGCAGGCCCTTGATGATGCGCAGGGCGTCGGTCTTGGGATGAACGCTGTCGCGGGGGAGCTTGCGCAGGAGCAGGGCGCGCACCTCGCCCATCATGCCGCGCAGGAAGCCCTCGTGGTAGCGGTTGTCGCCCTCGGGATCGTAGTAGTAGCGGTCGGTGACGGCGGCGGTGAACGATTCGAACAGGTCGCGGCTGCCGACGATGAGACGGGCGCCGAGCATCTCGTTGATGATGATGAAGTCCTGGATCTCGCCCTCGAGCAACGCCACGTACTCGGGGATCGACGCCGAGAAGCTCTGCTCGCCCACGTGCTCGGAGAGGTGCAGGTGCGGCGCGATGGCCCGGCGCAGCATTTCCCGCTGCAGCTTGCCGATGGCATGGTTGAAGGCGTCGCGCCGGTCGCTGCCGTCGTCGATGATGCCGAGGTCGAGGTCGTCCTGGTCGGCCCGCGTGCCGACGCCGCAGATCACGAATTCGGGCCGGTCGTCGTCGGCGAGAAAGAGCCCGAGCAGCTTGTCCATGTAGGCCCCGGTCAGGCGGCGCAGGTCGCGGCCCATCTGGAGCATGAAGTCACGGTAGACCTCGAAGCGGTCGGAACCGGAGGAGAGGCCGAGGCGCAGCACGTCCACGGCGCGCATGTTCAGGTTGAGCAGCTGGAAACCGAAGTAGCAGCCGAGGAAGTTCAGCTTCTCGGTCTCGTCCAGGCCCATCTCGGCGACCAGGTCCATCTCCTGCGCGATGTCGGGCGCCGAGGAGCGGAAGTGGACCTCGTCGATGGCGCCGGACTCCTCGAGGCGCTCGCTGAGCTGCGCCATGTGCCTGGAGATGAAGTGGGTGTACTTGCGGTGGTGGTTGCCCAGCTCGGCGCTGCGTTCGATGAGCTGGTCGAGGTCCTTCAGCATCGTCATCCTTCCGCCGCCGCGTCAGTCACCCAGCCCCGAGCGGTAGCGCCCGGTGGCTGGATCCTTGTAGACCTTGATCTGCCTGTAGAGCTTGATGCTGCGCAGGCCGGCGGCGATGTCCAGGAACAGGCCGTCCAGGCAGCCGGCCAGGTCGTCGATCTGCTCCTTGAGGCTCTCGAGTCGCGCGTGGAGCTTGGCCTCGTCGCCGGTGCCCCCCGCGGTGGAGAGTTCCTCGCGGATGTGGTAGAGCTTGAGCGCGAGTACCGTGATCCGGTCCACGATGCTGGCCGGCGACTCGGAGTTCAGCGGCGCGGACGTCACCGGCAGTCCCGACGCGGCCAGCACCTGCATGATCTGGCCGTCGATGAGCTCGATGGTCTTGACGCGGCGCGCGTTGGAGGCGTCGATGGACTGCTTGACCGCGGCGAGGACCTCGCTGTCGTCCTCGTGGGCGCGGCTGCGGTCCTCCTCGTGCCACTGGAAGGTGTTGATGAGCTGGAGCAGCTCGGCCAGGGCGGACCAGCCCTCGTGCTCGGGCGGCAGGACCCGCAGGGCGTCGTCCCAGTCCTGCACGAGGTGTTCCTTCGCGTGCCAGTTCTCGATGACCTGCCAGAGGATGGGCAGCAACTCGTCCGCCGCGGGCAGACCGACGGGAAGAATCTTGGCATCGGGACCGTGTGACGTCATGATCTATCCTTATCTTGACAGGATGCGGCCTTCGCGCCGTCAACACTAGACCAACGGCTGCGTCCGGGCAAGCACGTCCGGGTAGGCAGGGAGACCGTCATGGGATTCGGGATCGGGGCCTCGATCGGACGCGCGACCCTCTTCGCGACCATCTTCGCGATCCTGGTCGCGACGCTCGCCCTGTGCGCCGCGCCGGCCGTCGCCGGCGAACCCGTGGCCCTGCACGAGACGGTGGGCGAGAGCGTGGACCGCGAAGAGGCCCGGCGCTGGGGGCTGTTCCCCGACCTGCCCGGCCTGCGCCTGGCCGTCTTCGAGGCGTCGCCGAGCGGCGGCTTCCTCGCGCGGCTCCACGTGGACGGCCCCGAGGGCCTGCGGCTGCTCGAGCGCAATGTCCCGCGCGCGGTGTGGGAGTCCTGGCGCGACTGTCTCGACCGGGGCGAGCCCGTCGACGGCGAGGGGGCGCCGCCCGTTCCCGGCGCCGCGGCCGTCTGGCCCGAGGCGCCCCTGCCCGAGGCGGCCCCCGCGCCGCCGCCCCTGCCCGCCGCGGCCGACACCATGTACCCGCTCTCGTCCTCCGACTGGGTGACGCTGGTCGACGTGGGCTACAAGCACAGCACCACCCGCTTCGGCGACTACTTCACCGACATGCTCCTGCTGGGCCTGGCCGTGGGCTATCCCCTGAGCGACTGGTTCGTGCCGACCCTCGGTTTCCAGGCCGGCATCGGCGACCTGCAGGACGACTTCGAGGACATCACCGGCAACGGCAAGTCCGCCCACTACGCCTTCGAGCTGGGCACCCTGCTGCGCGCGCCGCTGACCGGCAACACCCGGATCTACCTGGGAATCGCCGGCGGCTACTACATGCGCTCCCTGCGCTGGGGCGGCACCTTCTACTACAGCACCTACAACGTCTACCAGAGCGGCTCGTGGGTCCGGGAACTCTCGGATTGGGGCGGCTCGGCCCGCTGCGGCGTGCAGCTGCGCCTCGGCTCCCGCGGCGCCAAGCCCCGGCTGCTCGACCTGAGCGTGCGCTACGAGCGCTACGGAGCCGAGGCCTCGCTGCTTTCGAATCCGGACACGGGCGAACTCTTTCTCGCCGAGGATCACGACATCTGGGTCGGCGTGTCCCTGGGCCTGATCGTGGGACTCTGAACCGGGAGGATCGACGGATGATCGTCAACGATCTCTCGCACGGCGACACGGTGGCACTGCAGCTCCACCTGGGCGGCGACCGCAACTTCAGCTACATCTTCGGCGACCGTATCAGCGGCGAGGCGGCGGTGGTCGATCCCGGCTACGGGCCCGAGGAGCTGGCCGCCGCGGTGAGCGGGGCGGGGCTTTCGCTCGCGCACATCCTGGTCACCCACGGCCACGCGGACCACGTGGGCGGCCTGGACCGGCTCGCGGCCCTGACCGGCGCCGCCGTGGCCCCGGACTCGTGCCGCCTGGGCGGGCGCGACCTGGTGGCCATCGAGACGCCCGGCCACGCGCCGGACCACCTCTGCTGGCTCTTCGGGGGTTTCCTGGCCACCGGCGACCTGCTCTTCTGCGGCAAGGTCGGCGGCACCGGTCCCTTCTTTCCCGGCTCCTCGTCCGCGGCGGAATGGGATTCCCTGCACCGCATCCTGGAGCTGCCCGGCGAGACGGTGGTCCTGCCGGGGCACGACTACTACGGCGGCGAGGGGGAGCGGCCCCATTCGACCCTGGCCCACGAGCGCGCGCACAACCCCTTCCTGCTCTGCCCCGATCTCGCGGCCTTCGAGGATCTGAAGGAGAACTGGGCGGCCTACAAGGAGCAGCACGGGATCCGCTGAGGTAGGGCTGGATCGCGGATCGATTAGCGCGTATCGTGGTTGTCCGCTCCGTAATCGAGACAGGCCCGCGCCGGCAAGGCACAGACCCGGGGAGATCGTATGCTGGACAAGATCCTGGACAAGATCAACGACGTCTTGCGCGCCATCAGCGAGGCCTGGCACGATTTCGCCCCCGACTGGCTGGAACAGTTCACGCCGGTCCTGCTGCTGTTGATCGTGGTGATCTTCGTCTTCTATCGCCTGCCGACGGTCGAGGTGGGACACGACAAGGGCTTCAAGCGGCGACGCGTCCTGAACTGGCTGCCGCTGGGCCTGACCTACGCCTTCCTCTACATGGGGCGCTACAACCTGAAGGTGAGCAAGTTCGCCTTCGAGAACCTCGACGCCGGCGACGGCGGCGCCATGATGGGCAACGACGCCTTCGGGATCATCTTCGGCGTGGGCACCGTCGTCTACGGCTTCTCCTTCCTGATCAACGGACCGCTGACCGACAAGCTGGGCGGGCGCTTCTCCATCCTGATGGGCGCCGCAGGTGCGGCCGTCGCCAACGCCCTGATGGGCCTGGCCTCGCTCTCGCTGTTGAACCAGGGCCCCCTGTCCGGCTTCCTGTCGAGCAACTTCGTGGTCGTCTTCTCGGTCCTGTACGCCGTGAACATGTACTTCCAGAGCTTCGGCGCCGTGGCCATCGTCAAGGTGAACTCCTCCTGGTTCCACGTGCGCGAGCGCGGCGTCTTCGGGGCGATCTTCGGCATCCTGATCTCGCTGGGCATCTACTTCGCCTTCGACGTGGGCTACATGATCCTCGAGGGCATGGGCCTGGCCTGGGTCTTCCTCATGCCGGCGATATTGCTGACGGTCTTCTGGGTCATCGACTGGTTCGTGGTGCACAACAAGCCCAGCGAGGCCGGCCAGGAGGACTTCGACACGGCCGACGCCTCCTCCGGCGACGAGGGGCCCCAACTGGGCGCCGTCAAGGTCTTCAAGATGATGATGACCAATCCCATCATCGTCACCATCGCCCTGATCGAGTTCTGCAGCGGCTTCCTGCGCCAGGCGATCATGCAGTGGTTCCGCACCTTCGCCAAGCAGACCGACACGCTGCTGGGGCTCAAGAGCAGCTTCGTCTACGAGAACTGGGGGCTGATGCTCTGCATCGCCGGCATCCTGGGCGGCGTGTTCGCAGGAACCATCAGCGACCACCTCTTCCAGTCGCGCCGCGGCCCGGTGGCGGCCCTCCTCTACGGCCTCATGCTGGTGGGTTCGGTGGCGCTGGTCTTCACCTACGAGCAGTCCTACGTGGGCTGGCTGGTGCTGATCATGTCCATGGCCGTGATCGGCGTACACGGCATGTTGTCCGGCACGGCCAGCATGGACTTCGGCGGTTCGAAGAACACGGGCATCGCCGTGGGGATCATCGACGGTTTCGTCTACCTGGGCACGGCCGTCATGTCCTTCACCTACGCCGTCGTGCTGCCCAAGGAGCAGCTCGACGCCGCGGGCCAGATCGTCGGGCCGGCCACCGACCCGGCCAACTGGAAGGCCTGGCCCATCGCCATGGTGCCGCTGGCGGCCCTGGGGCTGATCCTGGCCACCCGCGTCTGGAACGCCAAGCCCAAGGGCAAGTCGGCGGCCCATTGAGGTGAAGAAGTGACGCGACTGTGCTGCGCCTTCCTGGCCCTGGCCTTCGCGGCCGGTGCCGGCGACGCGCGGGCCCAGCGTTTCGTCGTCGCCGACGGCGACACCGTGTGGCTCACCGATACCGTGATCATCCTCGGCTCGCGCCTGCCGGCCGCCCTGCCCGGACTGCTCCGCCCGGTGGGCGTGGCCGACCCGGGCGAGGACACGCCCGCCCGTTCCATCCCGGACCTCCTGGCCTCCCTGCCCGCCGTCGAGGTGAACCAGCGCCAGCTCTTCGGGACCCAGTCGGATCTGGGCATCCGCGGCTCCACCTTCGAACAGGTGCAGGTGCTGCTCGACGGCTGGGACGTGGGCGACGCCCAGACCGGCCACCACAACCTCGACCTGCCGCTGGACCTGGCGGACGTGGCGCGGCTGGAGGTCCTGCGCGGGCACGGTTCGGCTCTCTACGGCGCCAACGCCTTCGGCGGCGTGCTCAACGTGGTGCGCCGCGCGGCGGCGGACCGGCGCGGCGGCGAGCTGGCCCTCGGCGGCGGCGGTTTCGAAACGCGCCTCGGGCGCCTCCGTCTCGAGAGCGGCGCCGGCGACGCCTTGGGCCTGCGCGGCAAGGCCTGGCTCTCGGGCGCCTGGCTGCGCACCGACGGCGACCGTCCCGGCACCGACGCCCGCAACACCACCGTCTCGCTGCGCGCCGCCGGCGACGCGGGCTGGGGCGAACTGGAGCTGCTGTCGGGCTACGCCGACCGCGCCTTCGGCGCCCTGGACTTCTATGCGCCCTTCCCGTCCTTCGAGGAGACCGAGACCGCGTTCGCGGGCATCAAGCTGCGGACCGATCTCTCGGATGCGGTGGTCCTGGAGCAGCGCCTGGGCGGTCGACGTCATCACGACCGCTTCGTCCTGCTGCGGGACGAGGCGGACGTCTACGTCAACGAGCACGTCACCCGCCGCGCCGTCGCCGAGACGCGCCTGCGTGTCGAGGCGGGCCACGGACTGGCCGTCGCCGTCGGCGCCGAGGGCCTCTACGAGGACATCCGCAGCGACGGGATCCGCGCGGGTGTGGCGGGTCCGGCGCTGGGCGATCACGAACGCCGACGCGTCAGCGGTTCGTTCGAGGTCTCGGGCCGGCACGCGCCCCTGCTCTGGAGCCTGGGCGCCCGTCTGGACGGCCGGTCCGAGACACGGCCGCGCCTGTCGCGCTCGGCGGCGCTGAGCCTCGACCTGGACGACGGCGTGCGGCTGCGCGCCTCGGCCGGCACGGTCTTCCGGATCCCGACCTTAACCGAGCTCCACTACGAGGATCCCGCCAACCGCGGCGATCCCGGCCTGTCGCCCGAGCACGGCTGGTCCTGGGACGCGGGGGGCGACGTGCGGCAGGGGGCCTGGACCGCGGGTTGGGAGTACTTCACGCGTCACGAGCGCGACCTGATCGACTGGGCGCGTCCCGCGGACGCCGCCGACGCGCCCTGGCGCGCGTTGAACATCGCGACGGGGGAGGTCCGCGGCTGGACCCAGACCTACCGCCTGGAGACGCCCCGCGGCGACGCCTTCTTCCTCGGCCACACCTACATCGACCGCGAACGCAGCCTGCCCGACGACCATCTGGGCAAGTACGATTTCCTGGCGCCCCGGCACCTGTTCTCCTCCGGCGCCGCCGTCGGCGCGGGGCGTCACCTCCGCTTGACGTCCCTGCTGCGATTCCGCGAGCGCTCCGACGGGGCGGGCCACTGGACCTGCGACCTGCGGGCCGCCTGGTTCCGGGGGCCCTGGCGCCTCGACCTGGACGCCAGCAACGTCTTCGACCGCCGCTACGAGGAGGTTCCGGGCGTGCCGTTGCCCGGCCGTCTCGTCACTGTTGTCATGGCTTTTTCATTTTGATCCCTGGCCGGTATTTCTGACGATCGCGCCTTTCAGTTCTCTGTTGATTTCCAGACTCATTTACGGCTCCGTAACTTCATTGATTGCAATACAGTCTGATCAGAAGAAAAAAAACTGGGTTTTCCGGATTATGCTATTGCATCGGGTTGCGGTAATATGCTACAGTTAAGTCACTCGGAAAGTCTCGACCGTCGATTCTTTTTTGATGGTAGAGCATGGAGTTAGAGTTTCCAGGGTCTCCCGCTCTCGATCGGGGAGCCCGCACCACCACCCACCCATGTAAGGGGGACGTTCAATGCGTAACTTGATGAAGCTGATGGCCGTGGTCGCCGTCGTCGCGATGATGGCGGGAATCGCCACTGCCGCCACGATCCACGCGTCCAAGGACAGCCGTTATGGCAAGCCTCTGCCCAGCGCGAGCCGCGGTCTGCTGGACTGCAGCAGCGTCACCGAGCTGTCTGCCGGCTATTCCAATCCTTTCGCCTACCTGCCGGCCACCGGCCTGGTGGATGACTGGCTGGGCTACGGTCCCTACTGGACCGGCGGCGAGGTTGTCTTCCACATCACTTTCCCCGCCTCGACCTATGGTTGGAACTGGCAGTTCGGGTTTGTGCCCGCCGCCGGTTGTGATCCTGACCTGTTCATCATGGACGGCGGTTGCGGCGAGGAGTTCGCGGCGTACTTCTTCGACGGTGGCGTGAGCGCCACTGGCTGGACCGGTGCCGAGCTGTGGTTCTGCCTGGACGGCTATGCCGCTTCCACCTGCTACATGGAAGTCAACTTCGACATGCAGGAGTACGTGCCCTTCGACTTCTGCGCCGACGTGATCGACGTCACCGGCGTGGGCATCTTCGTCGGCGACACCTGCGACGGCTACAACACCCCTGCCGGCTCGTGCGTCATCATCCCGCCGACTCCGACCCAGTACCTGTCCGACGGGCAGGAGGACTACTACGGCGTGTTCATGCCCGCCGGCTCGTCCTTCCTGGCTCATGTCGACCACAGCTGCGACGCCAGTCTGCGCGTGATGGACGCCTGCCTGGAGCCCGTCAACTGCGTCGGCTACGTGGACGCGGTGTACCCGGACACGTTCGAGGACATGCCGTTCACGAACGACACGGGTGTGGATGCCCTGTTCTACCTGGTCATCGACGCCTATGACGACTGCTGCGGCGTCTACGAGATGGACTTCTCCTCGACCGATGGCGCCATCGCCAACGAGGCGATGACCCTGGGCGAGGTCAAGGCCCTCTGGCGCTAGCCTGAAACCTGAACGACCGGTCCACCGGTCGTGCCCGAGGAGGCCCCGGATTCATCCGGGGCCTCCTTTTTGCGCGCCGCCATGTCGCCCCGCTGAGCGGGTTGGGGAGAGGGCCGGCGTCGCGCACGGCCTCGTGGATCGCTTCCGGCACGGAGCCTGCAACTTCTTCCGTACGAGAGGGATACGGGCACGGAGCGCAAATCAACGGCATAAATATTTCGTGTCAGCAAAATAAGATATAAATCATCATATCCGGTGTCGATAAACCATGCAAGACTGTTGTACGGAAACGCGGGGCGTGGTTTGCTTGGCCCGGAATCTTCATGGGAGGTCCGGGTGGAGGGCGCGTCGGTGTCGTCGACGCGTCCCGGAGCGACTCTTGGTAGAAAGGGATGATTATGAGCGCTAGATCATGGACGGTCGCATGCCTGGTGGTCGCGCTGGCGGCGACGGGGGCCGCCGCGAAGGACCGGCAGCGCATGGACAATGAGACCTTCGGCGCCATGAACCGTCTGCACGGACCGGCCCTCGGATCCCGCGACGTCTTCGAGGGCTTCGAGACCTCCGTGCCGCCGCCGGGCTGGTCGGCCGTCGTCAACAACGACGAGACCTGGGAGCAGCAGGCGATCGACGGCGGCAGCCTCGAGGGCGACTTCGCGGCCTACATCCGCTGGAACGACGCCGTGCCCCAGGACGAGAAGATCTCCTTCGCGCAGACCGTGGACGTCGCCGGCGGCGAGTACGTGCTGAGCTTCTGGATGGCCGGCGACCGCGAGACCGAGTGGGCCGACGACGCGGCCGAGACCGTGGAGATCGACGGCGTCACCGTCTTCGACTGGGACACGGCCCCCGGCACGGGAGGCTACTACGAGTTCGAGCAGCACTTCGTGGACCTGAGCGCCTACGACGGCCAGGCCGTGGAGATCACCTTCCGCTACGAGGGCGTCGCCGCCAACTCCCACTACCTGGATGCCGTGATGGTCGATGCCGGCACGGGCTACGTGCCGCCACCCCCGCCGCCCCCGCCGGTGAACGACCTCTGCGAAAACGCCGTCGGCCTGCGCGAGCAGGGCCTGGAGGTCTTCGAGATCGACCTGTGCCTGGCCGACGACGACTACAGCGCCGGGGAGCTGGGCACCAGTTGCACGGGCTACGCGTCGGCGGGCCGGGACGTGGTCTACAAGATCCACCTGCTGGCGGGCCAGTCCTTCATAGTGTCCATGCAGGGGTCCCACGACGGCTCTTTGTGGCTGGCGACCGATTGCGCCGATCCTGCGGGCACCTGCGTGGTCGGCTCCGACAGCACCGTCATGGCGGGCTTCGAGCACATCCCGCCCGACGACGATCCCGACTGGGTCGTGCCCGCCGACGGGTGGTACTACCTCTTCGTGGACGGCTTCGGCGAGGACGTCTGCAGCGTGGTCACGATCAGCATCGACGCGCCGCTGCGGAACGATCTGCTGGACTGGGGCGGGGTCAAGAGCATCTATCGCTGAGTCGGCGACCGGCAGCCCGACACGAGAAGCCCCGGGACGACCCGGGGCTTCGTGCGTCCAGGGGAGTCCTAGCGGAAGATGCGGACGTGTTGCCAACGCCCGGACCGGAAGCGTCCCCACAAGGCGATCGCCTGCAGCAGGTAGCAGACCGAACCGCCCAGCCAGGCGGTGGTCACGTCGCCGCCCCGGTGGACGATCAGGTACCAGGTCATGGGCAGGAAGAGCCCCCACATGACGGCCATGGTGACCAGCATGACCGGCCGGGTGTCCCCGGCGCCGGTCAGGATGCCGCTGCCGACCATGCGCAGGCCGTCGGCGAACTGGAAGCCGGCGGCGATCACCACCAAGGCGCCCGCAAAGGCGAGCACGGCGGGATCGTCGGTGAAGATCCGGAACATGTGTTCGCGCACGACCAGGTAGACGAGCGCGAGGGCCAGGCAGTAGTAGAGCCCGAGCTTGTAGACCTGCCGGCCGTAGTCGGCCGCCCGTTCGGGCCGGCCGGCCCCCATCTCGTTGCCTGTCAGGACTGAACCGGCGGTGGTCAGGCCCCACATGGGCATGAAGGAGAAGGACAGCAGCTGGATGGTGATCTGGCTGGCGGCCAGCGAGACGGCGCCCGCGCGGCCGATCAGCGCCGTGAAGACCGCGAAGGAGCTCATGTCCACGAAGCCCTCCAGGGCCGAGGGCTGGCCGACGCGGACGATCTCCACGATGGCGCGCGGATCGAGCCGCCGGGGCATGTGGATGCGATAGCGCCGCCGGTGTTCCCGCGGCAGCACGGCGGCCACCACCAGGATCAGGGCGTTGACGGCGGTGCCGATGCTCGTGGCGATCGCCGCGCCCTTGACGCCCATGGCGGGCATCGCGAGCAGCCGTATCCCGCCCAGTTCCAGTCCCGTCCAGCCGAAGATCAACCAGGTGTCGAGCACGACGTTCAGGGCGTTGGCGAAGATGCCGGCCCACATGGGCGTGCGCACGTCGCGGCGGCCCTGGAAGTAGCCGGTCAGGGCGAAGAGCACCTGGGTGAAGACCGCGCTCAGGGTGCGCCACTTGATGTAGGTGTAGGTGGCGTCGACCACGTCGGGCGGGTTCTTGATCAGGGGCAGGAACTCGAAGCTGTAGTAGCCGGCGACGGTCAGCAGGACGCCGGTGGTCAGCGACAGGTAGACCGTCTGCCAGGTGTAGTGCCCGACGGCCTCGTCGTCGCCCTTGCCGTGGGCCTGGGC
>JACKQG010006023.1_pt1 | contig 13031 bp, 13 predicted proteins | sample 8237621 | NCBI WGS metagenome assembly JACKQG01 (sample SAMN15677084, study PRJNA649215) | marine metagenome | biome: marine; feature: Black Sea; material: saline water; isolation source: suspended particulate matter (SPM) from the Black Sea western gyre | collected 2013-06-09/2013-06-10 | depth...
GGATAGGATCTAATAAGCTTAAAAAGCAGTCTGTCTTTGCTGGTAGTATGTATAGAGCTGCAAAGATTGTTTATGTCATAGAGCCTCTTTCTATGTTCGAGGAGCATATCTCGCCTTGCAAAAATTCGGGAAAGGGTTACTCTTACTGCGCGAGGTGAAGATCCCGCCTCAGCCAGGAGATTTTTCAGCAGTAATTTATGACCTGAGCCATTAGTTTCATTTATACCTTTTATTAGGGTAGTGATTTTTTGATACAGTTCGATTTCCAAAGAGTCCGGGTCCACCTTTATGGTCTGAGCAAACCGGGGAGGGATATCAATCTTTGCAAAGGCCCTGGTATTTCGTACCATGACCTGTCCAAGAAGATCTTTGAGGTGGCTGCGGTTTCGGGGATCGATGGGATCGCCTCGGGTCATGAATTTTTCGCGAAAGGCGGAGGCTGTCTTTAACTGACCCGGTTTGAGAAGGGTAACGATATTGTAAAGCTCCATCAGATTGTTTTCCACAGGTGTCGCTGTAAGGAGAAGTAAAAACCTTTTTTTCAAGGCATTGATAAGTTTCCAGTTTAATGTGTTTCGATTCTTTAGGTGATGGGCCTCATCAACTATGACCATGTCATATTCCCTTTGGGTGACTATGGGAAAATTCTTCTTTGACTTAGCAAGATTGATGGATGCAAGGATAAAGTCTTCTTTCCAGAAGGACTGTTCCCGGGTGTGATAACCGGGATCATCTGTGGATGGAAAGTTAAGTCCGAATTTGACCTCCAGTTCTTCCTTCCATTGGCTTACAAGTGGTGTTGGTGTTAGTATAAGGGCGCTTTTTACCATACCCCTCTGAATATATTCCTTAAGTACCATAAGGGCCTCTATAGTCTTGCCAAGTCCTACCTCATCCGCCAGCAAGGCCCGGCCATGAAAGGTCTTCAAGATTTTTCTGGCAGTCTCTTCCTGGAACCAGAATGATCGGACGTTTTTCAGACTATTAAAACAGATAAGACTTTCAAAGGTCTCTTTAAAACGGATTCGATGTCCTTCTAATGTAAGTTGGTAGTTCTCCAGAGAGGTAAGGCGCCCATCTACCAGGGATTCTTTGAAGGCCACTGGGTCCACCTGAATGTATATAGGGATTTCTGGGAGGGGGCTTTCATCTGCATGATCTCCGGAGACATCGGCGTTTTCGGGATAAGCAATGATTTTTTTGGGTTCTCTTTGCCTATTTTCATCCTTGCGCGTTTCAATAGGCGAGTTTATGGCCGCCAGCTTTTGTGTTGTTTCCAACTGGGCTTGGCAATGTTCCTGGCTTTTAATAAGAGATTCTCTCAGGGCCTTCTTTCCTCGTGCCTTTATCTTTGAAAAGCTCTTTAAAGTTTCTTGAATAATACATAGTGCCTGTTTGTATTTACCATCCTCCTCCAGCAGTTGGCATAAAAACGGCAATTGTCCAGGTTTTATAAGACCATAACTGTATAGGCCCAAAAGCGCATTGAGTTCTATGTCGGACCTTTTCATCAAATATCCAAGATGGCCCATTTCCTGAAGGCACTCTTCATTCTTCGGATCCAAACGCAGAACCTTTTCCAGGTAAAAGAGCGCCTTGCCCAACTGGCCCTTATCCTTAAACCAGAGGGCTTTATAAAAAAGAAACTCAGTCTTTTCCCGAAGAAAAGCCCTGACCGGTCTCTCTCGGCGTTCTTTCTGTTTAATCTTCCTCTTGGCCTTTTTCTTTTCCTCTTTTGTCCTGGGCATATACTGATCTCACTAAACGCTTAATTATTTCTCCTGGGACTGCCTCCTTGTTTGTTCTGAAGCCAGTTGCTGCAGATTTGCAAATGATTTTAGGTTTGATGATCCCTCAACGGATTTGATAGCGATATCCTGAACCTTTTGATAGGATTTCTCCAATTGCCCTGAAAGGTTGGCAATATGTCCGCTCTGCTCTTTTACAGTTTTTTCAAGAGACTCGATTCGAGTTTTGAGCACGTTTCTTTCACCGTCAAATTCTTTTCTTATCAATTCCTCTTTATTTTTTGCTTCAAGCGTAATTCTTTCTGTTGTCTCTTTAACTGCCTTGCTGACAGCTTCTTTGATTTCATCGGGAAAGGCGATAACCTTCTTTTGTAGTTCTGCTAATTCTTCTTCCCTTTCTGCGACTGCTTTTTCTCTCCCGGTTAGCTCTTTTTCCATATACTCTTTTTTCAACTGAATCTCTTTTTCTGTTTTTGCCTTCTCATCTTCAAACTTATCTTTTGCCAACCATTGTTCCCGCTTAAAGGCATAGCCATATTCTTCCTTTTCCCTTTCCCGTCTTTTTGCCTCTGCTGCATCCCTTTCTTTGATATCTGCTTCATACCCTTTTTTCTCTTTTACCCACTCCTCACGGGTTGTGATGATTTCCCGGTCAAATTCTTCCTTTCGGGCAGTCATTTCCAATTCAAATTCCTGGCGCTTCTTATTCTGCGCTTCTATTAATGCTGCAAGTGTTTCTGCTGATCTTTCTATTTCATATAATTCTTTAAGCTCCTCATCCTTTATTTCAATAGCTTTCTGAATTTGATTGAATTTACTGACCTCTTCCTCCAGTCCATCGGAAATACTGGTTAGTCTTTTTCCTATTTCCAGCTTCAGATTGCCGATCTCATTAATGACCACCTCTGAAGATAGGGTCTCTGCCACTTCCACAACCTCTCTTTTCTTTTTTTCTTCAATCTTTTTTTCTGGTTTCAGTTCAGCTTCACTCTTCTCTTGTAATTGTTTTAGGAGCGCATTATAAGTATCAATCATCTCCTTTTTCGTATTTGACATAGACATTACCCTGGGTTTTATTTTTTCCTCTGCCATGATTTCTCCTTTCTCTTCCTGATAGTTTAATACAAATCAAAAGATGGAACAAGTACAAAAGAGTTTGATCTTGAAATTTAACCATAAGAATTTAAAAAACAGCATACAAAGGGCTGCAATAAATCCTGGGCAAGGCTTATAAATAAGATATATGAAGTGGATCCTCTGATATGCCCAATATGGGGAGCTCCCCATATGGGACATATTAATTCTTTCACCAGGTAATATATAATACTGGCCAGTCCTACCTTTTCCAGCCGCGAGAATAAGACCTTCTGCTACATCTTGAACATCAACAAAATCATAGGCTCCATTTATAGTCATTTTCATCTTACTTCTGGCAAAGTCAATAAATAACTGAGTCATTGCTGATATCCTGAAATCATAAGGACCTAACGCCTGAGCTCAGCAGTTTGTTAGAACTTTTATTCAATTAATTTTATTGGCAAATATTTTGCGTAATTTTCAAAATCTTTATCTATTGTAAAGATTATCATATTTTCTGAATGTGCGACAGAGCAGATGAGAAAATCTATGGTTGACCCCTGTACGCCTTTTGAGCGGCAAACATTGCAGAATTCAGCGGCCTTTTCAAAATGTATGTTTTTCAGTTGGATTTCTTCAAAAGAAGAGAGGATGTCTTTTAATTTTTCAAACTGAGCAGAGGGGTGCACACCTGAAAGCAATTCTTGTTTGATCGGGCCTATAAGTACAGCTCTACCGTCATTGATAAGATCTGAAAGTTTTTTAATAATATTTTTATCTGGATTTTTATGTCTGAGTGCGTGTGACCAAATACAGGTATCTACCAGTACTTTCATCTTTTTCTGGCTTTTTTATAATCATATTTCTCATCGAACTCGACCTTGCCGAACAGACTGGTGATCTCTGCCTGTTTTTTGTGGGTAATATACTCCCTCAGGGCAGTTGTGACTGCTTCTTTTTTTGTCTTATGATGACCAATTTTTAATGCCTGTAAAATTAATTTATCATCTATTGCGAGATTTGTTGCCATGACATACTCCTTCTACACAAAATATAACACATTATAATGTGTAAATCAAGGAATCTGCTTTATTTTTCTGTTCTAACATCTTAATATATGGAAATCTATTATATCAAGATTTATTAACATGACAAAGTAAATTAAATCAATTTTTATTATCTTAAAAACCTATTACAATATTTTATTTTCCCTAAACCACTTAAAAGTATCTTCTCTACAAAATCATAAGCTCCACTTATAGTCATTTTCATCTTACTTCTTTACCTCTCCTGAGTAATTCTCTAACAAGTACGTTTCCAATGAACCCTGTTGAACCAGTAACAATTTCCATAAAACTACTCCTTTTTTTCCGATACCCCTGCCTGGTCAAATGTAGCCATTTCACTTAATATCTTTACCGAGGCTTCCACAATATTTATTCCTATTGCTGCCCCGGTTCCTTCACCCAGACGCATATCAAAATAAAACAACGGTTTAAGGCCAAGCCTATCAAGAACAATCCTATGGCCCTTTTCTGCCGAACAATGTGATGCGATCATATAATTCGTTGAATCAGGTGAAATAGCAGCTGCAATGAGTGCCCCGGCTCCGGATATAAAGCCGTCAATTACCACCGGAGTCCTTCCGGAAGCGCATCCTAAAATGATTCCGGCAATTCCCCCTATCTCAAATCCTCCAACCTTTGATAGTACATCAATACCATCCGCTGCGTCTGGTTTATTTACCGAAATAGCCTTTTTTATAACATTAATTTTATTTTCAAGGCACCTGTCATCAATACCTGTCCCGTAGCCAGTCACAAATTCTACATCAGTTCTGCAAATTACCGCTGCTATGGCACTACTGGCAGTAGTATTACCAATCCCCATATCTCCGGTTGCTATAATATCATAACCCTCTTTTATCATTTTCTCCGCAGCCTCAATACCTACTTCCAATGATTTCACAGCCTGCTCATCCGTCATTGCAGGGCCCTTTACCATATTTTTCGTACCATAGTCAATCTTTTTTAGCATCAGCGACTGATGCTCCTGAAAGTCAGCAGCAACTCCAACATCAACTATCAATACCTCCGCTCCAATATGTCTTGCCAGGACATTAATTGCCGCACCACCATTAAGAAAATTATAAACCATCTGAGGAGTGACCTCTCCGGGGTAAGCACTTATGCCTTCTTCAACAACACCGTGGTCAGCTGTCATTACAATTATGGCTTTCTTTTCTATCTTATGGCTTAGATTAGCGGTAATACTTACAATTTGTTTTGCCAGCTCTTCAAGCTTTCCCAGGCTGCCCCGCGGTTTGGTGAGACTGTCAAGCCTTGCCTGTACTTGTTTCATTAAACCCAAATCCGGCTTTTTTATTTTCGCTATTGTTTCCTGCAATCTATCCATTTTTTCCTTCCCTTTTTAATAATAAATAATAAAAAATCCCTAACACATTTCAGCTTCTTAATGTATTAAGGATTATACACAGCCTGTCTAATCCTTTCTTCTTCCACAAAGAAAAGTGATTTATTAATTATTTTTCAAATCAGCACTAATTAACATTGAGTTTAAATATATATAATTAGAAATACAATGTCAAAGTGATTTTCAAGGTAGATTTAAAGTTAAATTGTAAAAAAATTTCTTTTTATCACTTGTAATCTTTTTATTTATACCTTAGGATTATATTTTAAATTCCTTATAATTTTATTTTATTACTATGCATCTATTTTTATTATATCAGTATTTTGTCACATCAGTTCTGGCAATATTCTTATTTAATTTTATTGTTAACAATATTTTATTTAAAAATACAGCTAATTATTTACTTCCAGAATCTTTAATAAAATCTCCTCCTCTGATATCAATACTGGTTCCTGCTAGAAACGAAGCCAAAAATATTAAAAGGTGTCTTCTATCTCTTTCAAAACAGGATTATCCTAATATAGAAATATTGGTATTAGATGAATATTGGTATTAGATGATAATTCTAATGATAACACTTCGCTAATTGTTGAAGAATTTGCAGAAAAAGACAGCAGGGTAAAGCTTATTACCGGTAAGCCGTTAGAAAGTGGATGGATTGGAAAAAGTTATGCCTGCTACCAGTTATCAAAATATGCAAAGGGAAAGTATTTTGTTTTTACAGATGCAGATACATTACATTTTAAAAATTCAATCTCCAGCGCAATTAGCTGCCTTACTGGCAATAATTTGGGTGCTCTTTCAGCAATTCCAAAACAGATAATGGTTTCTTTTCATGAGAGAATGGTGGTTACCTGGGTTCATTTTGGGATTCTTATTCTGTTACCTTTATTTCTTATAAAAAAATCAAAAAACCCCTTATTTAGTACCGCAAATGGTCAATTTATGTTATTTAGAAGAGAGGTTTATAAAAAAATCGGGGGACACGAATCCATAAAAACTAAAATTTTAGAAGATATACATATCTCAAAACAGGTAAAAAGATTTGGATATAAGTTTATGATATTTGATGGAAGTAAAAACATATATTGTAGAATGTATAGAAGTTTTAGTAAATTGATAAGAGGATTTTCTAAGTTTATGTTTGCTGCTTTTGATTTTAATCTTTTTAATATAACAGCAGTTATTTTATTAATTTCAGCGTTATTTTTATTCCCGTTTATTCTGCTTCCCCTGGGAGTTTTACTTTTTGATTGGCCCAGGATTATAATAAACTTGGGTATTATTCAAATTTTTATTGTTTTAATTATGAGAATTATACTGGCTATTAGGCTTAAAAACAGAATCCTTGATACACTCCTTCACCCTCTTTCAATGGTGTATATAATATTAATTTGTATTAATTCTGTTCTTCAGACCAAATTCGGAGAAGGAGCTTACTGGAAAGATAGGAAATATGATATTGATTTTAAATAATCTCTTTACAACAGTGATGCCTGGACCTGGTGCTTGAACCTGACTAGAAACTAAAGAAAGAATAACACCAGGCTATTCTTAGTGATAACTATTTTTTAAGGTTTCAGTCTTTTTATATCCTTTAGTCTGTCAAAATCTCTATCAAAGGAGTAAATTTTATTAACACCATAATACTGCATGTATGAATAATTATATGCATCAATAAAACCGATATTTTCTCCTCTATAAACATTGACAGCATTTACTAAAATTGCTTTATCTTTAAACCTTATATTAGGTGTGATTAAAATGAATTCTATATTATCGCAGATTTTTTCTTTACTCCATTTATAAGATCTACTTAATACCCAAACAACTTCAGCAATAATCATTGCATTTGCTACACCAATTATATTGCCTAAAATTATTTCAGAAAATAATTTTTCTAACTTCCCAAATACGAATTCATTTTCTTTTAAAAAATACCTTAAAAAAATATTAGTATCTAAGAAAATCATTTCATCTTCCTTACAATCTCTTCAGCAATATCTTTTTCCATTCGCTCTCTGAGCTTTTTAAAATCAATTTTTTTATCTACTTTTTCAATATGGGCATCCAGTATAGTTCCCTTCTTTACAGTAAAAATAATTTTTCCTTCTTTTACAATAAATTCACCAATATCATGAGGCTTTATATTAAATTTATCTCTTATTTCTTTTGGTATGGTTATCTGCCCTTTTGTGGTAATCCTTGGCATTATATCGACTCCGCTTATTTTATTAATATTCCATACTATAATACAAGTAATACTGATTTACAAGTATTATTTTATATATTGTAATACTTTTAATTCAGGTAATACTATGAACTCTATCCTCCAGAATTCTATATATGTAACTTGCCTTAAAAATCTTTCTAGAAGATAAATTCAGAAGATGAATTTAAAGCGTAAGTTTTTCTTTGTTTATTTTAGATTATAGAAAGCAGCCATTCCTAAATATTTTGCTTCACTTCCAAGGTCTTCTTCAATCCGCAGCAGTTGATTGTATTTGCAAACCCTGTCTGTCCTTGATGGAGCTCCTGTTTTAATCTGGCCGGCATTCACTCCAACTACTATATCAGAAATGGTAGTATCCTCAGTCTCTCCTGACCGGTGGGATACAACAGCTGTATACCCTGCTGTTTTAGCCATCTCAATCGTATCAAGAGTCTCAGATAAGGTTCCTATCTGATTCACTTTAATCAAAATAGAATTTGTTACCCCAAGCTCAATTCCTTTTTTAAGCCTTGCAGTATTGGTGACAAAAAGATCATCTCCTACCACCTGAACTTTACTGCCAATCTTATCGGTTAGCTCCTTCCATCCATCCCAGTCTTCTTCAGCCATTCCATCTTCTATTGAAATTATGGGGTACTTATCCACAAGATTTTTATAATAATTAACCATCTCTGTTGAGGTCAAGACTTTACCTTCACCTTTAAGATTATATTTTCCATTCTTATAAAACTCGGTAGCCGCAGGATCAAGTGCTATATAGATATCTTTCCCCGGCTTAAATCCGGCTTTTTCAATAGCTTTGATTATATACTTTATTGCATCTTCATTAGTTTTAAGGTCAGGGGCAAAGCCGCCTTCATCGCCTACTGAAGTATTAAGCCCGTCTTTACTTAGTACAGCTTTTAGACTATGAAATGTTTCTACCCCCATCCTTAAAGCTTCACTGAAAGTAGATGCACCCAGCGGCATTATCATAAATTCCTGCAGGTCGACACTATTGTCAGCGTGCTTGCCGCCATTTAGAATATTCATCATTGGAGAAGGAAGAATATGTGCATTGACTCCACCCAGATATTTGTAAAGAGGCAGGTCAAGCGCTATAGCGGTAGCTTTTGCCACAGACAGAGAAACACCCAGTATTGCATTGGCCCCTAGTTTAGACTTATTTTCTGTACCATCCAGATCAAGCATAGCCCCATCTATTTCCCGCTGATAAACGGCATCCATACCTTCCAACTCCGGAGCGATAAAGGAGTTTACATTTTCTACTGCTTTCTGAACACCTTTACCCATATACCTTTTCTTATCTCCATCTCTCAGCTCAACTGCTTCAAATGCTCCGGTAGAAGCTCCGGAAGGTACTGCAGCCCTTCCGATTGCTCCGCAATCCAGTACCGTTTCAACTTCTATAGTTGGATTCCCCCTTGAATCTAAGATCTCTCTTGCAAAGATTCCTGCGATTTCAGTCCAATCACTCATTATTATTCTTCCTTTCCTGTTATTAATAACAAAATATTTTTTTTACCACAATCTTGTAAATTTTCTATGATATAATAACACAATATTATTTATACGATTTATTATATTAGTATTTTTTACATTTTAAAATTAATTATTAAAAATTATTCTTGAAATTTAAAAAAAATCTGGTTAAATAATATTCAATTTGCAAATTTCTAACTGTAAATATTTTATATAAATCTTAAATATATATTTTCAGATAGGATATTGAAGGGTAGGAGATGAAATGAGAAACAAAATAATAAGAAAAATTTTTTTTATAACCACAGCTATTGCTATTATTATAATGGCTTCGTTTAATCTTTCAGCCTGTAAAGGACTTGTTGATATTTCAAAAATTCCAGATACCTTCGAAGTAACAAAAGGTGATATCATCCAGACAGTAACCACCAGCGGTTACGTGGACAGCAGCAAACAAAACGACTACTCCCTTTCTGCTTCAGGTAAAGTCTTGTGCGCTCTTAGCAAGGGAGATACTTTTAGCAAAGGTGACGTGCTCATAGAGATAGGTAACAGCAGGCAAGAACTCCTTATCGCTCAGGCAGAAGAAAATCTATATACAGCCAAAAATTCCCTGGAACTTGCCAGAATAAGCTATCAGCAGGCGCTCGATGCAAATCATATAGTACTGCAGCTGGCTGATACCAATGCCAGCCTTGCAGAACAGGCTTCACAATCTGCATTTATAGCCCTGGAAGATGCAAATGATTTGGCAAAAAAATCTGAAGAAAATGCATACGCAGCCCTGGAAAATACAACTAATATAGCCAGTTGGTCTATGACCAGTGCAAAAAGTGCATGGGATGAAGCTGAAAGAATTTTAGCTACCGACCCTGACAACAAAACATATCAGTATAATGCTAAAGCTGCCAGGGAAAATTATGAAGCTGTAAAAGCCCAACAGTACGCTAATATAAATACAACAGAAGGAACTTATGAGACTACTATAGAAAAGAATAGATCCTCAATCAATTCTGCGCAGAGTGCATATGAACAGTCACTTTTAAATCAATCTTCCACCTACTGGTCAAACCTTTCCAGCACCCAATCCGCAGCCAGCCAGATTGAAGTAACTGCTAAAAACATCGGACAGGCCGAAAGCCAGCTTAAACTATCCCGGATAAACCTGGATCTAACCAAACTGGATATAGATAACAGCATAATCTACGCACCTTATGATGGAATAGTACTTACTTCCACTTATAAAGAAGGAGAATATGCAGGGCCAGGAGTACCTGTAATTTCCATAATCAGCAGTGACTTTATAATAAAGGCAGATATAAATGAGACTGATGTAGTTAACCTGCAGATTGGGCAAGATGTAGATATAAGGCTGGATGCCTATTTTGAAGACAAACTTAATGGCAAAATAACCGAAATATCTCCAATTTCCAGCAATATTGGCGGTGTGGTTTCTTTTGAGCTTACCGTAAAGCCTGAAACAGTGAATGGTCCAAAACTTCTATATGGTCTCTCGGCAAGTCTGGATATAACCACTTCCAGCGTAGAAAATATCTTATACGTTCCCATACAGTCTGTATTTGAAGAAGATGGGAAATCATATGTAAGTGTTCCCAGTGAAGACGGGATCATAAATAAAATAGAAGTTACCACCGGAATATTTAATTACGACTTTATTGAAATAAAGTCTGGACTGAATGAAGGAGATATTATTTTAATTTCACCAATCCAGTAATGGCCATAATCAATTAGTAGGATGATAGAGAATAATAAAGATACCATCATAAAAACAACTGATATTACAAAGGTTTACCGAATAGGAAATATTAAGGTCAATGCGCTCCGCGGTATAAATCTTGAAATTAGAAGGGGCGAGTTTGTAGCAGTAATGGGGCCCTCGGGCTCAGGAAAATCAACTTTAATGAACATTATCGGTTGTCTTGATGTACCAACCTCAGGGCAATACTTCCTGAATAATATGGATATAAGTAAGCTGAATGATAATCAGCTTGCAAATATTAGAAATAAAGAAGTGGGTTTTGTGTTCCAGACATTTAATCTGCTTTCCAGGACCAATGTTTATGGAAATGTTGAGCTTCCGATGATTTACTCTACGGAAAGGATCAGAAATAAAAAAAAGAAAATACTGGACGCCATAGAATCCGTAGGATTGACAGGGTGGATAAAGCACAGGTCCAACGAGCTATCAGGCGGAGAGAAACAGAGAGTGGCCATAGCAAGAGCGCTTGTCAATCAACCCTCCATAATCCTTGCTGATGAACCTACCGGAAATCTGGACTCTGTAACCGGAGAAGAAATAATGGCCATATTTCAAAAACTAAACAGCCAGGGAAAGACAATAATAATTGTTACACATGAACTGGATATAGCCAGACATGCCCATAGAGTCATTTATTTAAGGGATGGTATTATTCACGGGCAGGAAGAAGTCAAAAATCAGATATCAGCTGAAGAAAAATTAAAGCAGATGCCCAAGTTGGAAGATAAGTTAATGATAAAACAGAGACTTTAAAACTATGAGAAGATTACTGGAAAACATAAAAATTGCTTTTCAGGCTTTATTTTTAAATAAATTAAGATCCTTTCTCACCATGCTGGGAATAATTATTGGAGTAGGTTCAGTGGTTGCTATGTTTTCTATTGGTGCCGGAGCACAACAATCCGTAATTCAATCTGTTCAGGATATCGGCTCTAATTTAATTATTATAACCCCCGGAAATCCTGAAGAAGAAAATTATATGGGAGCACAATTGGCTTTTGGTACTCAGCAAGCTGAACTGACTATTGATGATGTTAGAGCAATAGAGAGAGAGGCAACTTTAATCACTGAAGTTGCGCCGGTAATATTTAGCTCATCTGTCGCCTCTTATTTAAATAAGAGTACACAGTCTACTGTATTTGCCTCAACCGAAAACGGACGGGGAATATATAGTATGAAAATCGATAAGGGTAATTTTTACAGTAGAAGCGATGTTTCAAACGCTTTAAATGTAGCAGTAATAGGCCAGACAGTCATAAAAAACCTATTTGGAAAGACTGATCCCATAGGAAAAATAATAAAACTTGATGGGAAGAATTTTAAGGTTATAGGAACTCTGGAATCGAAAGGAACTGATACACTTGGAAATGATCAGGATGACTTTATTAGCGTTCCAGTTACTACCGCCCAGAATAAACTATATGGACTGGATTCATACAATATGATACTGGCTCAAAGTGTCAGTGAAAAGGATATAGATGCTGCTTCGGAAGAGATAAAATCAATACTCAGAAGACACAGAAACATAAGGTTTGGAGAAAAAGAGGATTTTAATGTTCAGAATCAAACACAGTTGCTTGATGTCATCACCGTTATCACCGGTGTTTTTACTGTAGTCATCGCCGGTATTGCCAGTATATCACTCCTTGTAGGAGGTATCGGAATAATGAATATAATGCTTGTTTCAGTTACCGAAAGAACCAGAGAAATCGGAATAAGAAAAGCTATAGGAGCCAAGAACAGGGACATACTGATTCAGTTTCTGGTGGAAAGTATTGTGCTTAGCATTACTGGCGGTATTGTTGGCATCTTATTCGCAGTTTCTGTATCTACCATATTAAGTAGGTTTACTGTCCTGGTAACCTCCATTACAGTATTCCCAATAATCATTGCCTTGAGCTTCTCTACGGTCATTGGCTTATTCTTTGGCATTTACCCGGCAATGCGCGCTGCAAGGCTTAACCCTATAGATGCGCTAAGGTACGAGTAATATGATTATTTTAATCAGTTACACTATACTATTAGTGCAATATTTACATTAATAGTACAACTAAAATTGCTAATTTTACAATAATAGATATTTTAAAAAAATTTATACCAATTATTAATCTTTAAAAGTTTTTTAAATTTCATCAATTTCAAATTTTCCAGCTTAAATAAGATTTTGAAGTTTTTACCTTCAGGTGACACAAATTTGTAGTATTGAACTTGTGGAGTTAGCCTATAAGCCGAGTTCTGGACTAATTACATAATTATCACCATAAATAAGTGAATTACC
>JACKQG010006025.1_pt1 | contig 13031 bp, 13 predicted proteins | sample 8237621 | NCBI WGS metagenome assembly JACKQG01 (sample SAMN15677084, study PRJNA649215) | marine metagenome | biome: marine; feature: Black Sea; material: saline water; isolation source: suspended particulate matter (SPM) from the Black Sea western gyre | collected 2013-06-09/2013-06-10 | depth...
AGACGATGAGGGGGATGATGGTGAAGTTGTTTGGGTTGAATTTATTGAAGATGGGGTAACAAAAGTAATTAACAAAGAAGATTTTCGTGACTTTTGCAAGTTTATATCGCAAACTCATGATGAATTTATCCGAGCAGAAGATGAAGAAGATTAGAATAATCTAATAAGTAATTTCTACTGTATCAAGTCTCCAAGATTGTTTAACGAAAGTATCTTCCAGTTTAGCTCCTTTTTTCACGGAAGCTTCAAGCAATCCTTGCCAAGCAATTTGAGACCCGCAATCACCAGCAAATTTTTGTGGAACCACAAAGAACTTGCATTTTTGCCTTTTGCATACACTTTGCAGCATAGCTGACAATCTTTTGTTTGCTGCAACTCCACCAACTATCATCAGCTCCTTTTTTTTAGTAAAAGCCAAGGCACGCTCTGTAGCTTCACAAATCATTGCAAATGCAGTTTCTTGAAGTGAATAACATGCATCATTCACACCTTGTTTTGCAACGTCTTTTGTAGCTGAAAGAAGTCCTGAAAATGATACATCGTTTCCTTGTACAGAATAAGGGAGTGGTATATAGTTAGATTTCTTTTCGGCAAGCTCCTCAATTTTTTTTCCGCAGGGAGATGCAAATCCAATAGACCTTCCAAATTGGTCTAGTAGTTGCCCCAAAGTAATATCTAATGTCTCACCAAAAACCCTCCATTTTTTATTCAAAAAAGCTAGTAACATAGTATGTCCACCAGATACTAGCAAAACTAAGGGATTTTTTGCTCCTGTCAGCATTTTTCCCAGTTCGATATGACCAAGAGCATGATTTACGGGAAAAATTGGGATTTCATAATAAGATGCAAGTGCTCTGGATACTACTGCGCCAACACGTAAACATGGTCCAAGCCCAGGACCGGCAGCATATGAGATTATGTCAAGATCTGTTACAGACACATTTGCTTTTTGTAGTGCTTCAACTAATGCTATAGTACTATTTTCAACATGATGCCTAGAAGCTTCCCTCGGATGAATCCCCTCACCGTCAGGTGGACCATAAATTTTACGAATATCTGAAAGAATTTCACCACGTTTTCCCTTTCTTTCAAGTACAGCACATGAAAATGTATGCGCTGTACTTTCAACTCCAAGACATTTCATGCTATCTTCTGCTTAAACTTGACACAATTTTAATCACATCACCATTTTTTAACTGATGATCAGCGCCTATTCTTTGCTTAGTTTTGGCATCTATAGCATGTAGAAATCCTTTTGCGATATCCTGATGTATGGTTTCTGCAAGGTCTTTTGCAGTTGCATTTTCAGGTAAGAGTTTAGCATCCGGAAGTACTTGACCATCTTTGTTTGATAGTTTTGTCTCATCTTCAACAGGAAATACAACGATTAGTTTCAGAACCTTGAATATAGCAGAATTTAAGACTGTTTCAATTCCAGTGGAGTTTAATTTTGACAAAAGATTTTCTACAAGACTTAATGCATTCTTTTGTTGTGGAGATATATCCACATTTTTGTTTATTACAAACTTTTCATTTCCGGGAATATAATCAATCAAGTTTGCCTTGGCAGCTTTTTTTAATATTAACTCAGTTTCCGCACTGCAATTTACAATTTCACGGTTTTTGTGTATTTCATTTGTAATATCCAAATCCTTACACAGATCAGCCTTATTTGCAGCGATTATCATTGGCTTTGTCTTTTTCCTTAACATTTGTGCAAATTTGGTTATGTCAGAATCATCCCATTCAGTGGGTTTTTTATTTAGCAGACCTAAACTTTGTAAAACTTCATGAACATCATTATCTTTAACTCCAAGACCGCTAAAACGAGTTGTAATTTCATCCGCTAATTTTGTCGATTTTTTTTCTATGTCTCGGGAGAGTTTTTGCCATTCACGTCCCAGTATTTGTTTAAACCAATAATCAAACTCTTCCTCAACAAACTTGATATCTTCTCTAGGATCATGTGTTCCCACGCTTACATGCTGACCCTGTATGTCAGTTGACCCCGAGATGTCTACAACATGGATTAGCATATCTGCCTGTCTAGCATCATCTAGAAATTGATTACCTAATCCCTTGCCTTCATGTGCTCCGGGAACAAGACCAGCAACATCAATGAGTTTGATGGGTATGAACCTAATCCCAGATATGCATAAAGGATTGTTGTGATTTATTTTAAAATGCTTACAAGCACATGTAGTGCTAACATATGCAATTCCAACGTTAGGCTGAATGGTTGTAAATGGAAAGTCTCCTATCTGAGCATTGAAGTCTTCAGTTGCTGCTGAAAAAAATGTTGATTTGCCAACATTGGCTTTGCCAAGAAGGCCAATTTGCATATCATAGAATTGATGTTTATACATATTAGTATTACAGAAATTTTTAACCGAGCACTTTTGAATATACTTGTGTTAGTTTTAACAGGAAATCCCGGTGTGGGAAAACATACAGTATCTAGAAAACTTGCTGAAATTCTAGGCTATGAAATTGTTGACGTTAACAAGGAAGCTGTAAAAGTGGGGACATCAAAACAAAATGATTCTATTGATGTAGATGTTGAGAAAACGAAAAAAATACTAAAAGAAAAAATTTCAGAGAAATCATTAATTGTTGGACATTTAGCACCGTTTGTGGTTTCGAAGGAATTGATTTCAATGTCGATTGTTCTTAGAAAAAACCCTTATGATCTTATTCAGATTTATGAAAAAAGAAACTATTCTGATAGTAAAAAAAATGATAATCTTGGAAGTGAAATTTTAGGTGTCATTGCCTATGATTCAATTGAAAAATTTGGTGAAGAAAAAACGTTTCAAATCAATACAACATCTCTTACAGTTGAAGAAATTACGAAAAAAATCGAGGGTGTTATTAATGGAACTTCCAAGGGAGACACAGTAGATTGGTTAGCAGATATAACTGGGAAAAATGATTTAAAAAAATTTTTTCCAGACTAATTTAATATAGATCAATTTAAAATTGTTATAGAATGTTTGAGATAAGAAAAAGTGATCTGGCAGGCAGAATAGGTATTTTGCATTCTAATCATGGTAAGATTGAAACGCCTGCTTACGTTCCAGTGATTCATCCTGTAAAGCAAATAATCCCTACTAAAAAAATTAAGGAGATTGGTTTTGATCTTGTAATTACTAACGCCTATATCACAATGAAAAAGTTTGGGCAAGATGCAGTTAAAAGAGGAATTCATAACATAATCGATTTTGATGGTGCTGTTATGACGGATTCGGGAGGATACCAGGTGTTAGAATACGGTGATGTGGATGTTGCACCTGCTGACATGGCTGAATTCGAAAAAGGAATAATGACAGACTTTGCAATACCTTTAGACAAACCTACTGGTTATGGTCTCAGTAAAAAGAAGGCAAAATCATATGTTAACCAAACTCTAGAGGTTTCAAAAAAAACACTTGAGAATAGTATCAACAATGGTCAGGTTTGGATTGGCCCAATTCAGGGCGGGGAACATCAAGAATTAGTAAAAAATTCTACCAAGAATCTTGTAAAACAAGGTTTTTCAATGCTAGCACTTGGCAGTCCTGTTGAATTTATGGAGTCGTATGAGTATGCGCTCCTAGCATCAATGATAATAACTGCTAAAAAAGAGATGCCCGATGCAATTCCATTACACCTTTTTGGAGCTGGTCATCCCTTGACAATTCCTCTTGCTGTGGCACTTGGATGTGACACTTTTGATTCAGCATCATACGTACTTTATGCTAAGCATGATAGATACATGGAAGAAGACAAAACAAGTCACCTTGCAGATATTAGATATTTTTCATGTACATGTGAGGTATGTAGAAAATTTAGTCCGAAGGAGATACTCTCATTAGAATCTGAGGAAAAGATAGGCAAAATAGCTCTTCATAATTTGTTTGCCATCAAGGCTGAAGTAGACAGGGTCAAGGAATCAATCAACCAGGGAAGGCTTTGGGAATATGTAATGAAGAAAATGCGAGCACACCCAAAGTTGTTTGAGGCAATCGATATTTTCATTAAAAATTCTAGTCATTTTGTGAACACTACGCCAAAATTCAAGGAAAGATCCATCTTTCTGTTTTCAAAAGAGGACCAATATAGACCAGAAATACTTGCATTCAAAAATACCGTAGAAAAGTTCAAAACCAAGAAAAAGATCGCAGTTCTAACTAAAAATACAGATATCAAACCAGCTTATCTAACAAATGAATATTCTATTCTTAGGGAAAAGTTCAAGGATCCCGAATCCATCCAGTTTTGCTTTTATAATCCATTTCTTGGGATAATACCTTTGGAGATCTCAGATATGTATCCAGCATCCCACTATGAGATGCCAAGGAAAGAATTCGCGCTGGAAGATTTTCCAACGTTTAAAAAAAATTGGGATGCTTTCTTTTTGAAAAATAATTTTGGTGTTTTACACGTATCAAAAAATGATGATTTTCTCAAGTCGTTTGTAAAGTTGTTACCAAAAGGTACAGCAAGAAAATTTTTCTAAATATAAAATAATAAAAAAGATTAAAAAGATACAGCTTATAGTGCTGCGTCTTCTGCCCATCCTTTAACGAATACACCGTTCTTGTGAAGAGGTACAGGTTGTCCTGCTGTGTAATTCATTGGTCTCATCCAAAAGATTGACTTTGTTGGGCATACACCTATGCATGCGCCGTCAGAGATACATCTCTCTGGATAAAATACAAATGCTTTTCCTCTCTTCCAACCTTCTACAGGTTTTACACGGAGTACGTCTGGGCCAAGAGTTGTACAGATTTCTACACATAGTGCACATCCAATACATCTCTGCTCATCTACGTCTGGTAAAATTGCTATTGGCATTTCTTATTCATATTAAAACTTCATTTTTGCTATTTAAACCATCATCGAAAATCATAACACGGTTATGTTAGAATTTGATCGGTTAGGCATAACTAGCGTTAAATAAAAAACAAAAAGAATACGTGAATTTCACGTTTATTTTCGCATTGCTTCTATTTGACCAGAGGTTACCCAGTCCAATAACTCGGCTGAGGTTGGATTTAGATCTGCTTTTTGATCCATCAGATTTTTCACCCAAATCCAGTTAACCTGGTTTAATAGTGGTTTGTTAGCCTCATCACCTGCGCGAACCTTTGCTACAAGTGCTTTATCTTGTGTGGCTTCCCATTCTGCATAAGTTCTTCCCATGTTTGATCTGATCTTAGCTAGCACTAATTAAAGGTTGGGCTGATTTTCCAGATCGTAATTTCATCATCTATGTTAAGAAGACTTTAAGGTGTAGACTCAGAATTTTGGGCGTGAAGATAAAAGTTTTGGGTGCAGCTGGTGAAGTTGGTAGATCGGGGTTTCTTGTAAATTGTGATGGTACAAATTTACTTTTAGATTATGGTGTTATGTTTAGTAAAAAACGTAATGATCCTCCTCTATATCCACTCCATGTTAAACCAAAAGATGTAGATGCTGCAGTAATCACTCATGCTCATTTAGATCACTCTGGATGTATTCCATCTTTGTTTAATGGGGGTAATACTAGCGTCTACTGTACATCCCCAACCCTTGATCTAAGTATGCTACTGATTGAAGATATGCTGAAGATTGAAAAAAACAAGCACTCATTTCATAATGGTCATGTTAACAGCATGCTCAGAAACTCCAAGGAGATTAGATTTAAGGAACCTGTAAAGGTTGGAAATGCCACATTCGAATTACGATCTTCTGGTCATGTAATAGGCGGTAGCACAGTACTTGTAGAAGCTAATGACAAACGACTATTTTACACGGGAGACATTAATCCCAACGGTTCAAGGATGTTACCCAAAGCAGACTTTGACATAGGAGATATAGACATCTTGATCACAGAAAGTACCTATTCGCAAACCGATCAAATGCCACGAAAGGAATCAGAAAATGGTTTAATTGAATTTGCAAATGAAGTTATGGACAGAAAAGGAATATTATTCGTTCCTTCATTTTCTGTTGAAAGATCGCAAGAGATTGCATGCGTGTTGAAGAATGCAAATTTCAAATATCCGGTGGTTATGGATGGTATGGCATTAAAGGTAAACGATATCATGTTTCGCTATCCTGAATATCTAAAAGACGTAAACATATTTGCCGATGCAATCAATGATGCCTTTTTGATAAGAGAACATGGCGATAGAAAAAAGGCAATTTCAGAACCTTGCGTTGTAATTTCTCCTGCTGGCATGTTGGTAGGTGGAAACGCTGTATTTTACATGCAAGAGATTGCCTCTAATGACAAGAATGGAGTTGCGATGGTTTCATATCAAGCAGAAGGTACACCAGGAAAAAAAATGTTAGAGACAGGGAAGATTTCTACTCGCGGGAAAGATATGAAGGTAAAAGCCACTGTAAGACAATTTCAATTTTCTGGCCATGGGGATAGGACTGCACTCTTTGATATGATAAAAAACATCAAAGGAAATCCTAAAGTTTTAACTGTACATGGCGATGAAAATTCTTGCACAAAATTTGCAGAAGAGATTCAAGAAAAGTTTGGTCTTGATGCGTATGCACCAAAACTTGGCGAAGAGATAGCCGTGTAATATGCCTGATCTTCATACCGATATCAACATACACGAAACTATCAACAGCGGTCAGATTTTCTTGTGGGAAAATTATGGAGATGAATGGTTTGTAATTGATGGCCATGATGTAATTGTGGCAAAGCAGAAACCATTTGAAATTGTAACATTTTCAAAAAAACCAAAAAATTTTTTTCGAGAAGATGATAACTACAGAAAAATCCTAAAAAATATTACAAAGGACAAAATTGTAAAAAAGGCAAGTAAGTACTATCCGGGACTACGTGTTACAAGACAAGACCCTTTTCAATGCTGTATTTCGTTCATTGTCTCAGCAAATTCGAACATACCAAATATCAGAATGCGACTTCAAAAATTATGTATAAAATTTGGTACTAAAGTTAGGTTCCAAAAAAGAGAGTTTTTTCTATTTCCTACACCCAAAATGCTTGCAAATGCTACATTGCATGATCTCCAAGAATGTAAGCTGGGATATAGATCAAAATATGTTTTAGACGCATCTCGCCTCATTGCTTCAAGAGAGATTGATTTTGATGAGTTAAAAAAAACCGAATATGGAAAATGCAAGGAATTGCTTTTAAAACTACCTGGAATTGGAGACAAGGTGGCGGATTGTGTTATGTTGTTTTCTCTTGAAAAACTTGAAGCATTTCCTTTAGATACATGGATAGTAAAAATCCTACAAAAATATTATTCCGAGAACTTTCGTATGGATAAAAAAACTGTATCAAAAAGAGAATATGAAAATATCCATCAGGATGTTTTGAATCATTTTGGAAAGTATGCTGGCTATTCTCAACAATTTCTCTATAAAATGGAAAGGGATTTGAACAAAAAAAAGTGGCTATAAAACCCTTAATAAAGTAAAAAATTTTTTGATTCTTGGGCTCATAGCTCAGCTTGGATAGAGTGTTGGACTTCTAATCCAATGGTCAAGGGATCGAAGCCCTTTGGGCCCATTATTATCTTAACAAAATTATTTATTCCAACTAAATTATTCAACAACAATGGAATACATCAAACTTGTATTAGACAATCTAAACATAAAACCTAACTCTGAAATTAAGGGACATGTAACCGTAAACTATCCTGGTGCGTATGATGGTATTGTTATTAACACTCTGATTATAGGTTCAAACAAACTAATAGTTTACAAGTCATATAATGATGAAAAAATTTCCGATAATGTTTCACGACTATTCATTAGTAGAGATGTAATGCCAGATAATAAAGCACAGTTTACTGCAGCAATTGAATTTGAACCAGAACAGTCACATGACGTAAAGTTTCGTGCCTCAATTATAGAACAACACAAGGAAGTAGAAAGTGATCAGCTGTTTGCAAAGTTTTCAGCCTAAAATCTAGCCTGTGACACTACAACTGTTCCAGTCATCCAAGGATGCGGATCACAGTGGTATTCAATAGTTACCGGTATGTTTGGCGGTGCTTCTGTGAATAAGAATTCATATGTTTCGCCGGGTTTAACGACACCTGTAGAACCAAAGTCTCCACTATAGCCATCAGTGTATCGATGATCAGGTGTTACTGTGTGCGCAGTTTCATCTACATTTTTCCATATGACATGATTGTCAATGCTTAATTGCAGATTGACTAGTTTGGGTACATAATTGTCCTGCTGGTCAGCACTTGCAGATCCTACAATCATCTCAATGATAGTAGATTTTACAGGATGCAATACATGTTCGTCAACATCTGGTTTTGCAAGCTGCTCTGGTAGGTAAAACATTTGGTAGTAACCAATTCCTATTGATGCCGCAACCAAAAGCGTAATCAGACCTACACCATACTGACTACCTGAAACTGTACTCATGGTTTTTCCTCAGACGTTTTTGGTAATACATCCGTTTTTGGTAATACATCCGTTTTTGGCAAGGATTCTTGTGAAGTTTCTATCCGCTTCGTAGTAGGAAACTTTGGAGGTTTTGGTATGTTTTTTGATTGAGCCATAGCATATCGGTAAAGATGGAAGAATCCAGCAAATGTAATCAATATGACGCCAGTTAACCACAAGTTAACATTGTTCATGCCAGACAAGAACGCGTTATACGCAGCTATGTTAAGGAAGACTTGGAAGGCAAGCAAGCCAACAAGCATCCAGTTTGTCCATTTTATTGATAAATTAATTCCTGACACTTTCTTTGGTCCATTTGCCTTGGCAAGCTTTGCCTTTCTTTCTGCATCCTTTGCAAGATGAATCATCATTAGTGTGAATCCAAAGCTGAGCGGCACAAGCAATATCATAACCAGATACAAGTTAATTGGGTCAATTACCAGCCTTTCAACTAGTGGAATTGTTGTGTCTGGCGGAATGTAAAATCCCCAGTATGTGGTTACTAATATCTGGGCAATTCCAGTAATACCAAATGCAGTAACCCATGGACGGTCTTTCCATGAGAACTTTTTGTATCGGTCTAAAAATGGCGTAAGCAATAAAACAGCTATAAACAGTCCAGGCCATAACACCCCTGTCAGGAACTTATCATACTGTGTTCTCAAAAATGCGTATAATGCTGTAAGATACCATTCCGGAACAGTGATCCCAGGCGGCACAGTTGGTTCAAACTTGAAACCCAAGTCGACAGGGAAGACACCGCCAGCCAGACACATCGCACCACAGACTGCCATAACCATTGGCACATCAAACACCAAGAACCGTGGGAAATGAACAGCCATCAATCCGAGCATGACGACGGGCAAAATGAAAACATGTTGCGCGTAGAACCGAAGCACAAAGTCATGGAATCCCGCGCCAAACATCAGTTCACGAATCATTGGCCCAGCTACAGGAATCGAGTTGGTAAGCGATGCTGCAATGCTGATTGCAAGCTCTGCTCTTTCACTGAAGATTATATCATATCCAGTAAAGGCTTCAAGGATTGTTACAGTACCAAGTATGACACCTGTTACCCACAAAACTTCATTTCTTATTTTGTATCTGCCACTAAAGTACTGATAATACATGTGAAGAATGGCTAACATTACCATTGCGTTTGAGCCATGATAGTGAAGATTTCTAATATGAAATCCAAACGGCACGTCGTTGTTGATGAACGCAACGCTGTCCCACGACCTTGTCATGATTGGTTCGTAATAGAACATTAGTAACGCACCAGTTACGCCCAGAGTAATGAACATGATGAATGTGAGCATTCCCAAAAATCCAAATGGACTTACAAATCGTGATGGGAATGAAAACTTTATTGCAGTAAAGATGGTTCGATCTAACTCATTCCAAATCCAATAAATGAACGTGAGTAAACCGTTCTGTCTCTCAAGCGAAACGGCCATATCCTACAACTCCATTTGCGTTAACACCCCATGTTGGGGGAGAAATGAACATAAATCCATCAGAATCAGCCTCAAATTCAAGTACAGGAAGTGTGTTTGAAGGAGCTGGTTGTAGTGATGCAGGTCCTAGAAATGAAGTACCTGTTCTAACATCATACATACTTCCATGACATGGACACTCTCCTCTCATTCGTCCTTCGTCTGGCCAGTACTTCCATAAACACCATAAATGAAGACAAACCATACTGTATGCTCTAAATGAAGATACATCCTTTCTTTCTCCACCGAATTTTTCAGGAAGTCGGATAAACTGCCATTTTCTAAAAGCCTCCTCATTCAGAACTTCATCCGCTGTTTCTGGATAAGTGATAACTTCAGCATGATTTACTGGAAAAGTGTTAAGATTAGCCTGCGTTCCATCAGGCAATATTACAGGTACTTTTTCAAGAACTGAAGATGATGGATTGGGCATGAATTTGCCCCAAGGAACAAAAGGTGCAAAAGCCACAGATGTTCCCGCAGCACCCATAAGCTTGAGAAAATCTCTTCTGGACATTCCGCCAGGTCCTTTTTCCTGCTCAGACATTCAAGCTCACGTATCGCCAGAATAGTTATAAATCTTCTTTCAAAATTTTATTTTCTGTAGAAGTTTTTCTAATTCTCTTGAAAATAATTGGGATCACAATTGCTGCGGCAATAATAGCAGTAATTATAATTAACAAGCTGTTTTCAGAAACTTGCTCCTTTTCTCTGGAAATAACAGGTAGCTCTTGAACAAATGTATGATCAACATTAAATGATATCATCTTTGTCTGTTCGTTTTCAGCAAGATCTACAGCCATAATTTTCAGATCATATACTCCGTCATCAATTCCAGTTACATTAAATGAATGAAATGTTACGTCCTCCAAGGATTCGCCATCAGGCAATAAAATGGTAATAGCCCCAACCTCAGCCAAATTTTCATCCTTTACTTTTATATCAATATTTAGCGAGTGTGATACTGTTGTCCCATTTATTGGTGATTTCACCAAGATTTCTGGGGGTGTATTATCAACGGTAAATGAAAATGTCTTTTCGGCATCATTACCAACTATGTCGCTTGCACGTATTTTCAAGTCATGTTTCCCGTCAGGCAGCATTCCAAATCTTAAAGGTAACTGTTCTTGTTCCCGTTCTTCCCCGTCAAGATAATACTTTGCAAAATCAGGATTTTTCTCAATTATCTCTGGTAGTATATCAAATGTCTTGTTTATGAGTTCTGGAACTTTGAATATTATTTCAGGGGACTTTTCGTCAGGCACAATCGTAGTAAACTTTGCAGCAAGTGAGATGGGTTCTGTTACTGATGTACCGTCAAATAGGGTGGAATGAACAAGTAGCGTATGTATTCCAGTCTGGTTAATTGGCGCAAACAGCACAGTGGACGTATTGTCTTTGTTTTTTAGAGGATAGAATGTGCCACCCTGACTAAATGCTGATGTACCAAGCCAATCGCTGGTTGGCCAGCCCATAAACTCACCAAATACTCCAGGTGGAAAATTTGTCTGGATAATTTTCCCTTGTGGGTCAATCATAAACACAGTAAAGTTTGTGTTATCATTTTCCCACTCAAAGTCTATGGTGGCAGAGTTTATCGTATTATCCTGTATGTCAAAATAATATTGCCTCCAGTCACCAGCCGTGTATCGGCTTGTCATATCAAAGGCACCCTTGACGTAACCATTCCCATACAAGGCATCACCTGCCGAACCAGAAATCACAGTTTGCTTTGCATCTTTCTTGACCGTTTCTAGTACACCATATGAAACAGGTGCATTAATTTTGTGATATTTTCCTTCAAAACTTAAAAATCCTTGATAAACACCCGTCTGCTTGTCAGATGGTACTGAAAGTGTAGCACGTACATCAGTGAAGTCATTAGCAAAAATTGTAAGTTCATCGTCAACCAACGCGCCTGATACAGTGATATCGTCCCACAAAACATTTTGATAGTAACTTGTGGAAAGAGTATAATCCATTGATGTCGAGTTTTGGTTTGTATTTCCTTTCCAGAAAGAATATGTCGTTGGCACAGGATACACTCCGATAACTGGTTCGTTTTCAAATTTTTCTAAGGGGTCGGATATGCGAATCTCCTGAACTGTTCCCCAAGAACCGCCCCTGCTTACCATCGATAATTCATCGCTTGAAATTTCATCATCTGTATTTTTGTCTTCCCAATCATAAACATACAGAGAGGAAATTTTCAAGTCGTCGGCATAAGTTGTGTCCGTCTGATTCATGAAAGTATCAAATGGAAAGTGAAGGTTCAGTATCATGAGCGAAGAGTCTGGATGGATTATACTGGTTCCATTAGCAATTCTATGCTCTGCTGGAATGTCACCTAGTTTGATGTAATTTGGTCTATATGTTTCTGGTTCATTTAAAATTGTATCCTGCAGATGAGGTTCGGTGACTCCGCTCATTTGTAGTGTATCAATTAACTTTAGAGTTTCTGGTTTGATTTTAACATTAATTGTATAGCTGTTTGGATTTTCAATTGTAAAAGTGGTAGTAGATTCTTCCCCAGGATTCAATCTTCCACCATACCAACCTGTCATGGGGAATGTATTGTCGGAAAGACCAAATTCATCAATACCAAATAAATCTGAATTAAATGATGATGAGGAAATGTCAATCACTTCTTTTATGTTTGAAAATGTTGCGTCGTTATACACCATAAATTTGCCAGCATGCCCATTCACTATCCTTACGGCATCTAGCGCATTTACTAATCCTGCACCCTGTGTCAACGGATCGTTGCGTAGATCGTCCGCAGATGACATCAGCAGATTTCGGATCATAAACGGATCATAGCTCACTGATTTCTCTTTCAAACTTTCAACCAAGAGAGCCGCACTACCAGCAACAATTGGCGCAGACATGCTGGTACCGCCAAAAACACCAAATTGCTCCCTAGGCTCGTCCTCTTCTGACAAATATTTTGTTATGGCTGATGGAACGAAGCTATATGCCCCAATACTCATTAAATCTGGCTTGGGGTCACCAATTACTCCTGGACCTCTGGCTGAAAAATCAACAACATGATCTGAATGGTCAGTTGTGTTACCAAATCATGGCTGGTCTTTGAATGGACCATATCCAACAAAATCGTTA